>Ga0182024_10005260_pt1 | contig 29117 bp, 29 predicted proteins | sample P32metaG_FD_120480 | JGI IMG/M metagenome (GOLD analysis project Ga0182024, IMG submission 120480) | Permafrost microbial communities from Stordalen Mire, Sweden - P3-2 metaG (Illumina Assembly) | ecosystem: Environmental > Terrestrial > Soil > Wetlands > Permafrost | place: Sweden: Stordalen...
AGTCCACTGCGGCTGACCACCAAAGCAATGTTGACCTGCTTGCAGTCCGGGCGATGATCGCGCGAGTAGCCTCGCTGGGCTTGTGGGTTGGCGGCGGCGGCACCTTCAAAATAGGTGCTGGTCGCAGCATATAACAGCAGATCATAGTCAAGGTCGATGAGACCCGAAACAACAAGCTCGGAAACAAAGGATTTCGCCAAAGCCAGCCCCAGCTTCGCGCCCAGAATCTACTCAAAATAGTTCTTAAAAGCACAAAGGCGCGGAAGCTGGGCTAGTGCTGATCGAGGGAGAAGATGACCTTTATGGTTGTCTGCACCTCGACGGGCTGGTTGTCGAGCATGTAAGGGCGATAGCGCCAGGTTTTTACCGCGTCCATGGCAGGACCGCGCAAAATGGCTGGTCCGCTGATCACGTGAAGTCCCTCAATCGCGCCTGTCTTGGAAATGTTTGCGATTAACAGAATCGTACCGCTGACACGGGCTGCCTTTGCGAATTCGGGATAGACGGGCGCGGTCTTGTGAATCAGCATCCCCTCAGCTACGCCGGCAGAGATGGCGGAGACACCCGGGACGACTTTCACGTTGTTCCGGCTGCCGAAGATCTGGCCGGGAACGGCCTCGCTGGTTTCAATCGCGCCTGGCGAAAAGCTGGCAGGGGGTTCTTCCACAGAGGCAGGTTTCTTCATGGCTCCCGAGATGCGTGAAGGCGCCCTGAGCTGCGCATTCATCATGTCAGGCGCCACTGGAGTGGTTTGTTCGCCCGTCCCAGGGGTTTCCAGCGCGGCGGGCGAAGGCTTGGCGATCGGCTTGGCTGCGGCAGGAGCTGCGCTGGCGCTGGGGGCAGTGCTTTCCATCGGAGGAACAGAAGCCTGGGCTGTCGAAGCGGCAGGTGCATTTTGCCGAGACGACGGCATGAAAACGAGCATGATCAAACCCACGACGACCAGGGGCACCCCCGCGAGCAACGCCCATCGTACCCAGGGGCGATGCGGCTTAGTAGCATCGCTCGCGTCCACTTGCCGGAAGAGCGGCGCCGCAGCAGCCGCGCTTTCAACTGGCGCGGGTGTGCGCGCCACAAGCTGCGGACCGCTGGGCGGTGTGATGCGTTTCTTTACAGGGGCCGGCTCGACAGCAAGGGGCGGTTCGGGGCCAAGATCGGAGGCCTTGCCTGCGGGCGCCTGCGCGGTGCGTATCCAGATGCTGTCCCACGCACTGAAATCGGTTGACGGCGAGTCGCCGGAAGGCTGTGGCTCCCCTGGATGAGGCCTTCCATTGGCGCGGCGCAGTTCATCGGGTTGGATTTCAGGCTGAGATGCGGTCTTATGAGCTTCCGCGGATTGAGAGAACGGCTGAAGGTCTGGGCGCCGAGCCTTGCTGGAATAATCGTAGGCTGGGGCGCTGTACCCTCGCGGTTCGGGAGCGGTCGGAGCAGCCGGTGCCGCCGGAGCGGCGGGCGCAGGCGGCGCTTCCAGAACAAAATCCGGCGCAGCCGGCTCGGGCAGCACGAAGTCTGCAGGATTGAGCACTTCGGTCTCTTCTGAACGCATGGGAGGCGGATCGGATATAACGGGAGGGGGAGGGGTTGCCACCACCTCGCCCTCTGCCGGCGTCTCGCTCACATCTTCAGGAAGGGGCAGGAAATCGCGTGCACCCGCGCGCATGCAGTCCCGCAAAAGGTCCGGATCGTTCCGCATCGAGTAGACCATCACGATGGCGGTATTGAAGGCGGCTATGCTTTCGACGATCTGGAGCGCGTAGCTCTGATCGCTATCAACGTCGATCATGACGACGTCGAAGTGCTCCTCCATTAAGTTCGGGATATCTGCAAGACTCGCCGGATAGTCGATAAATTCGCGCACGTTGCGCGCTTCGGCCCCGGAGAGGGCTTTGACCATTACGCGGCGATGCGCGGCGTTGGGTCCGATGAGGGCAATCGTGGTGCTCGTGGAACTGGTCGGTTCTAGGTTGGGATCCTGAAGGGTGGTCGACATTTCAGTTCTGCCGCTCATAGGTCCTTCATCCTTCTTGCCGGAGCATGGGGATAAGAAGCATCAAGTTTTTGCTGCGCGCTGCCCCTCACCTCGGCCGTTGTGACAGACGCGAAAGGCGCGTGCGCACTGCGGGTGTCGGCGTTGTGGCAGCTCGACTAGCAGTTACGGCGAGATCTGTGGGAAAAGCGACTGCAACCCTGCAATTTTGGTTTTTAAAACGTTGCAGGGTGAAGCTTTATCTATTCAAACCGACTACAGACTGCTCGGCGGTTCGGCAAAGCAAATGCTGGTACTGGTTGGAATTCCCCTGTGAGGGAATGGTATACGCGGAGCCGGTCCGGGTGGAACTGCTCGTTTGTTACCGGGACATGCCTTTGGTCACGAAGGCACGGAGGGGTGGCGCTTGCAATTTGGAACGAGATTTGCTTGCAGGTGATGAGATTTGAAAGATTTGCGGCCAATGACTTTAGTCTAGGCTCATGCTTCTTCGCCATGCTGTTCCCGCAGACATTCCTCGCATCGTTGCGCTGGAGCGAACTCCCGGCGCCCGCCAATTTGTTGGCCAGTGGACCGAGGAGCGCCACCGAGCCACTCTCGCCGGAGCCGATGCGCGTTATTTGGTGACCGAATCCGGCCCGGACGAATTGCAAGCCTACGTGATCCTGCGCGGGCTGAGCGAAGAGAACGGCGCGATCGAGTTGAAGCGCATTGTGGTGGCCAATCCGGAGCGCGGGTTGGGACGCCGGATTCTGGCGGAAGTGATTCGAACCGCGTTCGAGGAATTCCACGCGCACCGGCTTTTCCTCGATGTGTATGAGGATAACGCCCGCGCGCGCCACCTCTACGAGAGCCTTGGCTTCGTGTACGAAGGCACGATGCGCGATGCGGCCCGGCGAGGCGATACCTACTCCCATCTGCGGCTCATGTCGATGCTGGAAAGCGAGTACCTGAACCAGAACCGGAACCGGTAGGTGGACCCCATCGGACTCAGTTCGGAAGACAGCCAACGGGCGATAAGAGCTGCAACGGCCTTCAATTACTGGCGATTCGTGCATTCTTATCCACGCCCAACGGGTATACACTCACCAGTGATGGAAACGACAGGATGTGGCACGGCAATCGTCACGCCTTTCCGGGCGGACGGGGCCATCGACGAGCAGGCTCTGCGGGCGCTCGTGCGCTGGCAAGTAGACGCAGGCATCGATTTTCTGGTGGCGTGTGGATCGACGGGCGAAGCGGCGACACTGGAGGAAGGCGAATGGCTGGACACGATTCGCATCGTCATCGATGCGGCGGACGGGCACGTGCCGGTGTGGGCCGGATGTACACATAACTCCACGCGGACCTTGCTGCGCCAGGCTGTGCTGCTGCGGGATGTCGAGGGCATCGATACGATCCTCTCAGCCAATCCCTACTACAACAAGCCCAGCCAGGAAGGTCAGTTTCAACATTTCCTGGCGCTGGCAAATGCGGTATATCCGATCCCGGTGTGCCTGTACAACGTGCCGGGACGAACAGCGGCAAATCTCGAGCCGACGACGGTCGTTAGGCTAGCCGACGCCGCGCAGAATATTCAGGCCATCAAGGAAGCGAGCGGAAACCTCGCCCAAATTGCAAAGCTGATCCACCACGTGCCGCGTTCCTTCAAAGTCTTTTCCGGCGACGACGGCTTGGCGCTCGCGACCATCGGCGTCGGCGCACATGGACTGATCAGCGTGGCCTCAAATGAAGCTCCCGCCGAAGTGGGGCAGATGGTCCGCGCTGCGCTCCGCGACAACTGGGCCATGGCGCGGCAGATTGAATCCAAATACGCGAATCTCTTCGAAGCCAATTTCTGGGATTCAAATCCCGGACCCGTGAAAACGGTGCTCAGCCTGATGGGCAAGTGCAAGGAGCACGTGAGGCTGCCGCTTGTGGTGCCCGATGCGAATACACGTGCACGCCTGGAACGCTTGGCCGGAGATCTTGGCCTGCTTAAGTGCGTCCCGGCCGGCCAGTTGGACTGACTGCTTCCCGGCCTCGCAGCCGCAACGTGCCTGCAGAATGAATCTCATCCGCCGGACTAAGAATTCCGCTGGGTTTGTTGCGCTCGAGCGCATCGATCCGCGCTGTCATCGAACCTAGGCAACCGCCAGTTCTCGCGAGTACTCGATGTCTTCGCGCCGATCGAGCACCACGCTCAGATTCATCAGTGCTCTTGATGAGCAGACCGGGCACTCCCGGTTCGCATCGCTCACGCAATTGCAGTCAAGGCAAAGCACCGCATGGTCCAGGGGAATCGCTGATTTTTTAATGTGGGATGTCATTTCTTTTCCTTTGAATTTCCGACTACCCAAACATGAAGAACCCGCTGCTGGTCGATAGTTGCGGCAATTAACACGAACGTGGCAGCCGGTCCCCCTTAGCTGGATAACTGGACCTTAGGCTATCCGCGCGATTTTGTTTTGGTTCGCAAACTTCCCGCATGCCAAATGTCGAAATCCTTCCTCACGGCGCGTCATGGTTGTGGCGGACGAAAAGCCGCCCAGCGAAACCAGAGTAGATATGTCGCGGAAGGAAGCCCGCCGAGTGGCTTTTTCCTTAAGGAGAAGCCCTGGGAAGACTCTCTGCAAGGGCCCGTTTACTCTGATTACGCTCAATCCAACCCGGAGGGACTTCGATGCAATATCTACTTGCGCTTTTCCAGGACGAGAGTGCCTGGCCGAAGATGACGAAGGAACAACAGGAGCAGGGAGCGGGAGCCTACATGGCGTACACCGAATCGCTGAAAGCCGCAGGCGTGCTGAAAAACTCCAACCGCCTGCAGCCGAGCGCATCGGCCACCACATTGCGCACGAAAAACGCGAAGGTGCAGGTTCAGGATGGACCGTTTGCAGATTCGAAAGAACAACTGGCCGGGTACTATCTTATCGATGTGCCCGATCTGGATGCGGCGCTGGCGTGGGCTCGTCGCTGCCCCGCGGTCGGCCACGGAGTGATCGAAGTGCGAGCAATCTGGGATATGGGCTGATCGCAATGGACGCACAGGAAGGCGGCGTGCAGGCACGCAGCACAGCGGATGCGGTCGCGCGCCGCAGCTACGGCAAGTTAGTCGCGTTTCTCGCCGCGCGCACCCGCGATGTGGATGCAGCGGAAGATGCGCTCGCTGAAGCATTCGCGGCTGCGTTGGCCGACTGGCCGCACAACGGCTGCCCCACCAACCCTGAAGCGTGGCTGCTCACCGTAGCGCGGCGGAAGTTTCTCGATGCTGTCCGCAACAATCGACGCACCGAACCGGCGAGCGATGAATTGGAACGCATGGCCGAAGGACTCGTCGCAGCAACTGATGAAGAGGAATTCCCCGATCAACGCCTCGGGCTGATGTTTGCATGTGCCCACCCGGCAATCGACGCCGGGGTGCGCGCACCGTTGATGCTGCAAGCGGTGCTGGGACTAGATGCGGCAAAAATATCATCGGCCTTTCTTGTGTCGCCCGCAACCATGGGCCAGCGATTAGTGCGCGCGAAACAGAAGATCCGGCAGGCGGGAATTCCACTTCGCATTCCCGAGCGCGAGGAGTTGCACGATCGCCTCGAAACAGTGCTCGATGCGATTTACGCGGCGTTCACTGAAGGATGGATTGACGCCTCGGGCACCGACGCCGCGCGACGCGAGCTGGCAGAAGAAGCAATCTATTTATGTAGGCTGGTTACGGAACTGCTGCCGCACGAGCCCGAAGCGATGGGCCTGCTCGCGCTCATGCTCTATGCCGAGTCGAGGCAACGGGCACGCCGCGATGAGCAAGGCGAGTATGTGCCGATGGCGGAACAGCGTGTAGAACACTGGAACGCAGCGATGATCGATGAGGCCGAGTCTCTGATCCTTCGCGCGAGCCGCCTGGCAGTTTTCGGACGCTATCAACTTGAAGGGGCTATCCAATCGGCGCATGTTGCGCGACGTCGCACAGGCATCGCGAACTGGAGCGAAGTTTTGCAGCTTTACGACGCGCTGCTTCAATATGCGTATTCGCCAGTAGTGGTGATCAATCGTGCGTTAGCGCTCGCGGAGCTCGAAGGAGCGCAGGCAGGACTCGACGCCATTGAGGCACTGTCAGGCGATGCTCGGCTCGCGGATTATCAACCCTGGTGGGCGGCACGCGCTGAGCTGCTGGCGCGAACCGGAAGACGCGAAGCAGCGCAGCACGCTTACGACATAGCAATTGGATTGGAGCGGGATGAGCCGGTGCGAAGATTTCTGGATAGACGCCGCTCAGCGGTCATAAGTTGACATAGGCTGCAACTAATTTCTTGGATTTAAAGATTGGACGTTACGAGTGTAATAGGGCGAAAGAAAAATATAGCGACCGCACACAACTATGCGAAGCAACCTGGGGTTGAAGGTGAGCAAGGCACATAGTTGGCCAGCAACACACCGGTTTCTGAATAGACTTCCGAAATTCGAGTTCGTCACCGATCGCAGCAATGAAGGTCACATTCCGTCTGCCGTGATCGTCAGCAAAAAGAAATGAATGCTCGAATCGAGTCATGCTGAACCGTTCTGCTCATGCTGCTATATGTCAATTCCAGCGAAGTTCGTGGAGGCCACGGACGACCGCAGAAAGCGATGTATCTGAGATGCCCCTTAAGATGCAGGGAAGAGTTTTTCTTCCATCCATTCTTGCACTCGCCGTCGGTTCATTCCTTATCGCGGGGTGCGCCAGCGGTACGTTGACGACCAACTCCACAAATGGCAACTCCACTTCCCCAACCGGATCATCCTTCGTTGTCGGCACCGATGCGCCGATGGCAAGCGTGACATCGTTCGCCGTACAGCTCTCGGCAATGAACGCATACACCTCAACCGATTGCAGTGGCACGGGCGTATCGTTGCTCAGCGGTACTCCGACCGTGGACTTCGCACGCTTCAACGGTCTGCAGACCTTGATTGACATGAACGACGTGGCCCCTGGAACTTATAACTGCGTGTCGATTACATTGGGCCCTGCGACGCTCGGCTATCTCGACACCAGCAGCGGCGGTGCACCTACGATCACTTCTGAAGCGGCGACCCTCCCCACAGCACCGTTGACTTATCCCCTGGCGAATCCGATGGTGGTTGCGCAGGCGGGAGCGCCGGTTGGCCTGCACATGGATTTCGATCTGCGCAAGTCGATCGAAGTGGACTCGAATGGAAATATCACCGGAGCCGTGAATCCTACCTTTAATGTGAAGGCGGTCAACAACTCCGATCCGGGTGCCTATATCGACGAGTTCGATGCCGCGGTCATTGCCACGAACACGACCGCGCAGACATTCACAATACAGGGCCCGCACGGCCGTCAGTTCACAGTGAGCGTGAGTGGGCAGACCGAATGGGACGGCGGCGCGAGTTTGAGCGCCCTGACATCGAGCAGCATCGTGCAGGTTTCCGGATTCCTCGACCGCGCAGATGTAACGATCGATGCGGACGAGATTGCGGTGCTCTCTGACAGCGGCTTCTACGCCGGTGGCCAGGTCACGTATGTCACGTCGGCCTCGGGTCCAGCCACCAGCTTCGATCTGTATATGCGTGGCACGCTGCCTGCAAATACCGGGGTGACAGACGGCAACATTGCGACCGTAGATTTGAGTGGCAGCGAGAAGTTCTCCATCTACTGGATGCACGGACCGCTGGCGCAATTCCTCTTCAACCCGAGCGGGTTGCTCCCGGGCCAGCACATCGCAGTGGGCGGACCGGCAAGCGGAGCAGCGAGCGCATCGGCAGTGACAGTGAAGCGCGTAATGCTGCGTGACTGGGGCTTCAACGGCACGGTGGTCCCGGGCAGCGAAGACTCAGGCAGCAACACCTTCCAAATCCAGGTGAATGGATTTGGGGGTGTTCTGATCCCGGAGAAAGTCACGGTCTACATCGTGGGCAATACTGAATTCCGCGACGGATGGAGCGGCTTCAGCAGCATTACGGATGGAGCCAATGTGCGCGTCGTGGGCCTATTGTTGAAGGACCCGACCTCAGGCAACGCCGTGCTCGTGGGACACTACGTGGACGATATGGACTAACAAATCGAAGAAGTTTTGCAGACGCCGGAGCGAGGAAACTTGCTCCGGCCTTTTTTTGTTTATTGTCGGCAACTCGCAATTCGCGCAATCTTAGAAAAGGTCAGCAATCGGAGGAAACGTAAGCAGCAAACCCAGAACGAGCAGCGCAAGAGCAATCCTGTTGATGCGGACCATGGGAAGGCTGCGATTGCGCCAGCTGCGTTCCAGCAGGAACCAGAGAATGATCCAGGCAAGAATGGCCGCGGTCGTCACTCCGGAGAGTGGTCCGGTAGGACGATAGAAGTTCATCAGGGTCTTGATCGTTGTTGACTTATCCGCCGCAATGGCCAGCACAGCGAGCACGAAAGAACTAAAGCCGGCCGCAAGAATGGCTGCCGCGCCCGAGCCGTTCGTCATGGCTTTGGCGGCGGGCGTGGTAGCGCCGGCTGAATGACTGCTCACCGCGATTCTCCTTGCATAAGCTGAATCCTCTCGCCGCCCTCAACGGGCGCGCGTTTGTTGAGCATGGCGCCAAAGAATCCGGCAATCCCGGCGGCAAGAAATGAAACCAGCATGAAACTCAGCACTGCGGCGCGAAGCTCGGGATGATTTCTGAGGTTCCGGCGATGGTGATTGAAGACTGCAAACGCCATGGTGATCGAAATCGGAACCAGCCAGGCGACGTGCTCTTTCCATTCCATGCCGATCGAGTGCCAGCCGCTTGTCGCAGGATTCGAGAGAAGCAGCCTCTGTGGATACCCGCCAAGATTGACTGTTCCTTCCGGAGGGATGGCGCGGTACCACGGATAAATGATGTAGGTGCCCGTGAGAACCGCGACCCACGCGAGCACTGCCATTGCCAACAGATACCATCGAAGGAATGCTTCTTCGCGCTCTGTGATGGGCGATAAGTCATTCGGCGCGTAACGGCGCCTGAGTTCGACCAGTGCGCCGGAGCACGCCAGGAGATAGAGCGCGCCAAATCCCATGCCATGCACCAATGTCCATAGACCGCGTGTCGTCATCTCCATGGGATGATGCTCCAGAATCGTTTCCGCACTAAAACCCGTGCTTCATGGCCTGTCTCGAATACAACGCGTCTTTCAGCAGCGCCTTCTTGTCCGGCGCGTCCTTGTCGTCGGACTGAGTGTGATCCTTGCCCCAGGTCCAATAGATGCCGGCGTACGCGTAGTTCTCCGTCTGGCCCGCGATGGAGTGGCCGTAGGCAAAGAGAAACTCCGTGTCCGGTTCCTTCTTCAAGTGCCAATAGCCACCCGCATCGATCATGGTGGAACTCTGCGTTTGCGCAGCCGCAAATCCTTCACCGCCGTGCGAAAAAACCTCGGCCGCCAGCTCGAGTTTTTCGTTGAGTTCGCGTTTCAACAAAAAGCCGCCGTAAGGAAAATCGTGGTAGCCCATCTGCGGCACGACAGTTTCGCCAGCCCCCCCGTCAAAAAGCCACTTACCCTGGTTTTTCTGCAACCACAAAGGGAGCTTGTACCACACCTTGCCCACGCCAAGGCCCTTGTCATAATTGCCGGTAGGCATTTCGAACATCGTGAAGGTGCCGATCTGGGGAGTCCTCTTGGTCTCTTTGAAGATCGCCAGCTTCACACCGAGTTCCATGTCCGTGAGACCGAAAGCGGTCGGACCAGTACCACCCGGGAGATAGACAGGATTGTTCGAAGGATAGATGCCGCCCCACGGAAGAATGGCGTGGAGCTGCACACGAGGAACAGCGCCCCAGTTGAATTCGAGCGCGGGACCCGTGAAGTCCATCTCGGCAGGAGTGCCGTCCGCCCCGCCGAAAATATAGAACTCGTAATGGCGATAATCGACCGGAACCGGGTCGTCAACCTGAAAGGGTGGCCCCTGCGTCCATGCCTGCGGCGCAACGAGTAACACAAGCAGAAAGAATGCGGATACAGCCAATTTCCCGGGGAATTTCATCAACGCTCCGTTAACCGCATTCGCTGGCTATCGTGAAGCGATCCTAGAAGTTTGAGCTAAACCCCGTCCAGAGGGTTGTGCAATATTTACATCGCGTTAACCCGCCAGTCGCTGCTTCACCAACTCACTGACAATCCTTCCCTCGGCGCGCAGCCCCTTGGCTTGGATCTTCGCCTGCACCGCCTTGATCACGGGCCCCATATCTTTTGGTGTCGGCGCGTGACCGGAAGCTGCGGCATGCTCGGTAATGGTTTCCGTGACCAATGCCTTCAGCCCGGCTTCGTCCAGCGCCTTCGGCAGGAACTCCTCGATAACGACGATCTCTGCAGCTTCCTTCGCAGCAAGCTCGGGCCTGTTGCCTTTGGTGAACTGCTCAATCGAGTCGCGGCGCTGCTTGATCATGGTGGTCAGCGTCTGCTGCTCTTCCGCCGGTGTCAGCGTTTCGTTTTTTTCGACGGCCTTATTCATCAGTGCCGTCTTGATCAGGCGCAGCGTGCCCGTACGCTCAGCGTCGCGAGCCTTCATGGCAACAACGGTCAACTTGGTCATGTGGGCGGCAAGTGCGCCGGGATCGATCATGGCTTCCTCTCTAACAAATCGATCTTACTTGAGGTGCGCGGGTCTCTTGTGCGTTTGGGCGCGATGATTGAGCGCCGTGAAAGATGCACCCCGCCTTCAACTTCGCTTTCGGCTGACGCAACCGAGTCTCAAGCCAAAACAGAACTTTCATCCCGCTTCCGCATTTAAGTTAACGGGAGTTAAAGCAATGATGCCTGAATTAAAAGCGATGGCGCTGGCCGGACTTGGATTGATGTTAAGCATGCCGTCATTCGGCGCGGACACAGCCCGCCCCGGCACAGTGAACTATGTCGAAGGCGCGGCCTATCTCGACGGGCAGCAAGTTACGGACAAGAGCATTGGGAACACCGATCTGAATCCCGGCCAGGAACTGACCACGCAAAAGGGTAAAGCGGAAGTTCTACTGACACCCGGCGTGTTTTTGCGCCTGGACGACAACAGTGCGGTGAAGATGATTTCGCCGGACCTGACGCGGACTCAAGTCGAACTGGAGCACGGTCGCGCAGGTGTGGAGGTCGACGAAATCCATCCGCAAAACAACCTGGATATCATCGACGCCGGAGTTACCACTCAACTGGTAAAGAACGGCTTCTACGAATTCAACGCGGACCAGCCCACAGCGATGGTCTTCGATGGAAAAGCTGCGGTTGAAATCGGCGATGGCAAGTATCGCGTGGTGAAGTCCCACCACGAATTGGCGCTTGTGGCCGGACCGAACGACAAGCCTCTCGCGCAGGAGAAGCCGGCGAGCTTCAACACCAGCGAGGCGAAGGACGACCTCTACAACTGGAGCAGCCTGCGTTCGCAGTACCTGGCTGAAGCCAACAACCAAATCGCCGGCCAGTATGTCGGCGGACCTGGCTTCAATCCGGGCTGGTACTGGGATCCGTACGCCTACGGCTACACCTTCATCGGGATCGACCCGTTCTATAGCCCATTCGGCTGGGGCTTCTATCCCTTTGGTCGGGGTGGTTGGTACGGCGGATGGTACGGAGGCCGGTACTACGGTAGCCGCCACGGATACTTTGGCCCCGGTAGAGTAGGCGGCCCTGTGCACGGCGGGCCGGTAGGTGGCGTGCACGCAGGTGGATTCGCTGGCGGCGGTTTCGCCGGCGGTGGCGGATTTCGTGGCGGAGGCGGCGGTGGTGGGCACCGGTAAGATCTGCTTCGCCAGCTCCAGCCGCGAGAATTGAGCTCGAGGCTGGAGCTCCTCATTTCGACCTTAGACGAGGAATTGCATCACGAATAAATTGGTTCGCCAACAAGCCATTCATTTTAATAACTTTATTCGTCTCAATCATCTCAATATTCACAGCTCTTCAATTCACATAAATCACAAAAATGTGTATTCTGTGATTTCTTCGATCGGCATGCAGAAATACCTGTCAACAGGGGGAATCAATGTTCAGAAAGACACGCCTTTATACACCCGGCCCGACACCGCTGCTACCAGCAGCCCAGTTCGCCATGGCAGCCGCCGACATGCACCACCGTACGCCGGAGTTCCGCGCGCTCTATCAAAAAGTCCTGGCCCAGCTCAAGGTCTTTGTCGGGACAAAGAACGATGTGCTACTCCTCTCCTGCTCGGGAACGGGTGCAATGGAAGCGTCTGTGTCGAACCTCACCTCGCCGGGCGACCGCGTCCTCGTCCTCACCGCCGGAAAATTTGGAGAGCGCTGGGTCGACCTCACCAAGGCGTTCGGTTGCGCAGTCGATATCGTCAAAGCCCCCTACGGCGAGACTTTCAAGCTGGACGATATCCGCGCCGCCCTCAAGCCGGACCATAAAGCCGTCTATCTCCAGGCAACGGAAACCTCCACCTGCGTACGTCACGACGTCGAGGCCATTGCGAAGCTGCTGAAAGAAGTCGCGCCCGAAACGCTCCTTGTCGTCGATGGCATTACTGGCCTCGGCACCACGCACTTCGATGTGGATGGATGGGGCATCGACGTTCTGATCGGCGGGTCGCAAAAAGCTGTCATGATTCCGCCGGGACTCGCATACCTGAGCGTGAGCGAGAAGGCGTGGGCAGCGATGGAGACGTCGAAAAATCCGCGCTATTACTTTGATCTGCGCAAGGAGCGCAAGAACGCCGTCAAGGGCGAGAGCGCCTACACGCCCGCAGTCGCTCTGGTAGCCGGTCTGGGCGCGGCGCTCGACTACATCGCCGGCCAGGCAAGCGGCGACCTCGAAAAAGGCCGGATCACCTTGATCGACAACGCGCAGCTAAATGCCGCTGCCACGCGCGCCGGTCTCGTAGCTCTGGGCTTCACGCTCTTCGCTCCCACCGCGCCTGCGGCAGCGGCAACAGCCGTAGCGGTTCCTGAAGGCATGAACTCCGGCGACGTCGTCAAGACACTGAAGACGAAGTTTGCACTCGTTACTGCCAACGGCCAGGGAGAGATGCAGGGCAAGATCTTCCGCGTCGCGCACCTGGGCTTCTTCGACTATCTCGACACCATCGCCCTGCTCGGCGCAATGGAACACATCGCCAAGGACACGCTGGGACTGCCCGTCGAATATGGCTCGGCGGTAGCAGCGGCACAAAAAGTCTATGCAGAGACTGCGAGCAGTTGACAGTTCTAAGTTCGGAGTTCCGAGTACTCGGCGGCGAACTCTAAAATACGAACTCTGAACTACGAACTGAGAATCTATGGCAGATCTAACTTTCGGAGAAAAGCTGCTCATCGCACGCAAGCAGCTCAATCTCTATCAATACCAAATGGCGGAGAAGTTGGGAGTCCATCCCAACTCGATTACCAAGTACGAGCGGGGCGAGGGCAAGCCGCACGCCGCAGTGGTGCGCATGTTCGAGCTGCTGTGCGAGCAGCAGGATGTCCGTTTCGATGAGTACGCAGCCGCGTCCGCCGGGGGGGACAAGGGAGACACAATGAAGATCGTTCTGGCAGAGAAAGTTTCTCCGGCAACACTGGCCGTGTTTGCGGCCGAACCGGGCTGGGAAGTGCTGACGCACGACAAGCTGCCGGACGGTTTGCCCGCAGCACTCGCCGATGCCGACGCTTTGGTGGTGCGCTCTGCCGTACAGGTAGACGATGCACTGATGGAGAAGGCGCCGAAGCTGCGCGTCATTGGCCGCGCGGGCGTGGGCGTGGACAACATCGACGCCGAAGCGGCCACGCGGCGCGGCATCGTCGTCATGAACACCCCCGGTGCCAATGCCGTCGCTGTCGCCGAGCTCACCATCGCCCTCATGCTCGCCCTCGCGCGGAAGCTGCCGACGGCCAACGCCACCATGCACGCTGGCAAGTGGGAGAAAAAAAGCCTGCAGGGCGCGGAGCTGCGCGGCAAAACACTCGGCATCCTCGGCCTCGGTCGTATCGGCCTCGAAGTGGCCAAGCGGGCGCGCGGCTTCGGGCTCGAAATTGTCGGCAGCGATCCGTTCGTCTCCGCAGCCGTGGCGCGTGAAAACGGTATCGCTCTTCTCCCGCTGGAAGAGCTCTTTGCCAAGGCGGATTATCTGACGCTGCACGTCGGTCTCACGCCGCAGACTCAGGGCGTGATTAATGCCAAGACGGTGGCAGCGATGAAGAAGGGCGTGCGCATCATCAACTGCGCGCGCGGCGAGTTAGTTGACGACGCGGCATTGGTGGCCGCACTGAAAAGCGGACAGGTGGCAGGCGCGGCGCTCGATGTATTTGCGACGGAACCGCTAAAAGACTCACCCTACTTTGAACTGGAGAACGTGATTCTGACACCGCACATTGCTGGATCGACGGCTGAAGCGCAGGAAGCTGTCGGCATCCAGATCGCGATGCAGGTGCGTGAGTATTTGAAGCTCGGCGTTGTGCAGAATGCGGTCAACCTCCCCTCGCTGAGCCACGAAGAGTATGTGCAGCTTGCGCCGTACATCGATCTTGCCGGACGGCTGGGATCGTTCCTTGGGCAGACGGGCAAGGGTGGCATCGAGGGCATTCATCTCATCTATGGCGGCGCACTCGTCGACGCCAAAACCGATCTGGTGCGCAACGCCGCGATTGAAGGCTTGCTGCAGGGCTCAGAAAATGTGAATCGCATCAACGCTGCGGCGGTCGCCCAGGAGCGAGGCATCCGCGTGCACGAGGACAAGCGCGAAAGCCACCGCGGCGGTGCAGCCACGCTGCTGGCGATCGAGTTGCACACGGCGAAAGGCTCAAGCCATGCGACTGCCACCGTCATTCATGACGAACAGCCGCGCCTGCTGGAGTTCGACGGCATCGATATTGAAGCGCCGCTCGAAGGCAATCTCGTCGTCTGTCGCAACTTCGATGTGCCCGGCGTCATCGGCCGCATCGGCACGATTCTCGGGGAACAGGGCGTCAACATCGCCAACTTCGCCCTCGGCCGCGAGCGCGGAGGCGCAAAGCCGGTGAAGGCGCTGGCAGTTGTGCAGGTAGACGCGCCAGTTTCAGACAAAGTGCTGGAGGCGCTCTACACAATCGAGGCTCTGCTCGAGGTAAAGCTGGTAACGCTGTAAGGAAGGCTCCGAACAAATCGGAAGGCAGCTAGCCCATCACACCCGCGTGACCAAGCCAACTGCGCACATACGAAGCCTGGCCGACATGGTAGGTCTCGTGAAGAGCCATAAAATTCACCACTCCGGAGAGCATTCCGTCTGCGGACGGTGGGCCCTGTGTCGCGGGAGTGTCCAGCCTCTCTTCTGAAGCTGCTTCCATGGCTGCATCGAGCCGGCTGCACGTTTCATCCCAGGCGAGCATCACCTCTTTCGGTGACGGGCAATCGGGCGACTCGAGGCATTTGGCGCCGCGCGCGAAAAGTTTCATCCACGGCGTCGTGTATTCAGATCCCAACCGCGCCAGCACCATGGTGCGCGACCAGGCCATGTGACCCACAATCCAGAGCATGTGATTGGTGTGGTCGCAGGGGCGGCGCACCCACTCCTCATCGGTGAGCCCGTCAATCGTCCCCTTGAGAAACCTGGCGTTCTGGTTGAAGCTTTGGGATGCAATTACGATTCGATTCGAGATCGGCATTGACGAACCTCTTTCTGAGAAACTGCGCATTGCATGGCGCAATCAGGTTACACGGACGACCGATCGCCAGCAGTGAATTTATTCGTGAATTGTGAGTCGGCTTCTTTGCATTGCGCACGGCAGGACGCCGATCAGTGCGCAGCCAGATGCAACGCCGTTGCATGGCGTGGCTGATAGAGGCCAAGGCGTGCTCCGCTCGGCAAGCGCAACGTTGTAACCGCGCCCCAACGCTGATTCTGGACCTCTGAGGTGACCGCACCTTTGGCGTTGAGCGAATAGATCGTTGCGGCCAGATCTTCGCACATCAGGTAGATCGCACCACCGGTCGGGTTATCCTCTGCACTGTTCTGAGCAGAGCTGCCTTCGGCGGGATGCACGGCAAGTTCGGCGGGCGGCAGACCAAAGATGAGCCAGCCGTGGCCCGCATCGACAGAGGCAAAACCGAGAACATCGCGCAGGAAAGCGCGGTCGGCCTCCGCGTCGCGGCTGTAGAGCAGGAGATGAACACCGCGAATCATGATGGGCGGGATTTTACCCCATTTTCAATCACCCGCCCATGAATATCCGACGCTAGTCGACGGGGTGAGCTTTGCCGTTCTGCAGGCTCTCGTCGATAATCGTCCGGACCTTACGATCGGCCTCGCGGGCAATTCTTCCCTGCTCCGCACCAAGCCGTCCTTGTTCCGCTCCCAGCTTGCCCTGCTGCGCGCCAAGCTGGCCCTGCTGCGCGCCAAATGCGCCCTGCTTTTCGCCGATCTTACCCTGCAAGTCGCCGAGCTGGCCCTGTAAATCACCAAGCCGGTTTTGCAGATCGCTCAGTTCATCCTGCGTGATGTTCTTGCCCAACTTGGCTTGCAGCTTGGCCATCGCATCGGTCAGTTCTGCCATCTCTTTGCGCATGTCGGGCGTCGGCACGCTCGCCTGTTCCTGCTGGCGGCCCAGTTCCTTCTGCTGCTTGCCCAATTCTTCCTGCTGGCGGCCCAGCTCTTCCTGCTTCTTGCCAAGTTCTTCCATAGGCGCGTACATCGCTTTAATCTGCGCGACTGTGGACTGGTCGTCGACGAAGTATTCCTTGCCATCGCGCATGAACCAGAGAAAGTCGCCGTGCGCGAGCTTGCGCGCTTTGTCGATGTCGCCGGTGTGGATTTCGCCGTTGAATTGCATATGCTCGCGCTGGTTGCCGCTAATGATTGCATAGGAGTCGCCATCGCTCGCATAGTGATAGCTATAGCCGCGCCCCTGAGAAGTTGAGGATTGTCCAGCCTGCGCAATCGTAAAGACTCGGCCATCAGGCGCAATGCGGGTCACGGAAGGCATGGGTGGAAACGGGATCACGATGTGGAGGGGTGCCAGCACATGAACCGCCGGCAGCGGAGGAACTGCATGCGGCGGCAAGGGCGCTACAACGGGACCGACGATCTCCGGTCCAGAGGGGCCGCCGATGCGGATTTCAACCGTAGATGGATCAGCCTCCGGACCGGAAGTTGTAACCGATTCGGCCTGCGCGGTGGGTGCAGGCTCGGCATTTTCAGCCGGTTGTGCAGCGGGCGCTGGCGCAGCAGCCTGCGCGGGTTGCGCCGTTGGCGCGGGCGCAGCCGAGGGCGCGGGTTGCGCCTGCTGAGCAGCCTGCACGCGGACAAGAGCCGTGGCGCCATAGAGCGCGACCGGCACAAGCAGGACAGCGATCAGGACGCGACGGCGTCCACCGGCGAAAGCCTGGCTGAACGCGCTGTCGTTGAGCAGCCGCTCAATGCGGCGGGAGAGACTACCGGGGCGAGCCATGGCGACTCCTATGGGTGTTGGGCGCGGCGCGGCCGCGAATTCAAGAAGAATCTGGGCGTAGGAGGTACCGCTTTGTGCCTGCTCCAGACCAGCGCGATCGCTGATGGTTTCAGCCAGGTCAGAGAGAGTGCGCTTGAGCCACCAGCCAAGTGGGCTGAACCAAACCAGCGCGGCATAGAGCGCGGCAAGCAGTTGCAGGTAGAAGTCGCCCTGCCGAATATGAGAGCGCTCATGGGCGAGCACGATGCGGAGTTTCTCCGCGTCCCAGTCAGCATAATCGGCCGGCAGAAGAATGCCGGATCCGATGGTCACCGGAGAAGAGACGCTACGGCTCGCGCGCAGCGGCAGTCCGGGGGCGCAAGGCGGCATATCTTCCAATGAGACAGGTTCCGCGGCTTGCCAAAGAAGCAGCGCCGTGGCCAAACCGTAGAAAAGCCGCAAAAGCAACGCACCGGCAATGCCAAGGTAGATAAGCCACGCGATGGCAGCCGCGGAAATTGCAGTGCGGCTGCGCATAGGCGGAATGGAAGCAGCGGACGCTGGAGCACCGCTGTACACATCCGAGATCACAGATGCAGGGGCAGTGCTGGTGGGCGTGGGCTCAGGTTCGGATTTATCGAACGAGGGCGAGACAGACGTGAAAGTTCTTTGAGGCGGTGCGATTGCTGTGGACGCGGTTGCCGACTCCGGCGTAGTTGAAGGAACAGGCTGCGGAGCCGATTGCGAGTTTTCCAGCAACGCGATCGGATGCGGCGGCAGGATCACGGTGGCGCTTGCGGGCAAAAGCTGCCAGCGCGCCACTTGAGGCGCCAAAATCGGCATGAGCAGCGCCGATGCGAGAACCAATCCCCAGGCTGATTTTTGAGCAAGCACGTTGCGCACTCTGAAGGCGCGCAGCCCGGCCCAAACAGCGACGGCGAGAAGCAAGGAGCGAAGAGCAGCTTCAATCAACGTGAGGATCATGATTAGGCCTCCTTTTTCGCGGACGGGGCAGCTTTTTGTGCAGCGGCAATATGTTCGGCGAGGCGACGCAGTTCGGCGCGGTCAAGAACCTTGGAGTCGACCATGCCGACCAGCAGCGCTTCCACCGAGCCCTCACAGAACCAATCGACGATGCGCTTGACGGCGCGGCCGGCGACGCGTTGCCGCGACTCGGCGGGACGATAGATGAAGGTGCGGTCTTCGACGGAGTGTGCCACGTAACCCTTCTCTTCCAGGCGGCGCAGGACAGTGCGCACAGTCGAGTCCTTTAGCCCGCGATCGAGGTCTTCGCGCACCTGTTCAGCGGTGACCTTCCCGAGGCGCCAGATGATGGAGAGGATGCTGCGTTCGAGTTCGCCGAGTTCAGCAGGATCGTGGCCGGATTGAGTGTTACTCGCCATAGTGTTACTGACTGTAACACAACAAGGAGGTGAGCAGGCAAGAGAATTTTTTTGCGCGGATTGATGCGCGGAACTGCTGGGACTCGGCCTTCGTATGTGCTTGCAATGACGCGTGGTCTCTTTTCGCCTCGAGCATGGACGCTGTTCGCGCTCCTGGTGATTTTGTGCGTCCCTTCAAGCCAGGCCCAGGAATCCTCACCACAGGCCGGTACATCGGAAACCACGTTCCACGTCTCATCCAATCTTGTTTTGGTGGATGTGATGGCGCTGGGTTCTGCGGATGGGCATCCGGTCGGCAAATTGACGCGAGACGATTTTCAAGTCTCCGACAACGGCCATCGGGTCGCGATCAAGACATTTGATAGCGGATCGGCCGCACGGCCGCTCGTACTGTGGTTCCTCGTGCAATGCAGTATGAAAGATTGGGATGCGCAGGGGTCGGGCCTGTTTCGAGGCCACATCGATCTCTTCGAGCCAGCCTTGAAGGACCTCGATAAGCAAGATACTGTTGCCGTCGCTCACTGGTGCGACAACGGGGATGCCGCGGTGGATCTGAAACCGACGCCGAATCTCAGTGAATTGACCAGGACACTGGAGCAGGTGCTCACGCTGGTCGTTGATCTACCTTCGCACAACAGACCAGGCGAGTTGGCACTGCAGAAGGCTCTGCAGCACATCGTGGACGCCACGCGCGAGTCAGCGCCCGAAGCAGTACCGGTCGTGATCTTCCTCTACGGGGACTATAGCGCGATGTCGAAATCTGAAGCTGACCACTTAATCGATGAGCTATTGAGAACCTCCGCCATCGTTTTTGGCATCAGGGATCGCCAGTCACCCCAGATTCCATCGTTCTGGACGGCACAGGGGGCTGTCGCGAAATACATTGCAGATCAAACCGGCGGCCAGTATTTAATAGAAACGCCCGAAACGTATGCAGAAGGCCTGAAGGAGATCCTGCAGCAGCTTCATTTTCGCTACGAACTAGGGTTCAGGCCAAAGTCGTTAGACGGCAAGCGCCATAAGCTCCGCGTCACACTCTGGGGCACCGCGAAAGACCAAAACAAGAGTCTACGCTTGCGCTATCGCACGGCGTATGTGCCGATCGGCTGAACCAGGAGATAGATGAACTCGGGGATGGGGTGTAACTACCTGAATCACCGTTCAACGGATGCGGTATACGAAAGCGTCCTCTAGATATTGATCTCCGAAAGTCTGACCACCTAATCTCATTCCGTAAGTGTCTGCGGCTTCCCGAAAAACGCGGCGCAATGCCTTTATAAAGGGTTTGTCCACTGGTCGCAAGAACACCTTCGGGCGCTTTTGAACCGGAATTCCTGCTTTTTCCATCGCTTCGTTGATTTGTCGGTATCCGTAGAGGGAGCCAGATTGGCTCAGCCGATCAGGGGCAATCACCAATCTCCAGTCTTCGTACTCGGGAAGCTTGGCCCACAGTGCAACATCGGGGTTCTTCCCGTCTCGGTCGAGCGCCTCGATGACTTCTTTTCCGTTCTCGATGTCGAAGCTTACCAGCGCAACCTTATCCACGGGAGCAGCCCTCCGATTCCATCCTCAACCGCTTCAAGCAGGTCCGTCGCCTCTTGGAGAGTCTTCCTCTCATAGCGGCTCGCTTCGGACCAATCTTGAATGGTATCTAGTATTGCCTTCATCGCCGGGTCAGCCTGAACAGCAGTGTCCAGCTCGACCTTGAGTTCTGCCAACTGCAACAGCTTTCCGAGATCATGCGTGTCGCTGTCATTTACCAACTTCTTCTCTGGAAAGTCATGCTCACGGGTGCGTTTTGAGATGCACGCCTTCAGTGCACATTCCACCGCATATCCTGCGAGATAGTATTCCCCATCTGGGAAACCCTCAGTGAGCAAAGTCTTGGATTCCCGAAGGCGGGGTTCGGCGATTTGCTGCAATTCGGCCCGATTCATGTTCCTGCCCTGGCTCGGCTACGCCCTGCTGAGGTAAGCACCCTCGCTCGTGTCCACCTTGATTTTTTCGCCTTGATTAATGAAAGGCGGTACCTGGACGACGAGGCCGGTCTCGGTTTTGGCTGGCTTGGTTACACTCGAGGCAGTGGCCGATTTGAGTCCCGGTTCGGTTTCAACGACAGTGAGTTCGACGGTGCCGGGCAGCTCGATGCCAACGGCCTGGCCGTCGTAGTAGCTGACATGGATCTGGAGATTCGGGGTGAGGTATTCGACGGCGTCGCCGAGGGTCGAGCCCTTGAGCACGGTCTGCTCGAAGTCGATGGGGTTCATGAAGTAGTAGTCGTCCCCGTCGGCGTAGAGGAACTCCATGAGGACTTCGTCCACGACAACGCGCTCAATGGCGTCGGCGGAACGGAAACGGTGCTCGAACATTGCGCCTGACTTGAGGTTGCGCAGCTTGGCCTGGATAAAAGCGCGCAGATTGCCCGGCGTGCGGTGCTCCACTTTGAAAACCAGGTGCAGCTGGTCGTTGTGCTTGATAATCATGCCCGGACGCATTTGAATGGCGGGAATCGCCATAAGAAGAAAACTCCTTGCTGTGCTTGCGTTTTCCTACGCAAAATCGGCTGTAGCCCAACCTTCATTGTAACTGAGCGGCGCATGGGAAAATGAGCGGCCCTATGAGGGTTGCAGGCGCGACCTCCGGCGGCTATCGTTTCATCCAGAGCATGAATGAGGGAAACCGCAAAGGGATTATGGACGCGGTGCCGGTGACGGCGCTGTTGCTGCTCTGTTTCCTCTGGTCGCTGGGCTCGCTGCGCTCCGACTTGTTGCCGACAATATTCGGGGCTGGTTTGCCTACCTTTGAGCGCGAGGCCATGCACCTTGGAGCGCTGGCAGGGGTGGCAGGGCTGATCGCGCTCGTGACCGGAGCGGCGTGGCCGCATGGCCGGCAAATCTGGGATGCGGTTCTGATCGGTTTGGGATTGTTTGCCGTGCCGGCATTTTTCGGCGAGGCCGCGAAAGACGCGATTCCTGACCTGACCCGCGTGGCGCTTTATTCGCTGGCTCCTGTCTTCGCAGTTGCGTTTGAACCCTATCTCGGACGCTTGTCGGAATCACAAAGCAAAGGTGGCTTGCTGGCAGCGCTGGGCTGCGTCATTGGAACACTGGGCGCCTTCCCCCTCCTGATTCCGCGCACGCTGGAAGGCGCGGGAGCCTTTTTTGCGGTCATTCTTGCCGTGGCCTGCGTGGCTGCTACAAATTGTCGGGCCGTGCGTTTCATGTCGGAGTTGCCTCTCAAATCCGGCGCGGCCGTGGCGGCCATTGCGGGGGCGACCGCGGCCTTAGCCCTGGCGGCGGCTAGTGCGATCAGCGAAAAACCGGCATGGAATGGGCCGTTGGTGGGACCGGAGATTGCCTGGACGACGGCCGTGGAGTTGCCGGCGTTGCTGGTGCTCTTCTGGCTCATGCGCCGCATGTCGGCGGTGCGCATGACCACGCGCTTTGTGGTCGCGCCCCTGATCGTCAACGTGGTGGGATTCCTTGTGCTGCGGCCGTCTCTCCGCTTGCGCGCCGGCCTCGGGATTCTTCTGATCGCAATTAGCGCAGGCTGGCTGCTGGTGGCGCGCGAACAAGAAGAGGAAGCGGGGCCCCTGCCCTTGAACTTGAATCAAGGTTAAACTCGATCCCAAGCCCACTCTCAGGTCAAACGTTTTAGCTCCAATTTCCGAATTGGCGATCTTGTCGCTCATCCGCTAGTATTGCCTGCGGATTTTGTCGTGGGTTTGTTCCCGCGCCGAGGAGTTTTTTGCCGATGCGTTTCTGCCCCTTCTACGTGCGTGCGGTCGTTCTTTTCGCGATTCTCGTCGTCCTGGTTTCGGGTGGATCAATCGGACGAGCGCAGAACGCATCCTCGTCCGCGATCCCCGCGGATGCTCCTTACAAAAATGCAAGCTTGCCCGTGGATCAGCGGGTGGCAGATCTGCTGAAGCGGACAACGCTGGAAGAAAAGGCGACGATGCTTTCAGGGTCTGGATGGATGGAGTCTGCGCCGATTGAGCGCCTCGGGATCCCGGCAATCAAAATGGCCGATGGGCCCATGGGAGTGCGGTCGTGGGCCGGCAGCTCGGCGATTACGAGCGCAGCAAATCCGGCTGTGAAGGTGGAGACGACGTCGTTCCCATCCGGCGTCGCAATGGCCGCCACATGGGATATGGAGCTCGTTCACCGCGAGGGCAAGGCCATTGCGCAGGAAGTGAAGGCGCTGGGTCGCGACATGATCCTGGGCCCGACGGTGAATATCAATCGCCAGCCACTCTGGGGGCGTAACTTCGAGGGCTACGGCGAAGATCCCTATCTCTCCGGGCAGCTGGGCGTCGCGTACATCAAGGGTGTGCAGGGCGAGGGCGTGATCCCTTCGGTAAAGCACTTCGCCGCAAACAATGAGGAGTACGAACGCCATCGCGTGAATGCGACGATCGACGAGCGCACTCTGCACGAAATTTATCTGCCTGCGTTCAAGGCGGCCGTGCAGGAAGCGGATGTATGGAACGTGATGTCCGCCTACAACAAGGTGAATGGCGTGCACTGCGGCGAGAACGACTACCTGCTCGACCAGGTGCTCAAGAAGGAATTCGGGTTCAAGGGATTTGTGGTGTCGGATTGGGGCAGCACCTACTCGACCGCGCCGACGGTGAATGCGGGCATGGATCTCGAGATGCCCGGTGGTCCGCCGATGCAGAAGTGGATTGCGAGTCCGCGCACGGCGGCCTCCGGAAACGGCGCTGGCTGGCTTGTTCCGGAGAAGGTGCTGGCCGAGGTGAAGGCCGGACACATCACCGAAGCCACAATCGATGACAATGTGGGACGCATTCTGCGCGTGATTTTCCTGAGCGGCATCTTTGATCATCCGCACACGGGCGGCGGCGAGGTGGACACTCCCGAGGAGCGCGCCGTTGCGCTGCAAGGCGCAACCGAAGGCATTGTGCTTTTGAAAAATGACGGCGGGCTGTTGCCGCTGGACGCGGCGAAGATTCACTCAATCGCGGTGATTGGGCCGAATGCGGCAGTGGCACGCACGGGAGGTGGCGGAAGTTCGCTGGTGCGGCCAAAATATGCAATTGCGCCGCTGGACGGGATAAAAGAAAAAGCTGGTGGAAAGATCCAGGTTACGTATGCGCTTGGCGTCGGGATGGAAGGCGAGGATGCCGCGCAGGACACACCGGATGCACGCGCCAAAGCTCTCAAAGACGCCACAGACGCGGCGGCGAAAGCTGACGTGGCCATCGTCGTTGTAGGCCGCTACAACAAGCTCGAGTCCGAAGGCTTCGACGTGAAGACGATGGATTTGCCGGCTGGGCAGGATGAACTGATCCAGGCCGTCGAAAAAGCGAATCCGCATACTGTGGTTGTGCTGAACACGGGCGACCCAGTGACGATGACAAAGTGGATCGACACGACACCCGCGCTGCTGGACACGTGGTATGGCGGGCAGGAAGGCGGGCACGCCCTGGCGGCGATTCTCTTTGGCGATGCAAATCCGTCCGGCAAGCTGCCGGTCACGCTGCCAAAGCGCTACGAAGATAACCTCGCGGCGGCGAATTATCCCGGCAAGAATCTTGAGGTCAATTACGCCGAGGGGATCTATGTGGGCTATCGCTACTACGACACCAAGAATGTGGAGCCGCAGTTTCCTTTTGGATTTGGGCTGAGCTACACGAAGTTTGAGTACAGCGACTTGAAGCTGCGGCAGACCGAATCCTTAGGAAGAAATTTTGCCCTTGATTTCACGATGAACGTCCGTAACTCTGGGTCGCGCGCAGGCGCAGAGGTCGTCGAGCTTTACGTGCATGACGGCCACGCCAAGATCGATCGGCCTATCCACGAGCTGAAGGGTTTCCAGCGCATCGAGTTGCAGCCGGGCGAGACGAAGACAGTTACGTTCCCCCTGAATCGTGCGGCATTGTCGTACTGGGATCCCCTGACAAAGGCATGGCAGGCAGATCCGGGAACATTCGAAATTCAGGTGGGAGCGAGTTCGCGCGACATACGGCTAAGATCAAGTCTCGACCTTGAGAAGTAGTCCGAGCATTCAGTTACCGCGGCGGCTCGTAAGGCTCAACCCGTAGCATATTGGAAAGAATCCCGCGCTCTTCGGGACTGAACGCATTCTGATAGCGCGCGGAGTTCAGCACCGTCTCGCGCTGATCCGGTGGCACAGCACGCAGGTCCCTGAACGCACCTTTCATCATGGTCTGGCGATCGGCGGGCAGTGTAGTCCAGCGGCGCGCGGAATCCTGCACCTGCGCACGCTCCTGCGGCGACAAGCGCTCAATATTCTCGTTGCGCGCGAGTGTGCGTTCCCGCTGCGCCTCGGGCATCTGATTCACCCGGTTCAGCTGCTGCACCAGCCGTTGCTGCTGCGCCGGGGGCAGACGATTAAAACTCGGATCGTTGTGCAGCATTCGTTCCTGGTCCTGCGCCGGAACACCGCGATGCGCGTTCAGCCAGGCGCCGAGGTGGCCGGGAGGCGCATAGGCTGCGCTAGGGCTCGGGTAGGCCGGACGCGCATACCCCTGGCCTTGGTAGGTTGTGCCTGGATTGGCGGGGCGCACGCCGGTTGGGGGATTGACGGGCATGGGTCGATAGCCTCCCCCCTGTGGGCCAACGCCGCGATACTGCTGGTTGCCGTAGACCTGCGGTCTGGTCTGCGGTCGAACCTGGTTGCGGTTTGGCTGCATGCGAGGGGCCGAATAGCGCGGAGCCGCGTTGGAGCGCGGGGCGCTGGGACGTTGACCACGGGCCCACGCCGAGGGCAGGCACAGAAGCAGCGCAACAGCCAAGGTCAAAGCTGTCCCCTGCGCCCAACTTACGACGCCCGCATTTGTTGCCCCCTTCATGGAATTCCCCTAACCCCTTCTCAGTCAATCAAATCAATCTTCAAATAAATAAACACCTCAGCTCGAATTTTGTTTTTCGAGCCTAGTTTTCGTTGTTATTGTCCGTGCTCGAAAGCGCCTCAAGCTGGTCGAGCAGCTGGGCGTTGTTGTCGAGCAACTGCAAATCGTGCACCACGGCGGCCTGTGGCGGAGCGGCGGCCGGCTGTTCCCAGTTCGTGATGCCCAGATACGTTCCACCGCCTAGCAGTAGAACCACCGTGAGCGCCATAGCAGCCAGAGGACGGGTGTGCAGATGGGGTCCGTAGGTGAAACGGGCACGCAGGTTCTCAAACCAGCCAGCGGGCGCCGCCTGGCGCTCCTCGTTGAGGCGCGCATTCAGGCGGGTCATGAAGTAGGGACTCGGCTCCGGCGCTTCCCACGTGTCGAGCAGCGCCATCGTGGCGCGCAGTTCCTCTAACTCGGCCGCGCACGGCTCACAGTCCGCAACATGAGCAGTCACCTTGGCAGGCACAGCATCAGGAGCCAGCAGAATATCGGCCAGCTTGGTCTCCACCGCAGAGCATTTTTTCATCTTCGGTTCCATTGTTACTACCCCACTCCCCGCCGGAATCACTCGGTTCTAGCTCAGCCTTCGCCCGGCTTCAATTCCTTACACAAAATCCTTCAGTTTGTCCCGCAGCGTCTGGTATGCGCGAAACAGCAGCGACTTGGTCGCCGACTCGCTCAGCTTCAGCACGTCCCCGATCTGCCTGTAATCCATCCCCTGGTACTTGTGCATCAGAACCGCCATCCGTTGCCGCTCCGGCAGCGCCATCACATGCTTCTTAATCGCCGCCATGCGCTCATTGCGCAGAAGGTTCTGCTCCACGTTCGGCTCATCGTCGGCGACATCCGGCGTCGTACCCGTTTCCTCGTCCGGCGAGTCCAGATAAATCGTCGACGCCGACCGCTCATGCTTGGTGTCCCGTGCGTGATTCACCGCCAGGTTGGTCGCAATCCGGTAGAGCCACGTGGTGAACTTGGCCTCGGCCCGGTAGCTTTCCCGCGAGCGGTATACCCGCAGAAACACTTCCTGCGCTAATTCTTCGGCAACAGCCTGGTTGCGCACCATCCGGAAAAGAAAGTGAATCATGCCCCGGTAATGCTTTTCCACCAGATAATTGAAGCCCGACTCATCGCCCGCGGCCACGCGCAGCATGATCGCCGCGTCGCTCGACTCATCCGCGCCGTAATTCGGCATAACAGACGTCGCGCGGGGGTCCGGCCGTGAGCCAGTGCCCGCTCCCAGTGCCGGCTTGTCCAGGACCAGGGTTGCCATATCTTCACCAACCCCGTCGGGGTCCGAAGGTTGCGCTAAATGATCAGTTTCCTTAGCCGAATTCGCACTTTCGCGAGAGTCTTCTTCGGGCTCAGGACGGCCCTGGTCGCCAAGACGATCGCCAGGTCGTCCACCAGCCCTGTTTCCGCCCGCCTGAAGGGCCGACATCGCCTCTCGATGCGTCCATTTGGAGCCGGCCGAGACAGAACCGGTAAGGCCCGGAAAGTCCCGCCCAAAGCGGCCTGATCCTGGCCCAAAAAGTCCGGGGATGGAACGGAGGCCTGCGTCGCCGTCCAATAGGGGATCGTATGCGGATCGGGGCGGTCTGGAGTTCCAGAACATTCGTGGCATTGCACAGGTGCAGAGCCCCGGCACCGACAGGCGGCACCGTTGGTCCCATGGCCTCGCTGGTGTTACTCTACCTTAGAGAGGCGGCTCCGCCTCGCCCGGGCGCTTAACTCAGCGGTAGAGTGTCACCTTCACACGGTGGAAGTCGTAGGTTCGAATCCTACAGCGCCCACCATAAGCCATATCAAATCAGATACTTCCAGACTTGACTGCTACCTTTTCATGCTCCCAACGGTGCTAAACGGTGCTGAAGTTGCACGCCCTTTGGGAGCAGCATTTCGACTACTCTCGCCACAGCATCACGCTTCTGTGATGAGACCGTCTGAGTGTACAGATCGAGCGTTATCCGGGAGTTCGCGTGCCGCAGGAGTTCCTGCGCCAGCTTGATATCCACGCCCAGGCTACGCAGGTTCGTTCCCAGGGAATGCCGGAAGGTGTGCCAGCCTACGACCTTCCCCGTGATCCCGGCTCGTTCAGCAGCCGGTCGGATGACTTTCTGAAGGATCACGTCAGGCCAGACCGGAATCCTTCCCTTCTCCCTAATGGACGGGAATAGGAAATCCCCCGGCTCCGGATACAGCGTAGCTTCCTTCCATTCCTTGAGAGCATCCCCCACCATCGGGTGCAGCGGTACCGGCTTTGCACTCGCTGCGGTCTTGGTCTCCCCGATCTGGGCACGCACACACGACTTGTTGACCCGAAGCGAGTACGAATCGAAGTCAACATCCTGCCATGTGAGAGCAATCAGTTCGGATCGCCGCAACCCGGTCGTACCAGCCAACAGCACCATGACCCGTTCCCGCATGGGAAGTTCGCCTACCAGAGAGTTGAACTCGTCCGGTGTGAGAACATCCGGCTCCTTCAATCGCTTGGAAGAGCAGCGGACACCGTGAATGGGGTTTGTTGGAAAAATGCCATACCGTATCCCATGAGCGAACACAGCCGACATGATGTTTCTGATTTTCGACTTCGTTGCGGGTGCGAGACGCAGGGAACGCAACCACTGCTCAACTAGAATTGCCTTCAGTTGATCCAGCTTTGTTTCTCCCCACTTCGGCTGCACATGAAGAGTCAGGAACCCTTCGTACACTTCGCGGGTTGAAGCACGCTTGCTGTTCCCCTCCGTGAGTTCATACTTCTTGTAGTGGGTTATCAGTTCGTTCATCGTGTTGGGCGAACGAACTTCGTCGTTGATTTTTGCGCGAAGAGCATGAACAGCCTTCTCTGCATCTCTGCGAGTGGGGAGTTCCCGAACTGAGCCGACACGCATATTCCGATAGCTTCGCTTTCCATCGATCAATTCATAGAAGCGAAACATCCATGTGTCGTCTGTGGTTTTGTTCTTCACGCGCTGAAGACTTCCATTTTGAAAACGCGGTGCTCCAATCATTGGACAAATCCTCCGGTTGGAGCATCGGCGGCTGGGACCAGTGTACCCGTTCCGGTCCTTCGTCCAAGCATCCACTGAGCCAGGTCATGCTCTAGGAAGCGCCAGAGGCGTCGTTTGCCTTCGCCGATGGGGTATGAGGGCAGATAGCCTTCGCGTGCCCAGCGCGTCACTGTACGGCTGTTGAGACCACCTAGGAAGTCGGCTGCCTCATCGGGTGTAAGAAATTTTCGTGTGTTTTGGTCTGTATTCAATGGGTCTCCTATAAGGGATACAAAAAGACGACCCACTTTGGGGCCAGGTTCGGCTCGCCAAAGAGGGGTCGTTTCTATTTCTGCTTTTGAGTTCGGTTTGGTGTTAACATGTCTCCTGCCCGGAGGAGATGATGACGTTTGAGGGAGCGGTTATCACAGATCAGGGCGTAACGTTCGGAATCGCTATAGTCAAAGAATCGGCCGTAACGGACTCCAACACAGCGAACGATTTGATACCACAGTTCCAGGTACTCCTCGGCGTCGTTCCTGTCGTTCTGATGGCC
>Ga0182024_10005261_pt1 | contig 29114 bp, 26 predicted proteins | sample P32metaG_FD_120480 | JGI IMG/M metagenome (GOLD analysis project Ga0182024, IMG submission 120480) | Permafrost microbial communities from Stordalen Mire, Sweden - P3-2 metaG (Illumina Assembly) | ecosystem: Environmental > Terrestrial > Soil > Wetlands > Permafrost | place: Sweden: Stordalen...
CCACTCCTCGTCGGTCACATCACTGGGATAGCCGGGCGCACGCGGACGGGGGACTCGCTTGGGCATCCCCTCTTGTGCCAAATTCCGGCGCCCAGTACAAGCGAAAGTACATAACAGGCTCTAATCGACGTGTCGTCCGCCGTCGACGCGAATGGTCTCGCCGGTCACGAAATCTGAATCGATGAGCGCGAGGGCGACCTTCGCAATCTCCTCCGCGCCGCCCCATCGGCCGAGCGGCGTCGCCCGCTCGACCGCCCGATATTCCTCCTCGGTCGTGCCCGGCGGGGCGAGAATGGGTCCTGGCGCAATCGCATTCACGAGAATCTGATCCGCGGCCAGCTCGAGCGCGAGCGCCTCGGTCAGCGCCTTGACGCCGGCTTTGGCCACGTAGTACCCGACGTACCCCTTGTAGCGCGGGCGCCCGCTCGCGGCGACCCAATCGCTGAAGTTGATGATGCGGCCCCCGCCCGACCGACGCATCAACGGCACCGCCGCCAGCGCGCACAGGAACGCACCGCGCAGATCCACCGCGAGTTGCCGCTCCCACGCCTCGGCGTCCATCCGGTCGAACGGCACGCTCGTGTAGGTCGAGGCCATGTTCACCAGCACGTCCAGCCGGCCGAACTCGCGATCGACGGCCGCAACGAGCGCCGCGCACGCAGCCGGATCCGAGACGTTGGCCTCGACCGCCAGCGCCCGCCGACCCGCCGCGCGCACGGCTGCGACCGTCTCATCGGCCTCGGCGCGCGATCGGTTGTAGGTCACGACGATGTCCCCGCCGCGCGCGGCGGCTTCTCGCGCCAGCACGGCTCCGACGCGCTTGGCGCCGGTAATGAGCACAACGCGAGATTCGAGCTGCATCCCAGCCTCCAAGCCTTCAGGCCTTTGAGCCTTCAAGCCTCAGACCTTGCCGCGCAAGCGCGCCCGGCCCTCGGCGGCACGCACCTCGCGGTTCGAGCGACGGCCATCAACCGACCAATCGCCGGCGCCGGCGAGAATGAGGCACAAGAGCGCGCCACCGACAAGAATCGAGTACTCCATGCCCTCGCGCCGGTCGGCGACGCCGGTCCAATTCAGAAAGAAACCCCAGTGCTGATGAACCTTCCACAGGCCAACGCCGATGTACGTCACCAACGCCGCGCTCGCCCAGCGCGTGAGGAATCCGAAGACGAGCAGGATGCCGCCGAGGAGCTGGGTCGCGCCGGCCAGGAACGCGAGCGGTGGGCCGGGCTCGAGCCCGAGCGATGCATAGAACGCGCCCATGCTCGTGATGCCGCCCGGGCCGACGCCAGGCGTGGACCAGACGCCGAACAGCGTGTGCGCCCCGTGCGCCACGAACACCGCGGCCAACGCAAGGCGCAGCGCCAGCAACCCGAGGCCGTTCATGCAGGGAGACTATCAGAAATAAATTGGCCCCCTCCCAGCCTTCTAGCTTCCAGCCTTCCGGCCTTCAGCGTCAGCCTTTCAGCCTTCCGGCCTCGCAGCCTTCAGAGTTCTCCTCTAGTAGGATGATGTCCATGCCAGCCGGCACGTCCGTCCACGTGGCCACCCGCGTCAGCGGCTTCACCTACGCCATCCGCAACATCGTCGCGGAGGCCAAGAAAATCGAGGCCACCGGGCGGGTCGTCCGCTACCTCAACATCGGCGATCCAATTCCGTTTGGGTTCCGGACGCCGCAGCCGATCGTCGAAGCGGTCGCCCGCGCGCTCCGCGACAACTTGAACGGCTATGCCCCGTCGGCTGGCATCGAGCCGGCACGACGCGCCGTGGCCGCCGAGTGGACGAGCCGCGGCATGCCGGTGACACCCGACCGGGTCGTCATTACCTCGGGCACATCGGAGGGCATCGAGCTGGCACTCGGCGCCCTGGCAGACACCGGCGATGAAGTGCTCGTCCCGACGCCGACGTATCCGCTTTATACCGCCGTGCTCGCCAAGCTTGGCGCGCGTGCCGCGTATTACCGGACCGATCCCGCCCGTGGCTGGGAGCCGGATGTGGACGAGGTCAGGCGGCGGCTCACGCCGGCGACACGAGCGATCGTCGTCATCGATCCAAACAATCCGACGGGCGCCGTGTACTCCGAGACGACGCGCCGTGCGCTCATCGAGTTGGCGGATCGGGCCGGCGTGCCGATCCTGGCCGACGAGGTTTACGCGGATCTCGGCTACGACGGTCCGACGTCCCTGCTCGCGAGCCTGGCGCCCGATGCGCCGATCATCTCGTTCTCGTCGCTCTCCAAGGGATTCGTCGCGCCCGGGTGGCGCGCCGGCTGGCTCTGCGTCGGCCGGTCGGATCGCCTGGACGACGTCCTCGCCGCGATCAAGAAACTGGCCGATGGACGCCTGTGCAGTCCGGGCCCGACGCAGTACGCCATCGACGTGGCCCTGACTGGCGACCGCTCGCACCAGCACGCGTTCGTCCGCGAGCTCCGCCGCCGCGCCGACGTGACGATGACACGCCTCAGCGCGATTCCCGGACTGCGGTGCGTCGCGCCGCGCGCGGCCTTCTACGTCATGCCGCAAGTCACCCTGCCGCCGGGCACGACCGACGAAGATTTCGTCATCGGCCTCCTGCGCGCGACCGGCATCCTCTGTGTCTACGGCTCCGGGTTCGGCATGCCCGCCGACCAGGGTTTCTTCCGCATCGTGTTTCTCGCGTCGCCCGACGAACTCGCGGTGATCTATGACGACCTGGCCGCGTTCACGGCGGAGTTCTTGCGGGGCATGCGGCCCGGACCCTCGCAACCCGCGACGCAGGCGTGACTTCACGAGACCTTCGCACGCATCGGCTGATGGTGTACGCCATCGCCGCCCTCCTCGTGGGGGCCGTCACGCTGTGGCTGCTCTATCTCGTCCGCGACGTGCTGCTGCTCCTCTACGTCAGCACCCTCCTCGCCATCGGCTTCTCGCCGGCGGTCCACTGGTTCGAGCGGCGGCGCGTGGGTTGGCTGCGCACCACGTTTTCACGCGGCGGGGCGATTCTGATCTTCTACGTCCTGTGTCTGGCGATCATCGTGCTCCTCCTGGCCGTCATCGTGCCGCCGTTCGTGACGCAGACGCGCGAGTTGTGGCAGGCGATGCCCGGCTACTTCAATAGTGGGGAGCAGATGCTTATCGCGCGGGGCTGGCTGCACCGGAACTGGACGTGGGCCGACGTAGCCCAAAAGGTACCGAGCCCGGAGCTGGCGGTGACAGGCCTCGTCGGTGCGTTCGAGTCGGTCCTCGGTGCCCTGGCCGCGCTCGCAACGATCGTCGTGCTGCCGTACTACCTGCTCGTCGAAGCCGATGACCTGCAGAATGGCTGTCTGCGGCTCCTGCCAGCCAACCGCCGCGAGCGGTTCGAGCGCGTCACTGACGACGTCACCCTCAAGGTCGGCGCCTGGCTCGGCAGTCAGATGTTGCTCTGCCTCATCATCGGCGCCCTCGCGTCCCTCAGCATGTGGTTGATCGGCGTGCCGTACTTCTACGTCCTCGGTCTCGTCGCGGGCCTGGGCGAGCTCGTGCCCGTCGTGGGACCCATCATGGCCGCCGTGCCGGCGCTGATCGCGGGCTGGGCCATCTCGACCGAGACGATGTTCGTCGTGGCCGGCTACTTTGCCCTCCAGCAGATCTTCGAGAACTACGTCCTCATCCCCCGGATCATGCAGAAACGCGTCGGTGTCAGCGCGGTCACGGTCATCGTCGCGCTGCTCGTCGGAACGCAGCTCCTGGGCGTCGTTGGCGCCCTCCTCGCGGTGCCGACGGCGGCGATCGTGCAAGTGGTCCTCCACGAGTACTTGCAGAGCGAGCCGGGCTGAAACGCGCGCACTATACTGGCGGTCTATGCGCCAGGATCCGCTCGCCTACCTCGCCACCGAACTCGACTCGCTCCGTCAACAAGGTCTCTATCGCACCCTTCGCGTGCTCGATGATCGACAGCAGGCAACGGCGCATTTCGACGGCCGCTCGGTCGTCAACCTGTCGTCGAACAACTATCTCGGCTTGACGACGCACCCGAAGCTCATCGCCGCGGCGCTCGAGGCGACCAAAGCGTTCGGTGTCGGATCGGGATCCGTCCGCACGATCGCCGGCACGATGGCGATCCATATGGAGCTCGAGCGTCGGCTGGCGGCGTTCAAGAAGACGGAAGCGGTCGTTGTGTTTCAGAGCGGGTTCGCGGCAAATGCGGGCACGGTCTCGGCGATCCTGAACAAGGATGACGTGATCATTTCCGACGAACTGAATCACGCCAGCATCATCGATGGCTGCCGGCTCAGCCGCGCCGCCATCAAGGTGTTTCCGCACAAGGACGTGGATGCCGCCCGCAGGATTGTGCGCGACCTGCCGGCCGGCCAGCGCAAGCTCCTCATCACGGACGGCGTCTTCAGCATGGACGGCGACCTCGGCGCCGTGCCCGACCTCTGTACGCTCGCCGAGGAATATGGCTGCATCATGATGGTCGACGACGCGCACGCGAGCGGCGTGTTTGGAGAAAACGGTCGCGGCACCATCGATCACTTCCACGTGCACGGACGCGTCGATATCCAGGTCGGCACGCTCTCCAAGGCGGTCGGCGCGCTCGGCGGCTACGTCGCCGGCTCGCGCGCATTCGTCGAATTCCTGTATCACCGGGCCCGGCCCTTCCTCTTTTCGACGTCGCATCCGCCCGCTGTTGCGGCGTCCTGTCTGGCCGCGGTCGACGTCCTCGAGCAGGAGCCGGAGATCATCGATCGCCTGTGGGAGAACACGCGCTTCTTCAAGGGCGGTCTTGTGAAACTCGGGTTCAACACCGGGCTGAGCGAGTCGCCGATCACGCCGGTCATCGCGGGCGAAGGCAGCCGGGCGATGAAGCTGTCCGATCGGCTCTTCCAAGAGGGCGTCTTCGCTCAAGGCCTCGCATTCCCCACGGTCGCCCGCGACAAGGCCCGCGTCCGCACCATCGTCACGGCCACCCACACGCGGCAGGAACTGCAGTTCGCGCTCGACACCTTCGCCAAGGTGGGTCGCGAGCTGGGTCTGATTTGATGGCCCGTCGGAGAATTCGTCCGCCGGTTACGTATTCTCAGTAGCGATGGCGCGCCGGTCCAGAGCAGGCCAGTTCTACGATCGCTATACGAGCGGTCTGACCTCGTCGGATCTCGAGCGGATGTTCACGCGGGACGCGCCCGATGCGTACCGCTACTTCGCGAGAAGCCTGGATCTCGAGGCCCTGGCCGACGAGCCGTGGTACCGCCGCTGGCCGATCTTCGTCCGCCGGTTCCTCGCGGCGTTCACGATGAAGCTCTCGCCCGCACGGCGGGTGCTGTTCGCCGTCTCGCTCTTCACGTTCGTCATCGGCATGCTGACGCTCTTCCGCGGCTTCGGCGTGCACTCCGTGCTGCTGTTCCCGCTCACCATCAGACTGCCCCTACCCGAATGGGAAGACGGCACGTTCTGGCTGGCCCTCGCCTTCCTCAGCGCGAACCTGCTCATCCTGATGGAGGTCGCTGATCGACTGTCACTCAAGGGCGAGCTGGAAGTGGCACGCGACATCCAACAAGCGATGCTGCCACGCGGCGTGCAACACGCCGATGGCGCCGTCGTCTTCGGGCTGACACGACCGGCCAATACCGTGGGCGGCGACTTCTACGACATCCTGCCGCAGGCCGAAGGACGACTCGTCATCGCGCTCGGCGACGTGGCCGGGAAAGGCAGTCCCGCCGCGCTGCTGATGGCGCTGCTGCTGGCCATGCTGCGCACGCTCGTCGACGAAGGGCTCGAGGGCGCGAGGCTCATCACGCGGCTCAACGCGCAGGTCGCCCGGCACACCCCGGCGTCACGGTTCATCACGCTGTTCTACGCGATCTACGATCCCCGTGACGGCACCTTGACCTACGTCAACGCAGGCCACCTGCCAGGCATCCTCCGCCGCGCGGACGGCCACTTCGAACGCGTCGGCGCCGACCACAACGGGCTCGCCCTCGGCATGTTCGACCACGCGGAGTACGAGGCGCGTGCCATCACAATCGCGCCCGGGGATCTGCTCGTGCTCTACAGCGACGGCATCACCGAAGCCGAAACGCGAAGCGGCCGGCCCTTCGAGGAGAGCGGCCTCGAGGCCGTCATCTCGGCCGAAGCCGGGGCCGATCCCGAGACGCTGAGCCGGGCCGTGATTCGGGCCGTCGAGCTCCATGTGGACCAGGCGAAGCTGGCCGACGACCTCACAACCCTGGTGCTCAAGCGTCAAGAATCTGCCTGAGCGAAGACGGACACCGTCCGCCGTCGCTCATGGCGCCAGGGAACGGGCGGCGTCAGAATGGTCCCTGAGGGAGACCTGCCACCTCGAGTCGTATCGATGCGACGCCTGGCGCTGGCGGTCGGGCTGGGCGTCGCTCTGGTGATGGGAGCGACGGCGGCCATTCGACCGTCCGCCCCTTTCGCTCAGCCCGACGCGGTCACCCGCCTGCTCACTGACCTCGAAACCGCACTGGCCTCAGGCGATCCGACGCGCCTGACGGCGCTCGAATCGCCCGCCCTGTCGCCTGACACCGCGAACGGCATCGCGCGTTCCGTCGTGGCAGGCCCGGACGTCACGGTCACGGTCCGAGAGCGCATGCGCCGAGCGATACCCGAAGGCACCGAGGTGCTGGCCGATATCTTCCTTGGGCGCGGCCGGCACGCGCGCGTGGTCACCTGGCGGATCCACGTGCGACCGGCCAGCGACGGCCGGGCGATCATCGCCGGTCTCGATGAGCAGGGCTCGCTCGATGCTCTGCTGAAACTCACGCTCGACGCCACGCGCCAGTTCGCCGTCCACAACCTCGCGTTTCGTGCCACCGATTTCACGCTGACGATGTCGTCAGGCACGGCCTTCCTGGCGCAGGCCGACGATGGCGTCACGGCCATTGTGTTGCACGGCCGCGGGAACGTGCGCTTCACGCCGCCCGACCGCGCCGAGCAGGGTCAGCTGCAGGCGTTCGCGCACCAATCCGAGCTCGCCGTGGACGTGAGTGATGTCTTCGTCCGACTCAGTCCCGCGGAGTTCAGTACGCGCGTCGCGCAGGGGGCGCTGACACCGGTCACCGTGACCGCAGGCGCCTCGACGGCTGCGCGCGAGGTCTTCGACGAGTTCTCGCCGTTGACGTACGGGATCGATCTCCGCGACTTGGGCCAGAGCGGATGGTCCTTCGAGCCGAGCGCCGGCAACGTCGTGGTCGAGTTCAAAGCGGGTCGCCTGGGATGGCTCACCTACGCGCGTTCGCCGAGTGAGTTCGAGGACGTCACGCTGTTCAAGCGGGTGGGGTCGAAGCTGGTGTCGTCCTATGCCTCGGCCGAACGGCTCGCGACGCGCGGGCGATTCTACGACGAGAACGCCAACGCGACGTATCTCGTCGAGCACGATGACCTCGACGTGACGTTCGATCCGTTGCGTCGCCACCTGCGCGGCCGCGCCTCGATGACGATTCGCGTCCTGGCCGACACGGTGAGCTCGCTGACGATTCGATTGAACGACAGCCTCATCGTCTCATCCGTGACCGCGCCAGGCGCCGATCGCCTCCTCGCGGTGCGGATGAGTTCGCAGAATCGGGTGCTGATCACGCTGCCGGGCGCGATCCCGCGCGGTGCCGACCTGACCCTCGACATCACCTACTCCGGTCGGCTCGGGCCCTCGCCCTTCGATCGCGAGGCCCTCGAGCCGAGTGACCCGGGTGACCGGGACGTGAAGCAAGGAACCGATTTCCGGCCGGACCCGGAGCCGGTCTGGATCTACAGCGGCCGCGACGCATGGTATCCGCAGGCCGAGTCGCTGGACCACGCGACGGCGACGATGCGGTTTCAAGTGCCAGCGGAGTACGACGTCGTGGCGAGTGGCACGTTGACGCGCTCATCGGTCGGCGCGCCGTCGGCGTCCGGCCCCGGTGAGCGCACGAGCGAGTTCGTCGCCGACCGGCCGATTCGATACATCGCCTGCGCGATTAGCCGCTTCGCGCCGGTGAACAGCGTCCCCGCGGCGGTCGCCGGGCTCGCATCGAGGCCCGACGACACCGGAGGTCGCCAGACGCCGTCCGGCCCCGCGTCGATCAACGTCAACGTCGCCGCGACGCCGAGGTCGACCAATCAGGCGCGTACGCTCGGCGCCCGCGTCAGCGACATGCTGCATTTCTATTCCACGCTCGTGGGCGACGCGCCGTACTCGAGCTTCACGCTCGCGACGGTGGACGACAACGTCCTCGGTGGCCACAGCCCCGCGTACCTCACGGTGCTGCGCGAGCGCCTGCCGACCTCCGAGATCAATTGGCGCGCCGACCCAGTCGCGTTCGATCAGGTGCCCTACTTCCTGCTGGCACATGAGGTCGCCCACCAGTGGTGGGGTCAGGCGGTGGGTTGGAACAACTACCACGAGCAATGGTTGAGCGAAGGCCTCGCGCAGTACTTCGCCGTGCTCTACGCCGGCGCGACCCAGGGGCCTTCGACGATGCGCGATCTGCTGAGTGAGATGCGATCGTCGGTGCTCGACATGCCGGAGGCCGGACCGATTGCGCTCGGCAACCGGCTGGGGCGCCTCTCGAACGAGCCGTCGATGTTCCGCGTCATCCTCTACAACAAATCCGCGCTCGTCCTTGACATGCTGCGGCGGCTCATCGGCGACAAACCGTTCTACGCGGGCTTGACGCGGTTCTACCGGACGCACCGTTTCGCGACGGCCGGCACCGACGACCTCACGCGCGCATTCCAGGCCGAGACCACCGTGCCGTTGGATCCCTTTTTTGACACCTGGATACTGAACTCTGGCATCCCAGAGGCCCGCGTGCTGACGCAAGTCGACGCGGGGGGCCAATCGGCCACGGTCCGGGTGGAGACGACGGTCGGGCCGCCGGCGGACTTCCCGTTGACGATCGCCGTGCAATACGCGGACGGCACGACCGACGACATGACGATTCCCGTCATCGGCGGCCAGCTCACACGACAGATTGCGCTCAAAGGGCCGGTACGGCGCTTCGTGACGAAAGATGACGTCACGCTGGTTCGGTTTCGAAATTGAAGTGGCCGACCGATCCGCCCTCAGCCTGATAAAATCAATCGCTTATGGCCACCGTTACGCTCACGATCGACGGAAAGCCGGTCACCGTGCCCCAGGGGACGACCGTCCTCGAAGGCATCATTCAAAGCGGCGGACAGGTGCCCTACTACTGCTATCACCCGGGCCTCGGCGTCGACGGCTCCTGTCGCGTCTGCATCGTCAGAATCGAGAAGATGGCGAAGCTGCAGACGTCCTGCTCGACGACCTGCACCGACGGCATGGTCGTGACGACGAACTCGCCAGAGGTGGAAGCCGCGCGCGCGAGCGTGTTCGAGTTCCTCCTGGCCAACCATCCCCTCGATTGCCCGGTGTGCGACAAGGGCGGTGAGTGCCCGCTGCAGGATTTTTCGTATTCGTTCGGACCCGAGCGCAGCCGCATGGAATTCCCGCGGCGCGTGTTCGATGGCGAGGGCGTGCGGGGCGATGTCGACTTCGGCCCGACCCTGATGCTCAATCGGAATCGCTGCATCCTCTGCACGCGGTGCGTGCGGTTCATGCGCGAGGTCGACGGCGACGCGCAGATCGGCATCGTGTCGCGGGGCTACGGCAGCGAGATTGCGACCTTCGGCGAGGAGGGCGTCGTGTCGCTGCTCTCGGGCAACCTGATGGACGTTTGTCCGGTCGGTGCCATCACCACCCGTGACTACCGGTTCAAGGCGCGGCCCTGGGACAACCCGCAGGCCGTCGACACGATCTGCACGCTGTGCGAGAAGGGCTGCAACACGACGGCCTGGATCAAAGCGAAGCCGGAGTGGGCGAAGGGCGCAAGCCTGATCCGCATGACGCCGCGGCAGAATCCCGAGGTGAACAGCTTCTGGATGTGTGACATCGGCCGCTTCGACTATCACTGGGTCGAGGGCGACCGCCGCCTGCACCAGCCGCACGTGAAGCGCGGCACGTCGTGGGAGGCCGTGCCGTGGGCCGACGCGCTCGTCGCCGTGAAGGCGGCCGTCGACGCGAATGGCGGCCCGGCGCAGGTGCGCTTCCTGGTCTCCGCGCACGCGTCGCTCGAGGAACTCTTCGTCCTCCGACAGGTCGCGGGGGCGACGGGCGGCGTGACGATGAGCTGGCGGCATCGCGACAAGCCCCAGCCGAAGAACACGAAGTTCAAGATCCCGTCCATCGATGCGCCGAACGTGAACGGCGCGCGCGACCTCGGCTTTGACGTGGGCACCGGCGCGGGACCGGCCGACGTGTCGGCGCTGCGATCGGCGGTCGAGGCCGGTCAGGTCAACGTGCTCTACGTCTACGATCCCGGCCCCGACGGATCGATCGGCGAGACCGACTGGATCCTCGCGGCGCGCGCAGCCGGCAAGATCAAGACGCTCATCGTGCAAACTGCGCTCAAGACGCCGCTCGCCGATGCGGCCGATCTCCTGCTGGCCGGGTCCGCCTTTGTCGAGAAAGACGCGACCTACACGAACATGACGGGCCACGTGCAGGCCACCTCGCGTGTCATCCCCCCGCCGGGCGACGCCGGCGAAGACTGGCAGATCCTGGCGAAGCTCGGCGTCGTCTTCGGAACGGCGGTCGGCTATTTGTCGGCGACGGCCCTGCGCGAGGCCATGGCCACGGCCCTCGCGCACCTGCCGAACTACGCCGGACTCCGCGACATCGCGTTTTCGCGGCCGGTGTCGGCCCGAAACTGGATGCAAACCTCGAATCCGTCGGAGCGTTGGAAGTGGGATTTCATGTTCCAGGACCTGCCGCCCGTGAAATTCGGCGAGGACTTCGGTCCGTTGCCCCGCGCGGAAGTGATCCCGCTTCGCAAGGTCGAGTGACGCGTCGCGCCGCCACGCTCGTCGCAGCGGTCGGGCTCGCACTGGGTCTCGGCCAGGCCGCAGCACCTCGAACCGCCGAACTCGCGCCGGTGCTGGCCGCGTCCGGTGTGCATCCCGGCGGGACGATCCGCGGCGCCGTCGCCGTGCACCTGCCCGAGGGGTATCACGCGCAGTCGAACGCTCCGAAAGATCACGCGGTCATCCCGACTCGGCTGACGTTCGACACGCCTGAGGGCGTGACAGTCAGCGAGGTCGTGTTTCCCCGAACCACGAATATTCGCGTGGTCGGTTTCGACGAGCCGCAGCCGGTCTTCGATCGCGACTTCGTCATCGGCGTTCAACTCAACATCGATTCCAGCGCCCTGCCCGGGCCGCACGATCTCACGATCCACTTGTACTACCAGGCCTGCAACGACGTTCAGTGTCTGGTGCCTGTCGCGGTGCACTACACCTGGACCATCCCGGTCGTCGCCGCCGACACCGCGGTGACGCCGACGCCGTCAGCCGCCTTGAAGGGGATCGCGTTCGGTCACGGCCAGCCGCCGCCCGAGCCGACGGCCAAGGACCGGATGGTCCGGAAGTCGTTCGCGCAGCAACCGCCGACCGATCTCGGCGCGGGTGCGCGACTCGATCAATTCGACGTGCAGGGCGCGCCGGCGAGCGGATACCTCTCGAGCGCAGCCTTCCTCCAGTTCGTCCACGACGCCGAGTCGGGCGTGAGACGCACGGGCCTGTTCGAAGGCCGCGGGCCGCTCGCCATTCTGGCCGTCGTCTTCGTTGGCGGCCTCGCGCTGAATCTGACGCCGTGCGTGCTGCCGATGATTCCCATCAACCTGGCCATCATCGGCGCCGGCGCTCGCGCCGGCAGCAAGCGCCGTGGCTTCGCGCTGGGCGCGACCTACGGCGCGGCCATGGCGATCGCGTACGGCATCCTGGGCCTCGTGGTGATCCTGACCGCCGGCACGTTCGGCACGCTGAATGCCTCGGCGTGGTTCAACGGTGCGATTGCCGTGCTGTTCGTCGTGCTCGGTCTCGCGATGTTCGACGTCGTGACGATCGATTTCTCCCGGTTCTCGAGCGGCATTCACTTCAAGCCGGAGAGCCGCGGCTCGCTGCTCCTCGCGTTTGGCATGGGCGCCGTTGCGGCGATCCTCGCCGGCGCGTGCGTGGCGCCGGTGGTCGTCGAGGTCGTGCTCTTCGCGAGCAACCTCTACGCCGCGGGCACGCACGTCGCGCTGGCCTTGCCGTTCGTGCTCGGCCTCGGCATGGCGCTGCCGTGGCCGGTCGCCGGGGCCGGCATGGCCCTGCTCCCGAAGCCGGGGCGGTGGATGGAGCGCGTGAAATACGCCTTCGGCGTGTTCATCCTCGCCACCGCGGCGTACTACGGCTACGAGACGTACACAATTGTCAGCAGCCGCTGGGTCGATCCCGCCAGCGTGCGCGCGAGCGTCGACGCGCAACTGAAAGCCGGCTGGTACGCGTCGCTCGACGATGGCCTCGAAGAGGCGCAGCGCACCGGACGACCCGTGCTCATCGACATGTGGGCCACCTGGTGCAAGAACTGCCTCACGATGGGTCGGACAACGCTGACGGATCCCGACGTCACGAGCGCGCTCGCCAACTACGTGAAAATCAAGTTTCAAGCCGAAAACCCAGACGACCCGGCCGTGAAGCGCGTGATGCAGCGCTTTAACGCCGTGGGCCTGCCGACGTACGTCATCCTGCAACGCAAACGCTGAGAGAACGTTCTTAGCACTCGTCCGGGCGGGTGACGCCGAGTGCGGCCGTCCCGCCCACCACCCGAAGCGCGCCCGGCGCCACGCGCACCTCAATCGTGCCGCTCGTCTCGAAGGTCTCGCCGTCGACGTGGCAAGTCAGGCGCTCGCCGGCGACGCTGGCGTGCCGGACGCGATAGCGAAAGATCCCCTCGGCTGGCCGGCGCACGCCAAGAGCCAGCCTCCGCATCCGCCACAACTGTCGCAGGGCTGATCCGTCGTCGACGATGACGGCGTCGAGCAAGCCGTCTGAAGGACTGGCGTCCGCGGAGAGCACAAGATGGCCTCCGTACTCACGGCCGTTGGCGAAGGCCACGAGAAAACGAGTCGAGTCCGACGCCTCGTGCTCGAGCCGCAGCCGATAGCGGCTCGCGCGGTACGTGCACAGGGCCTGCAGGGTCCGCAGGAGGTAGCCGAGCTGGCCGCGGCGCCCGCTCGCGTTGAACGCGGCCGCCACGGTGGCGTCAAACCCGATGCCCCCGACATTGAGAAAGTGACGATCGCCGAGGTATCCGACGTCGATGAGGCGGATCGGACCCGTCACCGCAGCCGCGATCGCCTCATCGGGATCCTCGGACACCCCGAGCGTGCGGCCCAATCCGTCACCGGATCCCGCCCGCACGATGCCGAGAGCCGTCGGCGTGCCAATGAGGGCCCCGGCGACTTCGTTGATCGTGCCGTCGCCGCCCCAGGCGATGACGACCTCGGCGCCGCGAGCGGCCACCCCGCCGACGAGCGCAGCCGCAGTGCCTCGGCCCGGTGTGATGACGACCTCGCCGGTCACGCCAAGAGCCTCGAGCGCGCGGCGGGCGCGAGCCGCGCGGTCGGATCCGGCTCCAGGCCGACGACCGCCGGGCCCAGCAATCGGATTCACGATCACGCCTGCGCGCGAGACGCGCTTCATCAGTACCCTCGCGGTGCTATAGTAGCGGCCAGATGACACAAGACAGGAACCGCGGTGTCGTACTGCTGTTCCTGCTGATGTGTGTCGTCAGTCTCGTCGGCGCCTTCCAGGCGCTCTACATCGAACGGCTGCTCGCGGCGGCTCGCCAGACGGCCGACGCAGCCGATCGCGACACCGAATCGGCCGTGATCGCGATCGCGGACTACCGAGCCGCCGAGGCCGGTTACCTGGCCACGGGTCAGCAGCCGTCGTACTGGATGACGCACGCCGACACGCTCGCGTCGGCGATCGGCGACGTGATGACACGCGAACGGGCCGCCACATCGAGCGCTCAGGCGCGCGCCTCGTTTGACGAGGCCGAAGGCGCCTTCGAGGACCTCGGCAAACTCGACAGCCGGGCGCGCGCGTTGGTGAAGAACGATCAGCGCTTTGTCGCCTCGGACGTGATCTTCATGGACAGCCTGCAGGCGGCCAACCATGTCGCCGAGACGCTCGCGGCGGCTCGCGAGAGTGACCGGGCGGCCCGCGAGGAGCAGATCACGCGTCTCTCGGAAGTCCGTCTGGCGGCCATCGGCGGGTCGATGGCGATAGGGATCATCGGCTCCTGGATCCTCCTCGCGCGCGTGCGATCCGCCTCGGCGGCCGAGCCGGCGCCGGTCGCGGAGCCTTCGGCGGGCCGGTCGTTGTCACTTGGGCCGATTCAACCCATGCCAGCGGCCGCGGCGCCGGCCCCCGACATCAAAGACATCAAAGACGTCAATGACGTGAACCTGACCGAGGCGGCGGACCTGTGCGTAGACCTGGCGCGTGTCCTCGACAGCCGTGATGTGCCCGCGCTCTTCGAGCGCGCGGCCAGAATCCTCGGTGCAAAGGGTCTCGTCCTGTGGGTGGCCGACACCTCAGGCGCGCTGCTGCGGCCGTCGCTGACGCATGGGTATTCCGAGAAAGTACTGGCCCGCATGAGCGGACTTCAGATGGACGGCGACAACGCGACGTCGCTCGCCTTCCGCTCCATGCGGGCGCAGATCGTCGGGGCGTCCTCTCCGGCCGGAGCGGGCGCCCTCGCGGTGCCGCTCGTCACGGCCACCGGGTGCGTAGGGGTGCTGTCGGCCGAGGTCAGGAAAGGCAGGCCTGGGTCGGACACGCTCTCCGTAGCCCAGATGATCGCAGCCCAGCTTTCAGCCCTCGTGGCGCCAGGCGACTCGACCGTCCAAGCGCAGGCAAACTAGAGCCAAGCCTCCCAGCCTTCAAGCCTCCTAGCTTTCGATGCCTTTCCCTGTCCTACTCTCAGTCCTCGCTTGCTGACACCATGCCAGGACATCCGAGGCCGCGGTCGTAGTTTCTTGGAGATTCTCGCGTCTCTCGTACGGCATGGCTCTTGATTACCAGACGGGCGAAGCCGCTCGGTCGTCAGCGGGATGCGTCAACAATCGACAGGCAGGCGCTGGCATCGCCGCATCCCGTTTCGCTCCAGGTCCGACGCCCCGGGCGGCTTTCTTCAACTCTCGTCGGGTCCCCTGTACCCCGACACACGCGCGCTGGCCCGCGGGGATCCGAGCCCCCCGCGAGCCGAGCGCGCATTTTCTTAGGCGGACAACTGGCTGATCCTGAGAGCGACGATGGTCGTGTCGTCGTTCGATGGGAAGCCGGCCCGATGATCGTCAACGGCGCCGGCGATCGCCTGCACGATTTCGCGAGCCGTCTCGTGCCGCGTTCGGCGGACGACCTCGAGCAGCCGCTCGGCGCCAAATTCATCGCCTTCGCGGGTCATCGCCTCGGTCACGCCATCCGAACAGAACACGAAGACGTCGCCGTTGGCGAGCGGCAAGGTGACCTCGTCGTACGTCACGCCGAAAAAGGATCCGAGCGGCACGCCGGGCAACTCGATCTGCTCGCAGGTATCGCCCGTCACGCGAACCGGGTAGGGCACGCCGGAGTTGGCCAGCGTGACCGTGCGCCGCTTCAAGTCGAAGAGCGCGTAGCAGAGCGTGCAGTAATACTCCTCGAGCTGCCGCTCGTGCAAGATCGTGTTGATCGACGACAGCACGTTCGCCGGTGACGATCGCTCGGGCAGATAGCGCCGGCGGAAGGTGCGGCCGCGGACGAGCTCGCCGGCAAACACGCTATAGAGCGCAGCCGGCACGCCCTTTCCCGACACGTCACCGAGCGCGACGATCAGCGTCTGCGACTCCGGCACGAGGAAGTCGTGGAAGTCGCCGCCCAGCTCGCGCGCCGGCGTGAACGAACCGGCGATGTCGACGCCCTTGAGCCGCTTGGGCAGCTGCGACGGCAGTAGCGCGGCCTGGACGCGCTGCGCGAATTTCAACTCCTTCTCGAGCCGAGCCTCGGTCGCAGACACCGCTTCGTAAAGACGCGCGTTCTCAATGGCCACGGCGACCTGGCTCGCGAGCAGCGTGAGAATCTCGACGTCACGCTTGCTGAAGGCGTCGAGCTCAGGACTCTCCAGATCGAAGACGCCGATGCAGCGATCCTTCAAGAGCATCGGCACGGCCAGCTCCGACCGTACGTCGTCCACGATCTTGATGTACCGCGGGTCCTGGGAGACGTCGGGCACGTTGACGGCCTCGCGGTGGAGGGCCGCATAGCCCACGAGCCCTTCGCCGATCGGCACTTTCGGCACGACCACCTTCTCGCCGTACTGCACCGCGACCTTGATCTCGAGTTCACTCGTCTCGTCGTTGAGGAGCAGGATGCCAAACGTCCGGTAGTCGACGACATGGCGCGTGAGCTCGACGACGCGCGAAAGGAGGTCGTCGAGATCGAGCAGAGCGGCGACTTCGCGGCCGATGCGGGCGAGCGTTTCGAACGCACCGGCATCCAGCCGTTGCTGGTCGAAGAGCCGCGCGTTGACGAGCGCCGCGGCCACCAGGGCCGCAAACTGCCAGAGGATGCTGGCGTCGCGATCCGTATAGCGATCTCCCTCGCGGCTCAGGATGTTGAGCGCGCCGATCGTCTTCGCCTGGTGCACGAGGGGCACGGCAATCGTCGACTTCATCCCCGGGACCACGGCAATATAGCGAGGGTCCGTGTCGACGTCGCCGATCACCACCGTCTGCTGCGTCGTGACGACCCGGCCGATGATGCCTTCGTTTGGCAGCAACTTGAAGTTCTGCAGGATCGGATAGCCGACGGCGTACCCCACGCTCAGGGTGTTATGACGTTCGTCGAAGAGATACACCGCGAACGCGTCGAACTGGATCAGCCGGCGAATGAGATCTGGAAGCCGCTCCAGCAGCTCATCGAATTCGATGACCGACGCCAGCTGACGCCCGAGATCGAAGAGCGTGAGCAGGATCTCGCGCTCTGACGAACCGGCCCACACGGGCTTCGGCGACTCGGTTGAAGGGGACGGCGGCTGACTCATGGAGGGCGGGAGAACGGGACCAAACGATTATACTGGCTCGGACCACATGGCCTGGACGTTGCCGCTGGATTACACCGCGATCGAACGGATCTTGCCCCACCGATACCCGTTTCTCCTGGTGGACCGTGTGACCGAACTCGAGCCCGACAAGCGAATCGTCGGGATCAAAAACGTGTCGCTCAACGAGCGGTACCTGTCACACCAAGCCGGCGAGCGCCCAACGCTGCCGCCGCCGATCTTGACGGAAGCCGTGGCCCAAGTCGGCGCGATCTTGATCCTGTCGAAGCCGGAGAATCGCGACAAGTTGCCCTTTTTTATGGGGATCGAACGCGTCCGCTTCCGCCGGCCCGTCTATCCCGGCGACGTCGTCGAAATCGAAGCCGTGGTGAAACGGCTGCGCAGCCGCATGGGCGTCCTCAGCGGCGCCGCCCGCGTCAACGGCGTGGTCGTCTGCAATGGCACCATGACGTTCGCGCTGGGAAACAAAGGTGGAGACGACGAGGGACGAAGGCAGAAGGCAGAAGACAGAGATCCGAGGTTGGAGGTCAAAGGTTAGCCTCCCAGCCCCCCAGCCTTCAAGCCTTCAAGCCTTCAAGCCTCTACTGCTTACTTTCTCACTGGGTCCAACCGCGACAATCCCCACCACAATCACGGCGCCTGCGACGAGCATGCGGGCGTGAAACGGCTCGCCAAGCAGCAGCGTGCCGAGGGCCACGGCAATGACGGGGTTCACATAGGTGTAGAGGGACACCACGGCGATGTCGAGGTGCTGGAGCGCGTACGAGTACGCCGCAAACGCGACGACCGACCCCGCGAGCGAGAGATACGCCAGCGCCAGCGACGTCTTCGGGGTGAACGACAGCCCGTGCCATTCGCCGAGCACGCTGCCGATGATCAGCATGTAGAGACCGCCGAAAATCATCTGAAGGGCGGCCGATCCGAGGACGTCCTTGGGCATGACATGCCGCCGCGTGTAGGCCGACCCGATCGCCCAACCCGCGCAGGCGAACTGCACCGAGACGAGGCCCACGATGACGCGCCACCCGGCCGTGCGACTGCTCACGATGTCCGGCCACACGAGTAGCACGATGCCGAAGAAGCCCACAGCGAGGCCGGTCCACTGGCGTGCGTGCAATTGACGGCCCTTCGTGACCAGGCCGTCGACGCCGACCATCCAGAACGGGCTGGTCGCGATGAGCACCGCCGTGAGTCCGCTCGTCACATACTGCTCGCCCCACACGACGCCGCCGTTGCCGATGAGCAGCATGAAGACGCCCAGCACCGCCAGCGTTCGCCACTCCGACAGCCGCGGCAGGGCGTGACCCCGGAGGCGGAGCAGGCCCGCGAGGATCAGGCCGCCGATGAAATAGCGCAACCCGCCCATGAGAAAGGGCGGCACCGTGTCGAGCGCCACCTTGATGGCAAGATACGTCGTGCCCCAGATCAGGCAGATCGCTGTCCAGGCGATCCACGCCAGACGCCCGCCGTCACGCGAGGGCGCCCCGGACGCCGGCGAGGTCACGAACCTGACGGCTTGAGGAGGACGCGCTTCAGCCGCGGGTGGTACGCCGTAAACGGCCCGTCGGTGCCATCGTCGGCCAGGTGTCGGCGAATCTGATGGAGCTTCGCATCGAGATCGTCGCACGCCGCGAGGATGAACGCCTCGACCGTCATCGGGTCCACGGGCGAGCCGAGCTCCTTCGAACCGTGGTGCGACAGGATCAGGTGTGTCAACTCGAGCAGCAGCTCGCTCGGAAATCCGGGGATCTCGGCGGCGGCCGCCCGGAGCATCCCGACGCCAATCGCCATGTGGCCGACCAGGTTGCCTTCGACCGTGTATTCGGTCGCGAGCGCGTACGATAACTCGTCGAGCTTGCCGATGTCGTGGAGAATCGCGCCGGCCACGAGCAGATCGCGACGGGCGCCGTACGCGTCGGCGACGAGAGTAGCGACCTCCAGGATCTTGAGGACGTGCTCGAGCAGCCCGCTCCGATAGTCGTGGTGAACTTTCACCCCGGCCGGCCAGACTCGCAGCTTCGTTTCATGGGCCGTCACGAGGCGCTCGAGAAGATCGCGCAACTCGGGTCGCTCGACCGACTGAATCCGGCCGACGAGCTCCTGCCACATCTCGTCAATGCCGCGCGGCGAGGCGCGAATGCAGTCTTCCTCGCGGAACCCCTGGGCGGCGTCGTTCGGAATCACTCGTCGAATCTTGTCGAGGATCAGCTCGAGCCGTTCGTGGAACAGGTTGCCTCGGCCCTGCACGGCGACAAACTCGCCGACTTCGAACTGCTCGTCGGCGGTGTCGACGTCCTGAAAGACCTTGGCGCCGATTTCACCGGACACATCCTGAAGGACCACCGCGAGAAACGGCCCCTTGGCGCCGTTACGCCGCTCTTTGCGCACGCAGAGAAAGAACCCGGTGCCGTTTGACGACGCCTCGAGATCGGCGATCTTGGAAAGCCGGGCCATGTCAGCGCGCCTCCGGAGCCGTGGACGCAGAGAGAAAATCAAATGGGCCCCGGCCGAGCCACTGCCCACCATCCACGGTGAGCACGTCGCCAGTGATGTAGGCCGCGTGCGGCGACACCAGGAAGGAGACGGCGTCCGCGACCTCCTCCGGTGTGCCCCAGCGGCCGGCCGGCACGCTCTCGACGATGCGCGCCGCCGCCCCGGGGCTCGCCCACAACTGCCGGGCGGCGCCGGGCGACTCGATCGGGCCTGGCGCGACGGCATTCACGCGAATCCGATGCGGCGCCCACTCCACGGCCAGCGTCTGCGTCATCGCCAGGACGCCCGCTTTGGCGCAGGCGGAGTGGATCGTTCCGGGACTTCCCGTCCAGGCGTAGTTGGCCAGAATCGACACGATCGACCCGCCGTGCCCGCTCGCCATCATGTGGCGCCCGACCGCGCGCGCGCAGTAGAAGCTGCCGTTCAGCACGATGCCGATCACGGCATTCCAGCCGTTCGGCGACAAATCTTCCGCGCGGCAGGCGAAGTTGCCGGCGGCGTTGTTGACAAGGATGTCAATCCGCCCGAAACCATCGGCCACACGGGCGACCATCGCGTCGACCTCGTCCGGATGACGGACGTCCACGGCCACGGCCATCACGTCGATACCGGCCGAACGCAGGTCCGCAACGCCCGCCGCATGGTGGTCCGCACCTCGGCTGGCGATCGCGATCTTCGCGCCAAGATGGCCGAACGCGCGGGCAATCGCGAGACCGATGCCCGTGCCCCCGCCGGTCACAATCGCCGTCTGCCCCTCGAGCACGCGTGTCGCGAACATCGTTCAGGAGTGTACTGCGGGACGCGGCCACCGGAGCCGATGTTAAGATCCGCACATGCGCACCGCCCGGGCGTTCGCGGCATGTGTGGTCGCCGCAACCCTCGCCGCGTGCTCGTCGCCAAACGGCGCGCCAGCGTCGGCTCCGCCGCCGACGCCGCCGGCGTCCTCCGCAAGGCAATCGAGCGCGGCGCCGCCTGCCGCGCCGGCGTCGCTCGTCGCCGGACCGGGCGACCCGCGATTCATCGAAGCCGCCCTACCGCTGCTGCCGGACAACCTCGGGTTTTCGCCTCGCCCCGCGGACTACGTCCGCGCCGTCTACGCATTTGCAGCCCATCATTCGGAGGTGCTCAGGTACGTCCCCTGCTTCTGCGGCTGCGAGCGAATGGGCCATCGGACCAACGACGACTGCTTCGTCGCCAGGCGCAGCGCGTCGGGTCAAATCCTCGAATGGCAGCCTCACGGCGTCATCTGTGAAATCTGCCTCGACGTTGCCCACGAGGCCATGCAACTGCACAACACCGGCGCGTCGGTCGATCAGATCCGCGGAGCAATCGATCGAGAATGGTCCAGCCGGGGCACATCGCACACGAACACGCCGCTGCCGCCGCCTCACGGCGGCAACGACTGAGGCACGGCCCTGCCCCATCGGACGCGGTCCCCAACGGGCGCCACGAACGTGGACCTCGCACCTGACGCCTACGCGCGGTTCTTCGACGGGCTCCACGAAGGCGTCTACATCGGCCTCGTCGCCGCCGACACCACCGTGACCATTGCCGCCAATCGGCACCTGCGTCTGATCTTCGGGTGGGCCGACGACCTGCCGGCCGCCGACGTGAGGCCGTTCGATCGCGCGCGCTTCGTCGACGAGTTGGCACACTCGAGCTTCCTGCGCCAGCTCACGCGGGACGGGTCAGCCGACGCGTACCTGCTGCGCCTCCGGCGCGCCGACGATTCGGCCACCTGGGTCGAGGTGACCGCGCGCGCCGAGGCGATCGCCGCCACCGGCGCGCTGCGCCTCGAGGCCATCGTCCGCGACGTCAACGAGCGACAGAAGCTGCAGGACCGCGCGCGTGACCTGTACCACGAGCTGTCGCAGGCGGAGAAGCTCGCTGCGCTGGGCCAGACGATGTCGGGCGTGGCGCACGAGCTGAACAATCCGCTTGCCACGATCCTGGCCTGCGCCGAACGACTGACCACCCACCCCCACGACGATCAGACGCGACGCGATCTCGACGCGATTCACAACGCCGCAGACCGGGCCGCGCGCATCGTCCGCAACCTGCAGACATTCGCGCGAAAGCGCCACACGACGCGGACAATGGTCGATCTCAATCAGGTCGTCCGCGAGACGCTCGCGCTTCGGGCGTACGAGCAACGCGCCGGGAACATCGCCATCCTGCAGGCGCTCGCGGGTGGGTTGCCAGCAGTGTTTGCCGATCCACACCAGATTCAACAGGTGCTCCTGAACTTGGTCGTCAACGCCGAACAGGCGATGCTCGGTGCGCACGGGCGCGGCACCCTGATCCTGCGCTCGTGGCACGACGCCGATCGCGAGGCCGTGTTGCTCGAAGTCCAAGACGACGGCCCGGGCGTGCCGGACGAGTTGCAGCCCCGCATCTTCGACCCGTTCTTCACCACGAAGCCCGTGGGCAAGGGTACGGGACTGGGCCTCTCAGTCGCCCATGCCATCGCCCACGAACACGGCGGCCGCATCAGCGTGACGTCGTCGCCCGAACGAGGAGCGTCGTTCGTGTTCGAGTTGCCGGTGGGTGGCTCGAATGTGCGGCTGCCGGATGCCCGGCCCGCCGAGTCGCCGCGCGTCGTGCCGCGGGGCACGCGGGCGCTGGTGATCGAGGATGAACAGGCGCTCGGCGAGGCCGTCGCCGACGCGCTGAAGGACGAGGGGTTCGTCGTGGATCGCGCCTCAGACGGCCAGCAGGCACTGGCCTGCCTCGCCGGCCGCGTCTTCGACGTCGTGATTTGTGATCTCAAGATGCCGACGGTCGACGGCATGACCTTCTTCCGCCGGGTGTCCGCCGATCATCCTCAAATCGTCCGCCGGATCGTCTTCGTGACCGGCGACGTGGCCGGCACCGAGACCGAGCGCTTCCTCGAGGAATCAGGGTGCCGCTGGCTGCCGAAACCCTTCAGACTTCGAGACCTCGTCCGCGTCGCGAAAGAAACGCTTAGGTGAAAGAAGCCGTGAAGCCTTCTTTTCTTCCTACGCCACCGCCCGGTCGTCGTCAATCCTGACAGGCCGGATCGGCGCGACGCGGCGCTGACGCGGTGAACGGGTCGCGAGCCGTGGTCGGGGCGTCTGACCTGCCGGGAGACTCGCCCCGGCCAAAATACGCCGAAGGCGATCGATCGCACGGGCGTGGAGTTGCGACACGCGCGACTCGTTCACGCCAATCGCATCGCCGATCTGCTTCATCGTCGCGTCGTGGAAGTAATACATGCTCACAATGCGTCGCTCGCGTGCGGGCAACTGGCCAATCGCGGACCGCATGCGATCGCGGATTTCGGTCTCTTCGTAGACGCGATCGGGTGACGGCGGTTCGCTCGGCACGAGGACGGCCGGCAGCGAGGCATTGTCGAGACCCTCGAGGTTCGCAATCGGCGACGTCGACTCGATCGTGCTGATCCGGAGAATCGTGCGCTCGAGTCGGGCGACATCCGAGCCGACCCGACGAGCCAGATCTGTCAGCGTGGGCTCGGCGCCAAGCTCGCGTCGAAGCTGCTCGCGCGCGGCCTCGAGTTCTCGGCGAACGCGGCGGACGCCGCGCGGCCAGGCATCGCGCCGGAGGGCGTCGATCATGGCGCCGCGGACGCGACGTTCCGCGAAGGTCTCGAACTTGATGCCCCGCGCCTCGTCGAACCGATGCGCGGCGTCGATGAGACCCAGGACGCCGTCCTGCACCAGGTCGCCCAGGTCAATCGAATGCGGCATGGTGGACGCCATGCGGCGGGCGAGAGACTCCACAAACGGCAGGCTGGACGCGACGCGATCCTGCTGGTGGGTGGCGAGTGGCGCGCGGTGCATGATTCCTCCTCAAGGGCCGGGCGATGTGCCAGGCGGGGGAAGCAGTCGCAACTGCGATGCCAGTCTCGTCGGCGATCGGCTGCGAACCGTCGCTGGGAGAACTCGCGCGCACTAACTTGCTTATTTCTGAGTTACTTAACAGGCGTCTTGGGGAGAGTGCAGGACTGAGTAAGACCGTGCCAGAGTTGATGATATGTGTCTGAATTTTGACGGCTGGCACCAATTCTGTCAGTGGTCCGACATTCCGCTTACAGTTCCGGAATCGGGGAGGGCCCGCCCAGAGCCCGATCGATGCGCCTCCGCAAGCCGGCGGATCTGCTGGGCAGTCGCGATCGCGTCCACCGCGCTCGTCACGAGCTGCCCCGCCCGCGCGCGATGGTCGTCCGACAGCCGACGCTCGAGGAGCTCGGCGTTCGCCAGAATGACGCCCAACTGGTTGTTGAGCTGGTGGAAGAGGCTCGGCAGGTCCTCAGGCGCCACGCCGGAGACCTTCCGACCAGGCCTCGTCGGACTTGCCTGGCTCGGGCTCGCGCCACAAGGTGTCCGCAAAGATTCGGACCGAGCCGCCGGCAGTCCGCACGTACTCAACCTTGCCGCCCGCGATCCAGTTGTAGATCGTCCGGCGGCTCACACCGACCAATTCGCACGCTTTGGGAATTGAAACGGTCTTACGGTCCAGCATTACCATGCTCAGCCTTCTCCCTGCAAAGGCGCGCTGGGACAGCGCGTCTGCACGAGCCGTATGACGTGACCACGAAACTATCGGCGGCCCCGTTGGGGAACATGAGGCCTGCCCCTCTGTGTCAAAATGTCGTCACCCCGACATGGATGCTATCCAACACCTCCTCCTCGTCGACGATGAGGCGGCCTTTCGCGAAGTCATCGCCGAACGCCTCTCTGAGCACGGATTTCGCGTCGAGCAGGCCGGATCCGGCGAACAGGCCCTGGAGCGCCTGAATGAGTTCGCTTTTGACATCCTGATCGCCGACCTTCGGCTGCCGGGCGTGGACGGCCGGCAGGTGCTCGACGAGGCCTTCGCGAGATACCCGGAGATCATCGCGATCGTGATCACCGGCTACGGCACCGTCCGTGAGGCCGTCGAGGTGACGCGGCTCGGCGCCGAGGGGTTCATCACGAAGCCGTTTCAGTTCGAGGAACTGCTCCACGAGTTGACCGTCGCGCTCGAGCGGCGACGGTTACGATCGGAAAACGCCTACCTGAGAGCCCAACTCCACGACCGCTTCCGCATCGACGGCATCATCGGCCAAACGCCCGCGATGGTGAAGCTCCTCGAGTTGCTCCGCACGGTCGCCGCGACATCGAGCACCGTGCTCGTGACCGGCGAGACCGGCACCGGCAAGGAACTCGCGGCGCGGGCCATTCACGATGCCAGCCCGCGACGCAGCCAGCGGTTCGTGGCGATCAACTGCAGCGCGATTCCGGAGACGCTGCTCGAAGCCGAGCTCTTCGGCCACGTCCGCGGCGCGTTCACGGGAGCGGTGGCCAATCGTCAGGGGCGCGTGGAGCAAGCGCACCGCGGCAGCCTGTTCCTCGACGAGGTCGGCTCGATGAGTGGCGCCCTCCAGGCAAAGCTCCTGCGCGTGCTGCAGTCGCGAGAGTTCGAGCGCGTCGGCGACTCCCAGACGATTCGCGTGGACGTCCGGATTATCGCCGCGACGAATGCCGACCTCCCGAAGTTGGTGGCCGACGGTCAGTTCCGCGAGGACCTGTTCTACCGGCTCAACGTGATTCCGGTGCGCGTGCCGTCGCTCCGGGAGCGCCGGTCCGATGTGCCGCTCCTCGCACAACATTTTCTCGATCAATTCGTCAAGGACGCGTCGCCCCCGCGCGGTCGAGTGACGATAGGACAGGACGCGCAGCAGGCGCTCATGGCCTATGACTGGCCCGGCAACGTCCGCCAGTTGCAGAACGTGATGGAGCGCGTGATCGCGCTGTCTCCCGGTCGAACGCAGATCGGCGCCGCCGAGCTGCCGGAGGAAATCCTGGTCGGACGGCCCGCCTCGATCCGTGACGGGCCGCTCGTCCCGGAAGAAGGCGTCGAGCTCGACCGCGCGGTGTCGGCATTCGAGCTGGCCTTGATCACGCGCGCGCTCGAGCGCACGTCGGGCAACAAGCGTCAGGCCGCCGAGCTCCTGCACGTGAAACGGACGACGCTGATTGAGAAGCTGAAGCGACTGGAGCGATCCTGACGATGGCCCGCCATGCGTACTGGGTAATCCTCGTCGGCGCAACGCCGACCGCCTTTCGATCGTCGACGCGTGACGTGCTGGTACCGACGTTGCGGCAGTTACAACATACGCAGTCCGACGTGACCCTCCGCTGGTTCGAACGCGGGCGCCTCTGGGAATCACCCGAAGCCGCGCGGTTCGGCCTGCGCGCGAAACCACCGGACGCCGAGAAGCGCCGGGCCGATTGGCGGCCCGGCGGCGACCATCGTGATCCTCGCGCGCGCTTCGAGCTGACCCGCGACCAGAAACGCGCGCGCTTCAAGGACCGCGAGCGCCGGCCGCGAGAGCAGCCACCGTCCGAGAAATCTGGCGCCGAACCGCCGCCAGGCTCGCCGCAGCCGCCCGATCGGTCAAAGAAACCGTGGTTGCCCAACCGGCCCGCGCGCCGACCCTGGCAACGCCCGAACAACGGCACTGGCTCTGGCGATCGATTCACTGGGCCGCCGGGCCAGCGTCCACCGCACAGCCACGGGCGGCCACCGCAAAGCCACGGATCGAACCGACCGTTCAAGCCGCGGGGCGATCGACCGTTCAAGCCGCAAGGCGATCGACCGTTCAAGCCGCAGGGCGATCGACCGGGCCCGGGTCCCGGTGCGAAGCCCCAACGGCCATTCACGCCCCACGCCCCGGGCCCGAAGCCCCAGCGGCCCGGCGGGCCCTACGGCAACCGGCCCGCGCCCTACCGCGATCGCCCGAAGGGCCGTGGACCCGGGCGCCCGCCGGGTGGCCGGAGCGGGCCCGGTCGACCCCCGGGAGGTCGCGGCGGACCCAATCGCGGCGGAGGCGGAAACCGCCAACGATGATCTCGCACATCGTGCTGTTTCGCCCTCGGGCCGACGTCGCGCCTGGCGCTCGGCGTGCGTTCGTCGTCGCCCTTGAGGACGCCTGTCGACGCGTGCCGACCATCCGCCGCGCGACGATTGGCCGATCGCTGCCGGACGACAACGGGCGGGACTTCCCCTACGCCGCCGTCATCGAGTTCGACGACGAGGCAGGTCTCAGGGCGTACCTCTCGCATCCGTTGCACGGCCCGCTGGCGAATCTCTTCAGGCAAACGTGCGCGGCGACCATGATCGTGAACGCGGAGACCGCCGACGCCGGAACGCCGCTGGCGCCGTTCTTGTTGGAGACGTCAGACGCCGAGGGCTGACGAGGCGGGCACGGATGCGTCGTCCGCTCGGGATGGCGACTGATCCGAGAAGAAAAAGCGTTCGATCAGCTCACGAAGCTCGGCAATCGATGCGGCGGCGTTGATCGCGACGCGCAAGTGCGATCCGTTGTCGAGCCCCTTCGTGTACCACGAGCCCAACGCGCGCAGCTTGTTGATCACCCATCGCTCGCGGCCCCGCGCGGGCGCCGGGAGCGTCTCGGTCTGACCGGGCGCGACGTGACGGAACCCGTCACCCTCGGTCACGCGCTCCGCCAGCAGCAGGTCGATGTAGTCGAGGAGAAAGCGGCCGCGCGCGTCGAGCGCCGGCGGTTCGGCCAGGGCGCCGGACGCTTCCTGGGCCGCCAGCGCGAAGATCCAGGGATTCCGCAGAGCGCCGCGCCCGACGAGGACGCCGCCGATGGCCTCGTGTCGAAGGCGGCGTGTGATGTCACCCGGCTCCACGCAGTCACCCGACCCGAAGACCGGAATGGCCACGCCCTCGGCCACTCGTGCGATGAGCGACCAGTCCGACTCGCCGGAATACGACTGCGCGGCGGTCCGGCCGTGCACGGCGATAGCCGCGGCGCCGGCGTCCTGCGCCCGCCGCGCCAGCTCCGGCGCGCTGATGTCCTGGTCGTTCCAACCCGCACGCATCTTCACCGTGACGGGAATGCGGACCGCGTCGACCATCGCGCGGATGATGCTCGCGGCGTGCTCGGGCTCCCGCATGAGGCTGCAGCCGGCGTGGTGTTTCGCAATCTTCGGCACGGGACAGCCCATGTTGACGTCGACGACGTCCGCGCCCATGCCCTCGACGATCTGCGCCGCATCCGCCATCGTCACAGGATCGCCGCCAAAGATCTGAATCGAGACCGGTCGCTCCTCTTCGGTGAATTCCGCGTATTCCAGGGTGCGATCGATGCCGCGCACCAAGCCCTCGGCGCTCACCATTTCGGTGACGACTAGCCCGCAGCCGCCCTTCCGCTTGACGAGTCTCCGGAACGCCGTGTCCGTCATGCCCGCCATCGGCGCGAGCGCGACAGGATGGGTGAGCGTGATCTGACCGATCTTCATGCGCGAGGAACGCAGGACGAGGCGATCATGGGCGGCCGCCGGCCTTCTTCATGTCGCTCAACTGCTTGTCGTACATGTCTTCCAGGTTCTGGTCCTTCCACTCGATGAGGGCCTGCGCGCGAACCTTGTCGAGATATTTCTGCGTCTCGCCGTCGACGCGTTGCTCGTAGATCTTCTGCGAGATGGTCTCCCGCACGTCATCGAAGGGCTTCGGTTGCGCGGGCGATCGCGAGTCCAGTTTCAGGATCTGATAGCCGCGCTGAGTGCGGATCGGCGGAGTGACATCGCCGGGTTTGAGCGCGTCGATCATCGGACGCAGCGTGTCGCTCATGTCGGCCTCGTTCACGTCGCCGATGAGGCCGCCGTTGGCCTTGGACGGGGAATCGGAGACCTCGGCCGCGACCTTCACGAAGTCCTCGCCCTTCGTCAGGCGATCGTGAATCGCATTGGCCTTCTCGCGGGCCGCTTCATCGACGCCGGCGCTGAACGACGCCTGACCGCTCGTGGCTTCGGTCGGCACCACGATGAGGATCTCGCGCAGGACGACTTTGGCGGGCGTCATGAACTCGGCCTGGTGCGCCGCGTAGTACTGGCGCGCCTCCTGGTCGGTCATCTGCGCGTGGCTCATGATCTCGGACTGTTGGACCGCCTGTTCGAGATAGCCCTCCTCGTAGTTCTTTCTCAGTTGCTCCTTGGTCATGCCCTGCTCGGTCAGCGCCTTGTCGAACGCCGCGTCGTCTTGGATATGGTTATCCGCCTTGAGGTTGTCGATGAACTTCTGGTACTGGTCGTCGCTCAACTTGTAGCCCAGCTCGCGCCCTTTCTGGACGAGGAGCATGTCGTCGACGACCTTAACGATGATGCCGGGCGTGATCTGCTGGAGTTCGCGCTGAAGTACCGCGTCGGTCTCGGCCGTCTTGACGTTTGCCTGCTGGTTCTTCGACGCGAGCGCTTGCGTCTGCAACTGCTCCAGGTCGGTCTGAGTGAAGACTTCGCCGTTGACCTTCACGAGCACGCGCTGGATGATCGCGCTGTGCCCGATGAGGGGCGGCGCGTCCGGCGTCGTCGCGGGAGCCGGCGGAACCGGACTGGCCGGCGGAGTGGCCGGCGGACTGGTCTGACTCTGGGTGCCCTGAGCGACAGGCGGCGTTGGCGGCACCGTTTGAGCGGCCGACGAAATCGGCGTCAGCCCGACCGCCGCGGCCACCAGGCCGACGAAAATGGGAATCCTCATGGCAGCAACCTTCGTGTAATCAATATCTTAGCTGGGATCCAAGCCCTCGCTCAACCGCGAGAGCAGATTCCGGAGCGACTCAAGAGGGACGGGTGCGTTTTCCACAGAATGGGGCCGGGGCTGGCCCACACCACGCGAGACCCGACCCCGTTCTGTGGAAATCTCGAACAAATCCGTCCCCCTTAGGACCG
>Ga0182024_10005262_pt1 | contig 29111 bp, 24 predicted proteins | sample P32metaG_FD_120480 | JGI IMG/M metagenome (GOLD analysis project Ga0182024, IMG submission 120480) | Permafrost microbial communities from Stordalen Mire, Sweden - P3-2 metaG (Illumina Assembly) | ecosystem: Environmental > Terrestrial > Soil > Wetlands > Permafrost | place: Sweden: Stordalen...
CCGGATCCGCCTGCGTTCTCGGATCCGCCTGCGCTCCTGGGCAGACAAGTAAAAAAGCGACGATCAGGCACCAAATGCAGTGCGCAATCTTTAGTTCAACGCCGATCTGACGAAAGTGTCGGGCGCTGCGCATCAGTTGGCAAAACCTCCAACAGCCCGCCCCAGTAGTAGCCCTGCCCATAGTGCACCCCCATCTCTTCTAGAATGGGAAGATCGTCCTTGACTTCGATTCCTTCGGCAACGACTTCAGCTCCCAGTGATTTGGCGACGTTGACAACGCGCTTCAAGAGCCTCGCCTTTGCTGGTTCTTTAGACACGCCGGAGACATACTTCCTGTCCACCTTGACCAGGTCAGGTTCGAGCAGAATCAAGCTTTCCAACGACGATCGGCCGAATCCTACGTCATCGATGGCCACTAAAATTCCAGCTTGCTTGAAAGCGTTCACGTGGTCCCTCAAGTAACCAGGATCGCCCACAAAGTGCTGCTCGCTAATCTCGATGCAGAATGTTTTGCCTGTTCTTTCGGTCGGAAAAAGGGCCAGCAAATTATCGATCGGAGTATCAAGCATGGTGCTCGGAAATAGGTTGATATGGAAACGCAAGTTGTTACCGGCACTAGCAGTGGTGGCAATGCAAATCTTCAAGCAAAGCAGATCAACCGTGGTGAGCACGTTGTTCTCGATGCAGACGCGGAAGAACTCAGCCGGGCTTTCAAAGGCACCGTCTGGCCCACGCGTGAACAGCTCGTAGCCGCAAATCTTCTCCGTGGACAGATCGATGACGGGTTGGAACACGGTTCTAAAGTGGGCACCATCACATAGCACCTCGACAATGTCGCGGGCCGGAGGTGCTTCTTCTTCGTCAGCTGCTCCTTCCCGGGCAAGCGAGACTCGATTCTTGCCGGACATCTTGCTGCGCTTGAGGGCGGATCTGGTCAAAGTGAGAACTTCTTCCACCGAGCTGATTTTTCCCGGTAATGTGGCCACTCCCATACTGACTGTAATCACCACTGTTTCATTAGCGCTTCGCAGCGGCACATCCGAAATAGCCATGCGAAGTCGGTCTGCCACTCGCATAGCGTAAGCCAGCTGCGTTTCGGGCAGCACGATGATAAACTCATCGCCACCCACTCTAGCGACATGATCGGACGGCCTGAGCGTGCTGGCGATGCGCTTGGCGATCTCCTTCAAGACAACGTCGCCGACGGCATGGCCAAACTGTTCGTTGATGCGCCTGAAATTATCGCAATTGACGATTACGGCAACTAGTTGCCCACCGGCGCGAGTGGTGCGATTTTCTTCGACAGAAAGCACGCTGGATAGTCCGCGCAAATTCAAGACCTCCGTCAAGAAGTCGACATTTGCCAACCGCTCCAACTGTGATTTGGCGTTGTCGAGGTCGCTTTCGAGAACGCGGATCTTTTCCTCTGCCTCCCGCAAGACGGGTTGCTTGGCGCGGGCGAAAAACCAGAATGAGAAAGCCAACAAAGCAATGACGCAAAAGTAGAACGATGTCATCAGTGACAGAGTATCGGCGTAACCTTTCGACTGTTCGGCAATTTTGTCCAATTCAGCAGTTTGCATATCGGACAGTTCTTTCCACAGTTGCTGATTTTCGCGGTTCTCGCGTGACGTCAACATCAAATCTTTGGCTGCCTTTTCGCCGCGCAATGTGCGGGCATCGGCACTCAAACGCAGCTGATCGTAAAAGGCGTGCAAGCGCTGTTCAAGACTCCGCAGGCGCTCACTGTTGGCTTCTCCGGAGTACTTATCGCGCAGGTTGAAGAGGTGTTCGTCTCCATGAGCAACAAATGACTTGAACTGTTTGAGATAGTCGTCAGAGCCGGTTGAGATGTACTGCTGTTGCGCCAATTCTGCATCTTTGAAATCAATTAGGGTGCCACTCAATTCCTGGGTGATGGCTTGATGCTTGGTTATCCAGGCATTATCTTGCCCCTCGCCTTTCGGTCGAAAGATCAAGATTGTGATAACTGCCACCAGCACACAAAGGACGATGTTCATTTTGTTAGAGCCGGCCATGTCTTCTTGAACTCGTTCAGGTCGGTGCAGGCAGTTGTCAGGCTTCCTAGGACTTGCCCAATTTACATGAAAGTTTACCCGCTCGGCAACATTTCCGCTCTATCGCCGGCAAAAGTGGGGCTTAACTGGCTAATGATTCCCACCAGAACTTGCGGAGGCGTCGGCTGAACGCCCAAGGACACCTTCGGCTCTTGCTATTTGAAGCTGTAGTCCACTTATTTTCGAATGTGCAATCGGTGACGGATGAGAGCGGTAGTAGTTCAGAGTTCGCTGGTAATAATCAAGTGCTTCGGGACACTTTCCCTTTTCAAACGAAATTTGAGCAATGCGTTCGGTGCAGGAAGCTTCCAGATCTGACAGATCCAATCGGGCGGTTTTCGCAACCGATAAGCCCTCATCCATAGCCTCAATCGCTTTTTCCTGCTCCTTACTTTGGGCATAAAGTCCAGACAGAGCAAACAGATTTCTGCTCTCCAATTCCTGGACGGCGATTTTTCTTTCCGGTTTCACTGTCACACGTTTGAACACCTTATCTGCAGATTCTCTCAGCGAAATAGCCGCTTTCAGATTGTCTTGCTTTTGTTGCGCTTCGGAAAAATTTATATAAGCGGTACCAAGAACTTCCGAATCAGGTTCGACTTTGTTCATCAGCTGGATGGCCGAATCGTACAACGTACAGGCGATTGGATACTCATGCCTGACATACTTGCAGGTGCCACTTCTCCACAGGCACTCAGCAAGTAACGCTTGATTTGGTGAATCTTTTAGCTCCTTAGCAGCTTGCTGGAACTTTGTACACGCCTTCATCGGCTCCTGGGTGGTTAAGTAATCCATTCCTTGTGCGTACGAGAGATTGTCCGAGACTTTTGTCACGGCCACGAAAGAAACGGCACAGTTTTTGGGTAGATGTTCTTTCAGTCTGTCGACTGCCCCTTGCGTTAGCTTGGAACAGCTAGACAGGTCGAGAATTTGCAAACTCTGAAGTCCGTATAAAGAGCACAAATCACTGTCGCAAATCGCGGTCGTAGCCAGAGACAACCTCTTGAGATTATGAAAGCGGCCGATTGTCTCCATTCCTTGTGAGTCGAGATTTGTGTTTTTAACATACAACTCAAGCAGGTCGGTCTGATTGCTTATCGGTTGTAGAGAGGCAACATAAGTCGATTCCAAATCCAGCTTTTTCAGGCGCAGGTTGCGAAGACATTCCAAGCCTTGATCATGAATCGGTTCGTTTTTCAACGACAGATCGGCTACCGTGAAAGCGTCGGACACGGGGCGCAGATCCTCATCCTTCATTGGTGCTGGGAAGTGAGCTTTGCTTAAATCCAACGTGACACCCCGCTTCCTCACTTTCTCCGCTACGATATCTCTGGCGGTCTCATTCAGTTCCTTATCAATCAGAGAACGCATTTGGTCTTCATCTGATTGCTTGATATTAGCTGGAGGAGCTGGTTTGGCCCGCTCAACCTTTGCTGTGACGGGCGATTGCGATGAGTCCGATTGAGCCAGCTTCGGTGCTGGCGGAGACGCTGCTTGCTCACCCGCAGAAGTCGCTAGAGGGTGAGTGCGATGTGATGACAGCCAGGTGGGAAATTTGATCGCAGCAAACAGAAGCGCGCCAACAACCGCCACGCAAATAAGAGCGCCTCTAAATATCTGTCTGCGACTGCTGTTTGGAACATCCGCCCATGATTCGTCTGCCTCTACGATGAGAAGATCAGCATGGAGTTCATCCATAGACTGATATCTGAAATCGAGACCTTTCTCCAGAAGCTGGGCAACAATTTTTTCAATGCGCGGATCGAAGTCCGTGCCCAGAGATGCTTCTTTCAGCGATGCAGGCGCGTCGTTGAGATGCATCAACATCGTCTCAAAGGGAGTCTTTCCTTCGAAAGGTGGGCTGCCGGTGAGCGTCTCATACATTGTGCAGCCAAGAGAGTAAAGATCGGAGCGGTGGTCAACTTTCGTGCCCTTTGCCTGTTCGGGGCTCATATAATAAGGACTGCCCATGGCCACACCCGTTTTCGTCAGGTGTCTGGCGGCATATTCAGTGTCATCGACAATCTTGGCCAGACCGAAGTCCATGATGCGCACTTCTTCCTGAGCGTGCTCGCCGGGCACCAGCATGATGTTGGCAGGTTTGATGTCTCTATGCACTACACCGTGCGCATGAGCATGTGCCAGAGCGTCAGAGGCTTGCAGAAAGATTTTCAGAAAGCGTTTCATGTCCAGGTGTCCTTCCCGCGCCAGCACCTGCGAAAGGCTCTTGCCGGTGAGATAATCCATCACCATATACGGTTGCCCCGACTGGGTGGTGCCGAAGTCGGTCACGGCAATGATGTTTGGGTGTGAAAGGGAGCTGGCTGCTTTTCCCTCGATCTGGAAACGCTGAATGGCCTGGGGCGACACCAGATGTGAGTGGACCATTTTAATGGCGATTATTTTATTCAAAATGAGGTGGCGGGCTTTATAAATGACTCCCATGCCACCAGCACCGATGCTCTCCAGAAACTCATACTTTTCCTGGAAAATAGGGTCGCTTTGGAAGGGATTATCGATAGTTGTACCGTCTCGAGGGCACACGTTAATGGTCGGTTCTACCTCCAACCCGCAACTTGAACACTGCTTTTTCGACAAAGTCATCTAGGACACCGATCGGGAGCAGAGACTGAAATGACCATTAAAACAGTCATGAAAAGCCAGAAAAGGCTGGAGAGTGATACCGGATAAGATGCCTGGTAAAGTGCGCAATTCGCGTTGTCGTTCAAAAATGAGATATCTAAATACACGATACCAAAAAGCGAGAGGATGGCGCAAACCATCCTCCCGACGTCTTTATCAGTCGCTGGCTCTAATAGATGTAGAGCATTTCTCGGTACTTAGGCAATGGCCACAAAGAATCGTCGACGATCATTTCTAGCTCATCAGCTACACTTCTGACGTCGTTCATTGCAGGCAAGACCTTGGATTCATAGAATTTGGCATGAGCGGAATTATCAGACTCATGATCATCTTCCTTACCGCGGTGTCTCAATGATTCAAGCACCTCCAGAGACTCACGCAATTGATTCACCTTCTCGCAAAGCTCACGTAGCATGCCTTCTTGCAGGGTCAAGTTGACGCTGCTCAAAGCCTGTTTCGTTTGCACCAGAGTGGTGGCAACGCGATTTTGATATTCCAGAGCAGCCGGCAGAATCATCGTCGTGGCGATGTTGGCAGTCAACAACGCTTCGATGTTGACGGTCTTGCAGAAGCTTTCCAACATGATGTTGTAGCGGCTGACAAGCTCGTCTTCCTGCAAAATGGCGTACTTTTTGAACAGCTCTTTTGCTTCCACTTCAACCATTGCAGGCAGAGCTTCAATGGTGTTGCGCAAGTTGGGCAACCCCCGGCGCTCGGCTTCATCGTGCCACTCTTGCGAGTAGTTGTCGCCGTTGAACAAGATGCGCTCATTTTCCGCCAGAGTATGCTTAACCACTTTCTCGATGGCAGCGTTCAGTTCGGTACCAGATTTGGTGAGCTTCTCAATTTCGGTGGAGATGTAATCGAGAGACTCAGCCACGATGGCGTTGAGAACTGTGTTTGGCCAGGCGACGCTCTGGCTTGAGCCGACGGCGCGGAACTCAAACTTATTGCCTGTGAAAGCAAAAGGTGAGGTGCGGTTGCGATCGGAATCATCTCTGGGCAATATCGGCAGTGTGGAGACGCCAAATTCAATTACCTTGCCGGCCGTCTTCTCAGTTTTTGTTCCGGAGATCAAATGGCGGACGATTTCGGTCAGTTTTTCGCCCAGGAAGATGCTCATGATGGCAGGAGGTGCCTCATTAGCCCCAAGTCGATGATCGTTGCCGGCGAAGGCCACGGCCGCTCGCAACAACTTGGCGTGCTTGTTGACTGCACGAATGACGGCGGTCAAGCAGACGAGGAATTGCGTGTTCAGTTGCGGTGTGCTGCCTGGCTCGAGCAGGTTGTTGCCCTGATCGTCAGCCATAGACCAGTTGTTGTGCTTGCCACTGCCGTTGACGCCTGAAAACGGCTTTTCGTGGAAGAGGCAGCGCAAACCATGACGTTGAGCCGTTTTACGGAAGACTTCCATTAAGAGCATATTGTGGTCAGTGGCGACGTTGCTGTTTTCGAATACAGGCGCCACCTCAAACTGGGCCGGAGCGACTTCGTTATGACGAGTCTTAACGGGCACACCCAGTTTGTAGAGCTCATTTTCGGCATCCATCATGAATGCCAGCACTCTCTCTTTAATGGAACCCCAATAGTGGTCTTCCATCTCTTGCCCTCGTGGTGGTTTGGCACCAAAGAGAGTGCGACCGGAATTGATCAAGTCCGGGCGACCGAGGTAAAAGGATTCGTCGATCAAGAAGTACTCTTGTTCCGGGCCAACCGTGCAGGAGACACGCTGAACCGCCTTATTGCCGAGGAGATTGAGCAAGCGTACGCCTTGCTTGTTGATCGCTTCAATTGAGCGAAGCAGGGGCGTTTTCTTGTCTAAAGCTTCGCCTCTGAACGAGCAAAACACCGTCGGTATACACAGTGTTTTACCGTTGGTGCTCTCCATAATGAAAGCCGGGCTGGTTGGATCCCAGCCGGTATAGCCACGCGCTTCAAAAGTTGAGCGAATGCCGCCGGAGGGGAAGCTGGATGCATCAGGCTCACCTTGAATCAAAGTTTTGCCGGAGAATTCCAGAATTGCCAGACCTTCATCGCCTGATGATGAAAGGAATGAGTCGTGTTTTTCTGCTGTGGAGCCGGTCATGGGCATGAACCAGTGAGTGAAGTGCGATGCACCTTTGGAGATTGCCCAATCTTTCATGGCATTTGCCACTATGTCGGCCATGGATGGATCAAGCCGCTCGCCGTGGTCGAGGCAGCGGATTATGGCTTTGTATACCGCTTTCGGCAACATGGTGCGCATAACCTGGCGGTTAAACACATTCGATCCATAAATTTCCGAGACTGGTCTGTTCGTGTAATCAACCGAAACGACCATTGGGTCACGCCCTTGAATGGTCTGGATAGCCGCTCGACGGCTGCTTACGTAGTTTGTGCCACCAGTTTTGAGTGACTGATTTCTTCTATTTTCTGTCATTGTATTTGTCATTACCGAATGCGTCCTCCCAATGCTAAACGCCCAAAGCCTTGAGCACGACGCGCTTTCTTCGCTGACCGTCGAACTCGGCGTAAAAAATTTGCTCCCAGGGACCGAGGTCCAGTTTTCCTTCAGTGACAGGCACCGTCACTTGATGATGTACCAAAATGCGCTTGAGGTGCGCATCTCCATTATCTTCACCAGTTTTATGATGATTGTAGTTTGGATTGACTGGTGCCAATCTTTCCAACCACTCGTCTATATCTTTGAGCAACCCACTTTCATTGTCGTTGATGTACACACCGGCTGTGATGTGCATCGCGGAGATCAGTATAAAACCGTCGCGCAGACCGCTCTCATCGAGAAAAGTCTGCACGTCATCAGTGATTCTTATGTATTCTCTGTGTTTCTTCGTCTCAAACCAGAGATATTTCGTGTAGGCTTTGATGCCTTCAGACGTTTTCACGGTTGCTCCGCTAAATGGATGGCATGCCTATATATCCGATGTGGATACAGGCTAGCCCCAACTCAGCCTAGAGTTTACCGCGTAATGGCTGCGGTTGCGAGTGGTTATGACTTTTAATGGCAAAAGGCTTTACATCCCGTGTTTGAGGGTCAATCCGTCGACGATGTTAGCGTGCTCAATGGCTATGCGGGTGTCTAAGGTTGGCAGTCCTTTAAACTGCGACCAGGCGGTTTTCAGATCCAAACTTTGCAAAGTGGTGCGCGCCGCGTCATAGTCAACGTATAAAGGGTTGGTGGTTTTCCAGAGGAACTTCGAGCCGGCGGTGTCTCTTGCCTGATCGATCAGAAACGCTTCTCTATGGGCATTATCCAAAACTAGCGCCTGAAGCCGTTCCGCTCCTTGCTCTACTGCGCCTTGACCAAGAAAGAAACTGCGATAATCGCCACTTCTAATAATGCCAAAATCTGCAGCTGTCCTGAGGTCAAGCAGGCTAGGTCTGGGTCCTACGTCAGGCAGATGAGTGTGCACAAACAGGTTTCCAGATCTGTCGGGAAATTGAGGTTTGACAGTGACGTCAGTGCCTGTAAAAACTTTGCTCACTTTGCCTGAGCCCAGTTCAATAGAGCGTGCCACTTCTTTGTCAGCAGCTGGCTGAACAACGTCGCTCATTTTCAAGGCATCAATCTTGCCACCAGCAGTGGCTTCGGCAGGCAGCATATCAACGCCTGCTCCGTGGAAAGCCTTGAATCGCTGCAGGGGATATTCAAATGGCTTGGTCAGACCCTTAAACGCCAATTTCCGTACGGTCGGATTAGTCTCAATCAGGTGCTGTCCATAGCGTGAGCCCAGCATAAAACCGGGCAAAGTCTCAACTATATTGGCAGACATGCTCCCCAGAGCGCCACCATATTTAATACCAAGTTGATTGCGTTGATCTTCAGTGTTGGCGTTCCAGGCAGCACCGATTGCCGGCGTTATGTTTTTAATTCCTTCGTAGCCAATCAATAAGCCTGTGCCAATCAAAGTCGTCATTGGGGCGGCTTTATAGGCGATCGCAGTGGCGATGCCCAGACCGGCCGCCTCCAGGTTTTTGATCAGCAGGGAGCCTTTGTGGTTGCTCCAATCATCCTGCAATTCGTGCAAAAAAGCAGAAGGGGCGTCGGCAACAGATTTGCCGGCGACACTAAGTTCGTTTTCGATATGGGACCAGGTACTAGTCATTTAAGAGAAACGTTGCATGCTACGGGTTGATCGTAGAAAACTGGCGCCTATCTGTCATTGGGGAAATTACGCAACCGGCGGCGCCTGGCCGCGCGCTCCAGCCCTTACCTCGCTCCAGCCCTTGCCCCGCTCTAGCCCTTTGCTTATGACTCCAAAATACAAAAACAGCCGATTTTCTATGACTCTGAAGCCGTAAGGAGAACCAGAAGCCTGTTCTGGCGCTAGGATTGCCCGCGAGCGGGGGTGGGACTGGCTTCTTGCTTGTCAGAATCGCTGTTCTCGTCTTGATCGGCGGATGATTTATCGGCTTTAGCCTGGGGCTTATTCTTCAAATCGTCGAGCATTTGCCTGGTTTCGTCGAGCTTGGGATCAATGACCAGCGCCTTTTCATAAGCATCTTTGGCTTCATCGTTCTTGCCCAGCCGTTCAAGCACGCGACCCAGATGTGCCCATAAGCCGGCGTGGTTGGGGCTGAGCTTGACGGCCTGCTTAAATTCGCCGGCCGCTTCCGAAAAGTCACCTTTGGACTCAGCCATCCATCCCATATCTACGTGCAGGGCAGGATCTTTGGGCTCCAGCTTAACAGCTTCGCTCAATTGAGCGATGGCTCTGTCCTTCTTGCCGCTGTCTGCCAGCAGAAAAGCGAAATCTGCGTGGGAATATCCGTCTTCCGGACTTTCGCCAAAGCTCTTTGTATAAGCCTTTTCAGCCTTGTCGAATTCACCTTTTGAGGCAAAGGAGAAGGCGAGCGAGCGCTCTATATTGCCGTTGTCTGGGGCATAATCGAGTGCGTATTGAAACTCGGAAATGGCTGCATCCCATTTATATTTGCGGGCGGCGGCAATTCCTTCCCGATAGTGCGTTTTGGCAGCCCGGGCCTTGAGTTCCGCGCGCTCTTGGTCATTGAGAGGGATTGGCTCTCCCAGTCCGATGACCATAAAAACCTCGGCCAACGCCCGCAGGGGGTGACCGCGCAAGATTGAGACGAGACAAAAGTCTCGGTGCGCTATCTTCATGGCCGGATAGTACATAATGGCGCATTCGTACTCCAGCTCCGCCATGCGGAAGTCCCATTTTGAGGAGTAGTAACGAGCCAGATTGAAATGCTCGATGCCTTTGTTCTGTTCAGCCACCTGGGCGTTGAACCGTTCTTGCCGCTCTTCATCAGGTATTTGCTCAGTGTCAGTATTGACGGCATCATCTTGAGACTGCATGTGAATCTCAGCGGCAGTGCGTTGATCGTCTGCGTCATCAGCCAGAGCCGCCGGAACAGTGCTACACAAAAGCGCGCAGACGGCGATTAGATTAATGATGTTTTGCCGAAGTTTGTCCATGGGCACCCACAGCGACGAGGTTGACTTGAAATCCCATTATGGCATCGCAAGCACCCATTCGCTCACGTTTTTAAGACTGGTGATCTCCCAGGGATTTCCCTGTGTTGTTTAACTTACACCGCGACGATTGAGATTCCTGCCTCGTTTGCATAAGCTACCATCTCTTCTCGCTCGACCACCATAGTCTCGTTCGCTTCAATGGCAAGAACTCCGCCTGGCTTGTTACCCTTCATGGAAGCAAGCGTGCTCATGCCCACCGTGGGAACATCAAAGCGCTGATCCTGATTGGGTTTCGATACTTTAACAACGGTTACCGGTCCGCGAGCAAGCTGCACAGAGCGCCGTATCGCTTCATCGGTGCCTTCTATCGCCTCTACCGCCACAACCATGCGATTGTGGACAATGACAGTTTGTCCTATGTCTAGCCGGGCAATTTCGCGCGCGATGCCCAAGCCATATTTAATATCCGCATATTCAGCGGCGGTGGGCTGGCGATTGGTGAGGACGCCATAGTCAGGAAAGAGATGCCTGAGAAACTCAATCTGGGTTAAAACCTTGATTCCATGCTCCTCAATCACATTGCCGATGTGAGTTGAAATAGTGTCATCATTAAAATTGGGCAGCTTGCTCACTTCCTTAATGCCCATCCAGTCAAGCTTGTGCAGACTGCGAAGCAAGTTCAGCTTGGGCACTTTGCCGATGAACACGGCGTTGGTGCATTTGTGTTCCTGTAAGAGCTTGAGGTTGCGACCGAGTTGACCAGGTGCAATCAGGTGATGCACGTCTGCGTGCGGCGCCACGCGAGTGCGTGCCTCTTCCGAAAGAGCCAGCGCGACAACTTTGTATCCTTTCTCTCTGGCAGACTGAGCTAGAATCGGTGGCAGATTGCCGTCACCAGCAATCAGCCCCAGGGTTCCAACAGTGTTTACGCCTGGTTGAACGTGAGAGGTAGTTGTGACAACCATCGCGGGCGGGCCCTCCAAACAGAACAAGGACGCCCGCCAGTTTATCACTTGGGAAGTGCGGCATTGGCAGAACTATTTTCATCTACATTTGTTATAAATGAATTGAGCTGATAGAGCCAATTCAAGGGTTAACACCAGTCTTGCTTGACATGACAATTTCAGCAGGATTAAACTGAGCTAAGAGTCGGGGCATCTGAAGTGGAGAGGTGGATGAGCGTTACAAGTGATCGATGCTTCTTGGCTTTCTGCGTTGCGCTTTCCTGCGCTGTGCCCGCCCTGGCACAGGGGCGTCAGGTTGACCCAAATATTGGACACTTTTACATGGCCCGCCAACAGATCGAAATTACTGATGATGCACCCATTGTTCAGCATCGGACCAGCTCCCCAGGAGGTCCTAATGGAGGCGGCATGGGTGGAATGCTGAACGGAGCGCCACCCTTGCCTAAAGCAGGTTGGATGCCTTACTCACAAGATGTTCCGGGGCTGAGGACAAACTTGCCCGCTACCAATAACGGCGTGCCGCAAAAAGCGCCACCACCTGTACCTAGAGGTGTGTTAGGCCAGCATGCCGGGCGTGGCGGTTTACTCAGGCCAACCCAAACACAGGCCAGATCGTCAAAGGTGGGCACGACAGCGGCAGCCGCTAACCCCAGGGCAGTGCAGGCTTACAGTCCCTACGCCCAATATCAGCCCAGCACTCCACGCAATGAGTCACCGGCAGCCGGTTCCGCAGCCATGCAAAGCAATGCCAACGTAAAAGGCGACGTGCTGCACTGGGCTCGCCACCTTAGATAGGGAATGCCGGGTTTGAGCCCAAGTCGATATCGACTTAGGTTTTTCTCTTGCACGTTGTCAGAAAAACAGCTGTTTTTCTGACGTGGGACCAGCGAAAGTGTTAGAAAAACAGCTGTTTTTCTAACGGCTCTAGCGATTATCACTCAGGAATGCAAAAACAGTCGATTTTTTATCACTCTGGAGCTATAGCGTCCGCAACCGGGCTGCTACAGATGGAGATAGACAGCCGTGCTCAGCAGCTTGGCACGGCGTTCACAATCGGTGCCTCTTGGCAGTCGGGTCCACAGCCTCTATGTTATGATCTGTATTCTTCTGCCCGTAGCCCAGCTGGATAGAGCGCATGGCTACGAACCATGAGGTCGCAAGTTCGAATCTTGCCGGGCAGGCTCTTTTCGAGGACTAGCGTGTCTTCCATCCACATGCGGTCCACATGTTTTACCAATGCCCGATCTGTTTTAGCCTCTCATCACTGAGAGAGGATCCATAATCGTGCTGCCACCTCATTTGGTGCTCATCCGAAACCGCCTTAGGGACGACTAAAATCACTTCTACAACCTGATTGAATCAGCGACAGTGTTCTCCTTAAGCACCAAGGGTGGTGGCCATGAAACATTTTCCGTCCTGTACGGGTGAGCATACTTTGAGTAACCCTGATGCAGAAATGGGAGGTTAAATGCTTCGACCGCTCCATCCACATTGTGGTTTGGTAAAATTCGCTGAAGTCTCTCTCCAATTTAACTGCTCCTCTCATTATGTCGTTGACCAAACAAGACAAAGCTGCCCTGCGCGCTACGATATTCCGCCATTTGGACGGGATCGCGACCGCCCCTACTGCCTACACCCTGCTTGAAAGGGGCGTTTTGGAACACTTGCTCCAGCACAAAGAGGCAGATGTCACTGAATTGGCCTCGACCTTCAAAGCGAATGAGGGCTATCTCAACGTCGCTTTGCGCATCCTATCTTCCCAGGGCTGGCTCGATGCCGAAGTAGACAATGTCAACAACCAGGTTAAATACAGGGTGAATGCAAAGAGTGCCGTAGCCTTCGAACATTGCCGGCTTTACAAAGATGTGGTCACGCTGCTTCGCCTTTCCGGTCAGTTTCACAGACGCAAATTCGAAAGAGCTCCCTTTACCGTGTTGGAGAGCATTTTCAAAAAATACCGTGAGAATTTCGGCATCGAATTTTCAAGCGACCCCGAGACCAGGTCTATCCAAGAGCAAGTGTTGACGCACATTGAAGGCATTGCCATTGGTCCTACCATTGTCTCACTCGGCAAGGGTGGAATGTTCCACAAATACTTCATGGAGGCATCATTCAAGCCGGAAGAGTTTCACGAAGACGCAGAGAGTTTCGGCAAAATCCTCGATTTTTTTGCTTATCTGGGCTGGTTTGAAAAGAAAGTCCACACATACAGGTTTACCGAAAAGGGGTTGTTTTTTGCTCGCAGGGCCAGTGCATACGGAGTGACAGTGTCGTATATTCCTACCTTCCGAAACCTTGACGAACTCATTTTTGGCAATCCCGAAATTTTGACCAACCCCAAGCCCGAAATGCCCGAACTGCACGTGGACCGGGAAATGAACGTGTGGGGAAGCGGCGGGGCACATATGGGTTATTTCAAAAAGATTGACGAGGTAATCATTGAGCTGTTCAACAATCCTCTGGACGAGCAGCCAAAAGGCATTGTGGACATGGGCTGTGGCAACGGCGCATTTTTGCAGCACATTTTCGAGGTCATCTCTCAGCGCACGTTGCGCGGGGAAATGCTGGAAGATTATCCCTTACTATTAGTCGGTGCCGACTTCAATGAAGTGGCCCTTCGCGTCACTCGTGCCAACCTTACCAAGGCCGACATTTGGGCTAAGGTCACTTGGGGCAACATCGGGCGCCCCGATTTACTGGCCCGCGACCTTAGCGACAACTACGGCATAGCCCTGGAGGATCTGCTCAACGTGCGCACCTTCCTTGACCACAACCGCCCGTGGGAACAGCCTGCTGTGCCGCTGGCAGATCGTGTAAGCCAATCCTCCGGATCCTACTGCTTTCGGGGCAGGCGATTGAACAACAACGATGTAGAGGCCAGTCTGCTAGAACACTTTCGCCGCTGGGAGCCATTCGTGCGCCGCTTTGGGCTTTTGGTCATCGAACTGCACACCATCTCGCCCCGACTTGCTTCCACAAATATAGGACTGACATCGGCCACCGCATATGATGCTACCCACGGCTACTCGGACCAGTACATCCTGGAGCTGGATGTTTTTCACCAAGTCGCTGCCGAGGCCGGGCTCCACCCGGACCCGGCGCATTTTTGCAAGTTTCCCCAATCAGACTTGGCCACGGTGAGCATCAATCTGTTGAAGGGCTGATTCTAAATGAGTTTAGCATTCTGCTTGCGCCGAAAGTAAGCGGAAATGCAGCAGCACTTCATGCACCTCCGTTAGATTCATCACAAATGGAATACTTCCAGCCGAGAAGACCAAGTTATAGTACCGCCAATAATACCATCCCAAATCAGAGATCCGTGCAGGCGTTGACATTGTTGTTGCTGCGACAATTGCCCGTCACGCCCGGCAATGAGGTGTAGTTTGCCGACCAAAAAAGATGTTGCTGCAGTCGAACGACTCGCGCAGATGGCGTGCTAATCTAGCGTTTTGCTATCGAGGGCAATTGCGTGAAAGATGACACCGATGTCAACCGTTTTGAGCTAACCGACGTAGAGAAGAAGCTTGTGCTGGCCGCACTTGAGCGCATCGTTGTTCGCGGGCGGTACAAACGAGTTGAAGGCGCAAAGCTCGTAGACTATCAAAGGTTGGTGGCAAAATTTAGCAATAAGAAATTGGTTCGCGTTGCTAGAAAGTATGTGCTTCTTGACATAGACGGCGAAGTTAAGAAGCGTCCTGCGGAGGAGTGGTGAATCTGAGTCCCGATACTTGGTCGGAAAGAATACTGGCATCTGTTCGTTTTTGTTCGCCTGTGGGCTAGTGTTGTTATCTCTTCGGGTGAGCCTTCCTCGCTTGATTTCGGCTTCTTCCCGCAAAGGTGAAAGCTGGTGAGCGGCTCGGCGTGATTGCCATAACTTTGCCATTTGCCCATCCTACAATGACCGTAGTCCGCATCTTACTACTTTGAGAAATCAGCTTTATCACTACTACAGGACTGTCGCTTATGGATACTGTTGGGCAGCCAGACATCTCGCACCCCAGCGAATCGCCAGTAGTCCCGGTCTTCCAGGGCGATGCGGGCAACTGGCAGTACTCATCGGCCAATGACGTTCATCGCTCAACTCAACAAGATATAGTAGCCCAGGGAAATGCCACTCTGAATGCACTTGGTCTGGGCGGATTTCAGGTGGTCGATCAAGCCGGTTTGTCGCTGTCTGGCCCGGTGGAACCGGCTAAAGAGACCAGTGTGCCGTCGCCGCAGCAAAGCGCGCCGGCTGCGGACAGCGTGCCGCCGCCGCCAGAGCCTGGGATGCCTGCTGCACAGCCAGCGCAGCCGCACGCCAATATTTTCGACCCTGCGATTCAGTCTAACGCTGACACGACAGATCCGATCAGCCCTCCAGGCCTGGGCCACGAACATACACCCGATCTTGAAGACACTGCTTTGTGGCTTTTGACTGAGGGGACGATCGGCGAACCTTATAATCCACCAAACGGTGGAAGTGGAGACACCGATCCAACGCAAACGAGCCGGAAGCTGGTTAGCCAGAGCACCACAGATGGTGTAACAACGACTAAGTACTCCGGGGATTATCAGTATGGTTATCCCTTCTATCCATTTACGGCTGACGAACAGACCGATGCTAACAATAATCTTTTGAGCAGCGACATCAAATTCGACACCTCATATGGCGCACCGGCATTTGATTTTCCCAAACCTGGCGGCGGCACACAAGAGATAAGAGTGGCCGAGATGGCTACAACCTTTGATTCCAAGACTGGCAACTATGATACGGTGATCACGGATTTCAACGGTGGGCAGTGGACGGCTGTGACAGCTCCCGATGGCAAAGTGCAGTCCCTTACTCAGAGCAAGCAAGATCCAGAGACGTCTGTCTTTCCCACGTTCGTACCTCTTTAGCCAACGAGTCAAAACAAACTCTCCACTGGCTTATTACGGTTCCGATTTATGACCAAGCTTAACCGACATACTTCTGTCTTCTTCCGCCAACTTTTCATAGGCTTCTGCCCGTAGACTGTAATACTCAGCATTACTCGGAGCCAGACTAATTGCTTTGGTGTAATCCTCAATCGCTTTGCGATACTGTGATTGCGCGACATTGAGATCACCGCGAACCCTATAAGCTGCTGAGTTTTTGGGGTTCAGGCTAATTACCATGTTAATATCTTCACGCATTTTTTCGTGTAGTCCAAGATTGAAGTAGGCGTCAGCTCGAAGGGCATGGAACTGCCAATTCTTGGGCTCGATCACTATCGCTTTGGTATAGTCCTCAATGGCATTCTGGTACTGTTTATTCACCAAGCAAAAGCAGTTTCCCCGCTTGGCATAAGCATTCGCATTCTTTGGGTCGAGGGTGATCGCCAGATTTAGAAAAGCGATCGCCTCTACGTAGTCGTGTTTGTCTACCAGTCGGGTGCCGTTTTCGTAAGCATCTTGTGCTGGTGATGCAGTCACAGCCGTTGCACTGCTAATCGACAGCACTAATGATATTGCGACAGCTCGGGTAATTCGTGATGGCATTTATCGGGGCGCCTGCGCTAAGTCAAAACGGATCATGTTCTATCTCCCATGATCATGATCATCCATCATGCGTGCTGATCAGTTTCAGATTCAGTGCCTTTAAACCCTTGCCGTGTGCGCCTGCTACTTCAGCCGGATAGCGAGCATTCATGCCCATGCTCGCATGCCAGAGGATGCGGTTAAACGTGTCATCATCAACGCGGTCGGGGCGTGAAAAGTCAAACGTTTTGCTGGCTTCCATCAGTTTGCGTTCCTTGCCGGTGACTGATGCGGCGCGCTTGTTGCGTTCATCCAGTGGAATCTGGTTGGCTTTGGCCTCGTAGGCAGACAAATTGGGCACATTCGTGAAGCAGGCATCCATAGTTGGCGCTTGAGCAGTGAGCTGTCCGCCACTGGTTATTCCTAAGATACGCTCAATCGTGTGAAGCACGGAAAGTTGGTTGTAAAAATTACTGATGACGACGTGTCTCTTTGAAAAAGGGCTGATCACCAGGCACAGTGAACGATGGCCATCGACGTGGTCCCAGCCGTCTTGAGGATCGTCTTCGTTTACGAAGATGGCCGTGTTGGGCCAGAATCGGCTGTGGGAGATGGCTTCAACCAGCTGTCCTAAAGCCAGGTCATTGTCTGCCATGTAGGCCCGGGGTGTGGGATGGTCATCGCCCACACCCGCAGTGTGATCTTGCGGTAAGTAAACGATTAACAAATTTGGCCACTGGCCGCTCTTTTCGTATTGTTTGAGTTCTTTCAAAAAACCCTTCATTCGCACGACATCAGGAATGGCCAGGTTCCACCCGGGATATTCAGTGCTCGTGTACTTTCGCAGAGTCTCTAGAGCCACGGACTGTCGAAATGTAATTTGCGGATTTTGCTTTTGCGCATCTGCGTGCACGTCAAACCATGTGGCGTTGCGCGAAGTGAGAGCAGGAAAATCAAACTCACCGTAATTGCGTACCGATTGCCCGCTCTTCAGCACGCTGTCCCAGAGAAAATTGCACTGTGCGTAGCAGAGCGCATCGGTACCAAAGTCGAAACCGCGCGCAAAACCACCAAACATCTTCTCCTGATAATCCGTGACTGCTCCTTGAGTTGCCCATTGATGTCCATCAGCAGAAACTACGCCGTTGCAGTAATAGTTGTCCAGCAGCACGAATTCCTCGGCAAGCGCATGGTGATTAGGAGTGACATTACGACCGTATGTACAAAGACGAGGATCGTTATTGCCGCGCGGCAAGTCGCCAAAAAGCTGGTCGTAAGTGCGATTTTCTTTGATTACGTAGACGACGTGCTTGATGCTGGACGGCTCGCCAGAATGCTGAGGTATCGGTATGGGTAATGGACTTCGACCTTGCGATGCTGTTTGCTCATCCGGCAGCATCTGGGGCACACGCCCATCCTTTTTGCACTCCTCACTAAGGCGCGCCAGCTGATCAGCACGGGGAATTTCGACTTTCGTCGCGCTGCCGCGATTTGCCTTGCTGTTCCATGAAGTCGCCTGCGCAGTGTTTAGCCGTGACGGCTCGCCTTTGACATTGCCCACGAACAGGTGTGTGCCGTCGGTGCAGACCGCGCCAGGGAACCAACCAGTTGGAATGAAACCTTTAAGCGCGCTGCCGCGGCCGGGTTCATTGCCAAGTTCTACCATCGCTAAGGCATTATTTCCGGCGTTGGCAACAAACAGCCAGCGTCCATCTTCGCTCACAGCAAGCGCGTTAGGGATGCTGCCAAATGGCAACTTCGGATCCGGTCGCACCGAGATCGTTTCGACCACTGCCAGCTGCGAACCAACTTCTAAAACCGATATTGAATCCGAATTGGCATTGGCAACGTACAAACGGGATCCATCCGGCGACAGTTTCGCATCAGCGGGATGCAGACCCACGGCTATTTCTGCTGTGACCTGATGCGCTTTCAGATCAATTCGGCTAATGGTGCCGCTCATGGAAATTGAACGCTCGTCTACAACGACCGGCGTTCCAGCAGAATCTTCCGCGTGTTCTCCAGAGCGACTGCGGCGACCGCCGAAATTACATACATAGGCAGTCTGCCCATCTTTGGCCAGGGAAACTGCGATCGGGCACACTCCAGTTGGAATCTCAGCATTGATCTTGCCGCTGGCAAGATCTATCAACGCGAGGCTGTTGCGGATTGAAAGACAAACGTATGCCGTGCCTTGATTGGGGGAAATCGCTACGCCGCAAGGATTGCAATTGCCGTTGCCCAGTGAAATCTGGCGACTCCACTGCCATCGTCCCTGCGCGTTGCGGCGTGCTTCCAGCAAATGGTTGTGAGAACCTGTCACGTAGAGGCTTTCACTGGTGACTGCCAAGCCATGCATAGAGCCAGCTTCACCGGCCGGATATGCCAGACATTGGATTGGTTGCCATTTAAGAGCGTCAAACACGACCAGATTATCGGTGCCTTTGACGAAGACAATCTTGCGGTCAAGTGAGAGAGCCATATCGACGGGACGACCGCTGAACGCCACAGTCTGTCCAGCAGGCTGTATTGTCTGACCTGTAGGCACCAGCTGCTGCCCTGCGCTTGAGCGAAAATTGTATTGGCTTAGCCCACCTTCAGATGACCTCGTGAACGCGTTGCGTTGTGTTGGATTGGAATCGTCTTTCCTGGTAGTTCGCATGATCGCATTATGTTTGGTTTGATCGGAAGCACTATTCCACCAGCCTCGCGCGAGGTCCAGTTTTGTGTCGAAGGTCAATTCGACCTCGCCGCTGCCGTTGTCTTGGCGCCAGCTGCCACGCAAAGTGTTTCCCGTAAGTTTGCCTGAAAGCAAGCCACCGTGCCAATCGTAAGAGATGTTGAGCTGATCGCCATCCGGCTCGATGTCTGTGATCTTGACGAATTTTAGTTGACTTTCGTCATCGTTGTTCGCCGCTGCGCTGTACCAGCCGAATTCGTATCCTCGCTGTTTGAAAGCTGCAATCAATGAGTTGTTTGAGGTGGATCTTCCCTGCGGCTGCGCCACTCGGGGCGCTACTAAGGTAAGACTAATCAGGAGCAGTACCATGCCCAGCAAGCGAAAGTTTGCAATATTGAAACGCATAGCTACTCCAGAACTGATGCAGCGTTCTGCTCCACCGAGAAATTATAACTCCCAGCATTCCGCAGGTGTGGAGAACCAATTTCATTGACATCTAACCTGGACCAGTTTACGCTATTCAATACCGCACTGCATATGGTGCGCCTTGGAGCGAGAGTAGAAATGGGAATGGAAAATTCGAATCCAGAGAGTTGTCAAACGTGCTTCCGTCCTAAAGTTGAGGCTGGTTCACAACCGCAAACGCAATGGATATCAGTTTGCAGATGCGATCGCCCTTACTTGCCTAGTTCTAACTTCTCAATCGATGTATGCGCGAATTGCAAACGGCGAGTGGCGATTAATACGGGCGGTAGGGTCGATTGCCCTGGCCTTTGTTCCTGTGAATCTCCAAACGCCAAGAAAGTTGCCGCTTACATAAAGCAGAATGAGAGCGACGCACTGGCGTTAGATCTGGCTTCTATAGGAATGCCACCAGACAGTTTTCCGTTGGAGAGGTACGCGCCGGTAGGCATACTGGGCGACGGAGCCAGAGCAACGGTAATTCTCGCCAGAGATAAGCCGCGAGGGACAAAAGTCGCGGTAAAGTGCTTCAAAGGAATCGCGCCGGCAATGCAGTCAACCTTCCAGAACGAGGTGAAGAAGAACCAGCAACTCAGTCATACAAATATCGCTAAGATTGTCGACTTTGGATTTCATAACGGCAACGCACCGTATATGGTGACAGAATACAAAGACGGTTTTAATCTGGAGCAATATCTTGCACTGCATGGAATACCCAGTCATGATGTGGCAGTAAAGATTCTGATCAGCGTTTGCGAAACAGTCATTTATGCTCAGAAGCAGGGTGTGCTTCACAGAGACATCAGACCAGGCAACATAATATTCCTGGATGATATGAACTCAGAACCGTCGGTTTCAATAACTGATTTTGCTTTACCCAAAGTCAAATTGAGTCAGGAGCTGACCGAAACATGCGATGCCCTCTATATGTCTGCTGACGAGGCCCGCAATATGGAATACAGCGAGAAATCTGAAGTCTATTCGATAGGATGCGTTGGATATTCACTGTTGACAGGCAGACCTCCTTTTCGAGATGGTACTACCCGCGATATCAAAAACATGCATGCTTTGAAGTTGCCGCCTAAGATTTCTGATGTCAAGTTTGACACCAAAAGACCCAAAGATTTAGAAGAAGTGATCGAAAGATGTCTGGAAAAGGATCCCAGCTATCGATACGAGTCAGTAGCAAAGCTTCTTGAGCGATTAGAGGTATTCCCTCGAAGAGTGCAAATGCAAATAGCAGCGGTGCTCGCCGCAAGGAAAAGGAAAAAGATACTCCGAATTGTGGGTGCCGGCCTGCTGGCAGTGGCTTTCTCCCTGCTGGGATACTTTGTCCTTCGCCCTCACTGATGCGCCCTGGTGGCACCAAATACGGTGATTGAGACTTTCGAGATGCCCTAAGGCCAGTTAAATTTGATCGAGTATCACTGCAGGACCAATGTACGGAATCCCTTTAGGTTGAAATGGAAATGCCACCGGATCGATATGAAGTATTGGTATTGATTCTTCTGCTTCCGCTGCTGCTGCAGCATTCTCTACGGCTTCTGCACCGGCTTCTGTCGCACCTCGTTCCATCGATTCGGTCAACCCGTCGCCGATCACTTCCATTGGACCGACGTAGGGAATGTTGTTGAGACCAGCAAGCCACGAACCACTTGCTGATGGAAACACGGCATGAATCAACGGTATGCCGGATTTCTCTGCAGCTTCCGGCGCAGCGTCCAAGCTCGCTTTGGCTGCGGCCCCACTGCTCATCAAAAGGCGCTCGCCAGTTTCTTTCGCTTCTCCAGCGGCTAGTTCAGCTAGATCGCGACCTAAGGAGATGATGGCTTCGGGATTGGGCATGAGCGTTCCTTTGTTAGAATCTTTGCGCAACATCAATTCTGGACCAGAAGCGTGTCATTGTGGTGGCACAATGCTGGCAGATCTATGGCAAAGTCGGCATCGGACTTTTCGCGCGCACCTTGAGACGCTTAAGAGCAATCCACTTTGTTTCGGCTAATTAGTACGAATCTCCCAGGTACAGCCGAAGCAAGCATTGGTAGGAATTAAGTTTTCAAGCTAACCAATCATGTTTATAATTTCGTCATTGTTTAGTTGCCTTAGCAACTTGTGAGCTGCCCCTCCGGCGGCACAGTCACTCTTTGGCGAGGTGAGGAATGGTCAATCAACAATTAGGGCTTATCACGGTAGAAACGGATCTCTTGAACAACCGTGTGAACCTGGTCTCCATGGATGATCGTGCTTTGTTCGCTGACAGAAGCAGATTGAATCAGCTGCGCAGTACCATCGAACGTGCTCTGAAGCATGGCTGTCAGCGAGTGTCGGTGCCACGCCAATGGTTTCATGATCTGGAAACGGCTTATATCTATTCCTTTTCTGAGGCAAGTTAACTGAAGAATCATTTGTGCGGATTTCCATAGCTTTACGAAATACCGCAGCAACGGTAGCATCGTTGGCTGCTTCAAGAGAATTTTATGCAGAAGTTCGCACCTGTCAAAATTCTGCGACCAGTGTGCCGATTGAAGAAGTAGCGGGCACTATTCAGAACGAGTATTCGCTTTGGTGGAGACGTCCTGAGAAATGATCCCGATGCTCGAAGAGTTGGGTATTGGACTCGTCGCCTACTTGGTTGTTGGCTCGAAAACCATACATGGTTCCAATTCCAGGCACCACCAAACTGACCCGATTGGAAGAAAATCTGGGCGCAGTAGATATCCAACTGACGCCTGGCGACCTCGACGAAATTGAGTCGGCTTAGGCAATGTTAAAAGTTTTGGCGGGCACAACCAATCAGCACCAGACTAGTTACTATGGGAGTGAGCAGAACGACTAGAGTTGGTGATTTGTTGGACAAGTTGGATGAATCGATTCCTCCGGTGCTGGCTCATACCCTTAAGGTTATTAATCAGCTTCAGGCTGAAGGGTTGATTGAGAGTTACGCTATTGGTGGCTCGGTGGCTAATTATCTTCTACTCTGAGCCCTTTGATACTGGGGATGTTGATGTGTTCTGCTATTTAGGTCAAAAGACTCTTCTCTTCCATCTAGCTCCAATTTGGCAGTATCTAGAAAGTCTTGGGTACAAATCAAAGCAAGGATGGATGGTTATTGAAGGAGTACCAGTTCAGTTTTTACCTCCTGTTGGCCCACTTGAAGAGGAAGCCATGAAAACTGCGATCACGGTTCCAGTCGAAGGTGTATCGAGCCGTGTTTTCCAATTGGAGTACGCGATGGCCATAAAAGTTCAAACTGGACGGGCAAAAGATTGGAATCACATTGAGATAGCACTCGACTCCGCAGAGCCTGATATGGCAAAGTTTGAGAGCATTCTAGAGAAATTTGGATTGATTCAAAAGTGGAGGCTTTATCGTGATCGAACGTAGGCCTACAACGAGAGACGAAATATTTCAACAAAAAGCTGAACAGAGAAAAGTGCGGGCTAGAGCCCCATTTGAATGGAAACTTCAGGAACTGCTTCGTATGCAACGAATGCATTTTGCAATGAAGCAGGCCGTTGGACGCAAGGCAAGAGCGGCCTGGCACACTCCAGAAATATCAGAGAGGGAGTGTCAATAACTTTCGCCTCTGTCGATGATGTTCCAAGTACCCTGGTTTCAAGTTCCATTACTTCCTGCGCCAAATCTGAGGCATTTGATTGTGCCTGGCCGGCGCTGTCCACACCTTGTCACCATCGAGATCTACATAGAATATCGATTGAGCGCGGAAAGAACAAATTTACAACTGCGACCGCGATGCAGCCCAGGCGAGAGCTTCGTTGGCGGTAGTGATCTCCGGTGGTATCAGGATTGAATACCCACTGAAATCTGAGTCAGATGTATGATCAGTGACTATGATGCCGACCTTCTTTCCGTCTGGATCCGTCTTGCGATATAAAACGCCATATTCATCTTTGTGAATTACCTCAGCTTGGCTTTCTCTCAGGTATCTCGAAAGTCCAAACCGTCTAATCATGATTTCGCGCGTCAAAAACCGATCCAGGCTAACGGCATCTATGTCAGCTGCTGAGTATTGCTTACGGACAATCTTTTCAGATACCACTACGTCATTCAGCGCCCAGAATCCCCAGCCATCTCTAAATCGGACTGCCATGCCGTTTTCGTTGTGCAGAGCGAATTGGCTATCTACGTGAAGTTCTGATGGGTTGTCGCAGGCAAAGCAAATGTCTTTGAAAGGCCACCACCAGCCACCTGCTGTGACAGCATCCATAAGCGGTTGCGTTGTATGACAAGGTTTGACCCCAAGCAGATCAAGGGCTCGATGGATGGCTGCGGTAAAAGCATCGGCCATTGATGAACGAGCACAATTGAGTACCGCCAATCGTCTTGCGATCCGAGCCAGACTGGAGCGATATTCATCGTTGCCCGCGTCTGAAATAGTCGAGATTCTTGTGCCGATTCGGTCCCAATCTCTGCGATTGACTTGAAGGATATCTTTGACTTTTTCGTAGGGTCCGAGCAGCCTTTGCACTACCCCATTTTCGATTGTCTCGCTAAGCTCCCGGTTGATTGGAAAAATCATCTTCTCTCTCAACTTCATCGACAAAGCTGGTCCGAACAGCTCTTGTTCCACGCCGTCGTCGTGCTTGTCGAGATTTGCCTCTAATGCTTGCCTCACACCGGCATCGATAGCGGCTTTGGGGTCTTTGATGAAAGCGAAAAGGCGATCTGTATTTGCCGTGCGGTCAGGAAGCGCAATCCTGATCGGGTCTTTTGCTACGACTACCGCGGCAGTCGAAAGGATTGAAATCAAGTCAGTGTAAGAACGCTGAGGATCCAGTTGGGTTCGGAAAACTTCTTCAAATTGTTGGGATAAAATAAGTTCTGGTTCTTCAGTGCTCGAAAACAGAGTGGGAAATTTTGCCCGCAGTTGTTCGTCTTTGCTTGCCAAATGTTGCCTGAAGTTCGAGAGGAGGTCTGATTTTGACAGGGTATTGCTCACCTGGGGCGAGCTATGAACATAGGGATCGAGCATCCAAATCCACATCGCGATGCATAGCCGCGCATCGATCTGAGAATCGAACCAGATTATCTGCCGTGGTGGTTCCAACTCAGCAAGCCGATAAATGTTTGCGATGGCGTGCTCGAGTTTCTCACGATCAGCAGCTTTGGTACTTAAGATGTAACCCAAATATTCTGAGCGGAGGTCGAGCAGTTTTTGCCAATGTCGTGCGAGCAGTGCCTCAATATCCATGCGATCAACCCCTTGAAGAACGGCCATCGTGATTTGTACCCGCCATTGTAAGTTACTTCCCGCCGATGTCAGCCGGCGATTGAGGAAGGACGCTACAACGTCAGCATGAGCAACTTAAGACCGCGAAACCCGCCTGAGTCTTTGTATTCGATTTTTTCATCAGCGAGAGCGAGATCTGGGAAACGAGCGATTAGCCGTAAGATTGCCAACTCCGTTTCCAGCCTGGCCAGCGAGGCTCCGAGGCAATAGTGTAAACCTGCCCCGAGTGACAGATGCTTATTGTCAGTGCGGGTAATATCCAGGCGATCGGGACTGGAGAACTGTTCGGGGTCTCGATTGGCAGCGCCGATAATGGGTATTACCAGTTCTGATTTGCGCATTACTACGCCACCATATTCGATGTCCTCTTTCACTATGCGTCTGGTGTATTGCACGGGGCTGTCGTACCGGAGCAGCTCTTCTACAGCAGTTTTGATCAAGCCGGAATCGTCTTGCAGTTTTCTCAGCTGGTCCGGATGTCGCAAAAGTGCATACATTCCATTGCCGATCAAATTTACCGTTGTTTCGTGACCAGCGAACAACAGCATGATGCTGTTGTCGACAACCTCGTCGGTGGTCAAATGGTTGCTGTGCTCTTCCGCTGCCACAAGGGCGCTGACCAGATCATTTTGGGGACTGGCGCGACGCATCTCGACCATGTTGCGAAAGTAATCCGACAGGTCTGCAGCAGCGTCATTGGCACCACTGAGACGCTCAGGGCGCTGTCGCACATCACTGGCACCGGTGAGGGCAGTCGACCAGCGATTAAACTTGGCATGATCTTCGACGGGCACTCCGAGCATCGCCGCAATCACGGTCACGGGAACAAGAAAGGCATAGTCGGCGATCAGATCCGTGCACCCTTTGCGCGCCATTGTCTCCAGCAGTTGTTCGACAATGATTTCTATGTGGGCACGTAAACCTTCCACCGTAGATGGTGTGAAAGCTTTGTTGACCAACGTTCTCAGCCTGCCGTGGTCAGGTTCGTCGCGCATCAACATCCAGTTGGATTGAGATTTGCGCACGGCGGAAAAACGCTCGTCTTGCATGAGGGCTGTTCCGGCTGATGAGCCCCCGTAGCGATCGCTCGAAAAGCGAATGTCTCGCACAATTGCGTTCACGTCCGCGTATCGCGAGATCAGCCAGCGGTCTTCGGTGGGGCTTTTGAAGATTGGTGCCTGGTTACGCAGCCGTTCATAGGTCGGATAGGGGTCCTGAAGAAATTCATCCGCAAGTTCGTGGTACGGATCAACTAAAATAATCGGATTTGCTGACATACATTTTTCCTTGCAAGTTGCAACAGCCAGTGCCACCGCAGCACAGGATAACATCGATTTCGAAAAGCTGTTTATTGCTAGCTGCTTCGGTCGGTCAGCAAGCGCACTGCGTTCGTGGCTGTGGAATGGCGCTAGAATGGGCCGGCATGACATCACCTCAGGAACCCTCTAAAAGCACGTCCCGTGCAACACCCCGAGTTGCGCATACAGCAAGCCTCGTTGCATTAGCCACAGCCGCCTCAAAAGTAGTGGGGCTGATACGCGTTATGGTCATCGCAAGGTTTGTTGGGACGGGCGTTATTGCGGACGCATATAACTCCACGTACTTATTTACCGGGAACTTTTTTGTACTGTTGGGTGGACTGAATGGTCCTGTAGATTCAGCAACGCTTTCGATTCTAAGTGATAAGGGAGAGACCGAGCGGGACGCAGCGCTGCGCAAAATATTGTTTGCCACGATCAAAACATTTGGATTTTTGACGATTGTGGGTTATCTCATTGCACCACTGCTAGTTCCGCTGATGGCAATGCTTTACCAACCCAGGTTTGAGTCAAACTTGTCTCCGAGTGTATTTTCTGGCTATGGAGAACATCGATTCAATAGAATTTGTAAGAGAGAATTTTTTTGATATTGCCTTTCTTCCAAAATTTTCAACCAAAGCAGCAAGTGACTCAGGTATCACCGGAGGTGCCTTCTGTATTGCTGAAATCAATTCTCCGAAACCGGCACCCCCTGCGGCTAATCTGCGTTACGTGGGCACGTGTGAATTGGTATAATAAGCGCTTATGAAATCAGCCAAGGCCCACGGTTGTGCAGATGGACAGTTTAGGATCGCATCAATTTACTTAGACGGAGTAGGAACGCCCAAAGATTATGACAAAGCCTATTATTGGCTCAGCAAAGGAGCGGCAGATGGCAATGCGCGTGCCATGAGCGCTCTTGGCGGGATGTATGCGGACGGAAAAGGCGTCAAAGTGGATGCTAACAAATCATTGGATTTGTTTTTAGAAGGAGCGAAAAATGGCTGTCCATATGCCAAATACACTGTGGCAGAAAAATACAGAACGGGAGCGGGACTTCCCAAGGATCTGAAAAAAGCAAAGGCTCTATATGAGGAGTCAGCGAAACTTGGCTGCCCGCTTGCGGCTGAGAAGCTGAAACTGAATACCTTCTCACTAGCAGGAGAGCATAAAAAAGTGTGTTTGTTGCCTATTGCTATCTTCTTTGCGATGATGTAAAAATGCCTCGCAAACGGTTTCGGAGACTTCTGTTTTCTTCCATCAAGGCAAATTTGCAGAAGCAGCAGAGACATGGACAAGAGCGATTGTGTCTGACTGGGCGAAAGCCTGGTCGTCTGGATGGAGACCAGTAGAATTCTGCCTGAGCTGCGGCCCAGCAATTACGCAGTGAATCGCCAGGCTACACCTGTGGGAGCCAAATTCTTACGTCACCCGGTCCGATGCAGTGTTGTGCAAATCCATCAGCTTTGGTTCAGGTACTTTTCTGTCTCTTCCTCAACTTGTTGGTAGTATGCTTGTATTTCCGGACCGGGCTTGGGTACGGGATAGCCGGCCGGCCCCCCAGCAGGATTGACTGTGTGTGGTGCCGTGTATGTATTCCACTCTGCTTGAAGCTCTTTCCGATCAGTCGGTGACATATCTGACTGTACCTTGTTAGCGATCTGCCTTTCATCTTGCGCGACTCGAGAGCTCACCAGGTTGTGCATCGGCGTATTGAGTGGCGCCATTGGGCCCGCGTACGCAAGGGTTTCCCGTGACCGCATCTCTGCGGTCTCAGTGTTGTACTCTTGGAGTTGCTGTGGAGTTAGATCGCTGAGTTCCTTTTTTGTGAGCTGATCTTGTAGCGTCGGATCTGCACCAACGAGTCCCTTCAGCCCGTATCCAAGCTGGCCTAATGGGTTTGTGCTGGTATCTGGTGCTTTCTGGTCGAAGCCGCTAAGACCCACTTCTGGTGCGAGGGGCGCAGTCTGAGGAAACTGGCTCTCAGAAGGCGCGGGAGGTGAGACTGAGCCGATCACACTGGGCTGTTCTATGGGCACCGGAGGTGAGACTGTGCCGATCACACTGGGTTGTTCCAATGGCTGAATTGGCTGTCCCAATGGCTCAATCACCCCCAATGGCATCGGCTGTCCATCTCGAGGCATCGCAGCAGGTTCGGTCTGGATTGTGGCGATTGGCGGCTCAATGAGCTGCCCCAATGGCATCGGCTGTCCATCTCGAGGCATCGCAGGTTCGCTCTGGATTTTGCCGATCGGCTGCCCCTGCTCAATTGGCCCTCCCATTTTGACCGTCAAAGGACCACCTGGCATCGCCATGCTGGGGAGCTTGGAGAGATTGAAATCATCGCCCGTCAACGACAGGGAAGGAAGATAGTTCTTGGCAGTGCCGACACTATCGTTTGGCCCTTGTTGAGCACCCTTAAATAGATCGAGAACGTTGATGTTGGGTGTGTTTTGCTGGGCATGCGAAACTTCTGAGGCCGAATCTGATGCCTTGAATTGAGTGTCTGATGACATAATTCTGTGCTCCTGCTGAAAATCGGGTTAGTAATAAACGGTTAAAAGAATGCTTCTTTGGTCAAGAAAGGCATTGGTCGCCATGTAGTAAATTGGTTTGCTGTTTCTTTGGCCCGCATCTTACTGATCGGCCGGCGAAAATATGTTACAAAGTTGTTTCAACCGATTTGAGTAGGCTCTAGCACCGATGTGGCACCTTAATCTATGGCTTTGGCCATGCGCAGATCCTGTCGAGCCAGATCAAATTTCTTCAGCGCGCCGTAACAGGCGGCTCGGGCTCGATATGTTCGGCTCTGC
>Ga0182024_10005263_pt1 | contig 29106 bp, 25 predicted proteins | sample P32metaG_FD_120480 | JGI IMG/M metagenome (GOLD analysis project Ga0182024, IMG submission 120480) | Permafrost microbial communities from Stordalen Mire, Sweden - P3-2 metaG (Illumina Assembly) | ecosystem: Environmental > Terrestrial > Soil > Wetlands > Permafrost | place: Sweden: Stordalen...
CGTCGCCGCGCGCTGCGTGGATGCGTGTTGCGTCGCCGCGCGCTGCGTGGATGCGTGTTGCGTCGCCGCGCGCTGCGTGGATGCGTGTTGCGTCGCCGCGCGCTGCGTGGATGCGTGTTGCGTGGATGCGTGTTGCGTCGCCGCGCGCTGCGTGGATGCGTGTTGCATCGCCGCGCGCTGTGTAGATGCGTGTTGCGTCGTCGCGGTCAGCCGCGTGATCGCCGGAGTGAGGTGCGTGGAGAGACTCTGGCGCTGTTGCGTAAACGGCGTGCGTCCTTGCGCCGGCGTCGCGCTACCGGCGAACGTTCGCTGCGGGAGCGAGCGCGAGGCGAGTTGACGCGAGACCGAACCGTTGCCAAATCGCAAGTTGCTCTGCGTCGGCACCGCCGGAACGGCGCCGTTGACCGCGCTCGAGCCACGAATTGCGCTTAGAGCCGGGCGCTGGGGATCCGAGAACTGCCCGTTCTGGAACCGACCGTACGAGACGGCGGTGATCGCACCGCGATACCGCGCGTTTCGATAGCGTCCGCCGATTTGCGCGGAGTTGCCGAACGTGATGTCGGCCACGACCGACGCTGGTTGGAAGACGCCGTCATACTGACCGTACCATGGATGATAGGTTTCGTAGGGCGCGAGCGGGACCCAACCGATATCGCCGTAGCCGACGCTCACCGCGACGCCTCCCACGCCGAAAGTCAACCAGCCGACGAGCGCCGGCGCCCACACGGTTTGCTCTGAAGCGGCCGGCGGATACCAGCACCATCGATTGTAGCGATCGCTGTGATACCAGCGCCCGTAGTGAAACGGCGTCCAACCCCACGAGTCGCCGTCGACCCAGGTCCAGCCGTAGCCGTCTTCCCAGACCCATCGACCGTCGCTATACGGCGCCCAGCCGCCCGCGACGCGCGGTGACCAAACGCGGCCGTAAGAACCGTCATCGACCCAAGTGCCGTCATTGCTGAAGTCGTCGTACGCGATCGCCGGGCTGACATACGCATCTGCAGCCAGGGTTTGCTCGACCTGATCGTCCCGCGCGCCGTTCCATCGATCGAACGAGTCGTTTGCGATCGGCCCGATATAGTGGATGCGCGGATCCGCCAGCGTTCCGTCCGCGATGAGCGTGCTTCCCGGTGCAAGAAAGAACGAACCGCGATGCGTAAATATCTTGACGCGACCGGTCCGCACCGTTATGCGCGTTTCGCCGTTGGAGAGAACCGTCGCCCGATAGCTCCCGCTGCTCAGCGGGCGCACCGAGACCGTAGGCGTGTCGATCTGCGCGCCGCCGTTTGTTCCACCGAAAAGCCGTAGGTCGATCGTTCCCTGCGCGAGCCGCGCCTCGCGATGCCCCTGATCGAGATTGACGAAGCGCACGTCGGAATCGTGTCCGACGCGAATGACCGAGCGACCGTCCATCTGGGCCTCGGCCGTCCCGGCCCCCGTTTCGAGGTCGTCGCCCGCCAACAGAGGCGCGTTGATCGTTCCCGCAACGCCGGCGCTAGAGTCGCCGCGCTGCACGGCGACGTCACCGCTTTCATAGCCCAAGCGCGCGACGCCCGGCCCAGCGACTTGCGCCGCCACGGGTCGCGGAAGCGCGATGCCGAGCGCAAGCGTAAACGTGATCGCAGCCGCCGCAGCGCCCGCTCGAGGAAGTATGGAGTATGCCACTGGTGGACCCTCCGCGCGCGCAACATTCTGCACCGCTCGAATCTCTTTGAATCTCTTCGACTCTCGTCGAATCGCTACGAACGTCTTTCCAACGGATCGTTGTTCCCAAACTGAAAGAGGCGCCGCGCGACGAGCGCTCCCTTGCCGAGCGATGTGCGCTCGGCGCACGAAGCAAAGTTTATTGCGGTGAGGAGTCGTTGCGCGGCGGCTTCGGCTTCGGACGCGCCTTCGTCGGCGGGCGCCGAATCGGTGCCGGCCGAGGGGTCGCTACGTTTGCTCGCACCGTGTTCGTCCGCACCGTTGCATTCGTCGCATTCATCCGCGTGCTCGCTTCGGGACTTAAACTGCGGTACGGAGGCGTACGGTTCACAGGCGCTCCGTTCGGTGGCACACCGTTGCCCCCCGGCGCAAGCCGCGTCAACGTAGCTCGCTGCTGCTCGAACGGCGTGCGCGTGATCGACGTCGTCGCGTTGCCGGCGAAGTGCCGCTGGGTGAGCGTCGAGGCCGTCCGCGCGGCGAGTTGCTCCGGTACTGGGCGCGTCGTGAACGACAGGTTGCGCTGCGTCGGCGCGACCGGCAGCGTCCCGCGCACGGCTTGCGCGTTCGTCAATTGCGTCGCCGCGATCGGTCGCGGATGATCGAAGCTGCCGGCGAGGAAACGTTGAGACGAAACGCCGGTGATTGCGTCGGTGCGGCCCGCATTCGCATAGACCCGCGTGATCGAGACGTTCGTGACCGTGACGTTGTTGACGACGGTCGGACCGAAGTGCCCTCCGCTCCAGCCGTACCACGGATGATAGACCTCGTACGGCGCCAGAGGCACCCAAGCGATGCTTCCGAAGCCGACACCGATCGAAACGCTTCCAAAGGTGACGAATCCGACGAGCGCCGGAGACCATAACGGACGAACTGCGACGGCCGGCGGGTACCACGCCCAGCCGTATTGCGCGCTGTGGAACCAACGGCCATAGTGATACGGCGCCCAGCCCCAAGGCTCGTCGCCGATCCAGCACCAACCGTAACCGTCTTCCCACACCCAGCGTCCATACCGGTAGGGGGCCCAGCCGGCCAAGGTTACGCCGGGGATCCATACTTCACCGTAGGTCGGATCGGCGACCCAACGTCCGTAGAGGCTGAAATCCGCGTAGCCGATCGCCGGGTTGATGTAGGGAAGGCTCAGTGTCGCATCAACGGCTTGGTCGCGTGATTGACAGAACTGATCGAAATCATCGAGGGCAGGCGACGCGGTATAGGAGATCGCCGGCGTCGCGGGTGGTCCGCCGGCAACGAGCGTGCTCGCCGGATCGAGTGCGATCGAACTTTGCGGCGTCAGCACGTAGGCATGGCCGAGGCGCACGGTGATCCTCGTGCTTCCGTCGTCTGAGACGGCGATGCGAATGTTCGCCGCGCCGTCCGGACGGATCGAAACCGACGGCGTGTCAACTTGATCGGGGCCCGAGTAGCCTGAGAACTCGCGGAGATCGATTGCTCCGCCGGCGAGTTGCACCTCGCGATGCGCCGGATCGAGATCGACCACGCGCACTTCGGTGTCTTGGTCCATCCGAATGGTCGACCGGCCGTCGAATTGGATCTCGGCGCGCGAGCCGTCTGCCGTCGAGAGCGCGTCGCCGGCGAGTAGCGGCGCGTTGATCGTCGCGGCTACGGCATCGTTTGCGTCAGCTCTCAGAACTGCGACGTCGCCGCTCGACAAGCTGACGCGCGCAACGGGCGGCCCCGATACCTCGTCTGCATTCGCGGGACGCGCCGAAACGAAGGTTGCGCTCAGGATGAGGGCGGCGCCGGCCGCTGCCGACGCTCGTCGAGAAAATCGTCCCATCGGAACCCCGCTCGTCATAATAGGAAACCGCAATGAACAACGTACTCCGGAAAGGACGGGGTTCCGCTCTACATTAGAGTACCCTGAAACCGGCACACTCGAGGCGACGCGATGCCGACGGCAGGCTTCGCGCAAGCAAGCGAGGGAACGTCGCACAATGACGCTGCTTGATTTCTTCGATGCCGCGCTCGCCGATCGTAGCGACGCGCTCGCCGTCAACGACCTGACGTACGCAGCGCTGGACGCGGGCTCGCTGCGGGTCGCGTATCGCTTGAGCGAACGCAGGCTGCGTCGCGGCGACCGGATCGCGCTCTATTGCGAGAACCGGATCGGCTTCATCTTCGCTTACCTTGCGGCGCTGCGGCTCGGCGCGATCGTCGTTCCCGTCAACGTCCTCTACCGCGCGGGTGAACTCGAACACGTCCTGGCCGATGCCGACGTGAGGTTGGTCATGACGAGCGAGGTGACGCGGACGCATGTCGATGCGCTCGGCGGATATTCACTCATCGATGCACGCGAGGTTGAAAGCTGCGCGCTGGAAGCGAGCGACCCCCCGCGACGGCCGCGGCCCGCCCCCGGCGCCGACGACGACGCGCTCGTCGTCTATACGAGCGGAACGACGGGCCGGAGCAAGGGCGCGGTGTTGACGCACGGCAACCTCGCGGCGATCGCAGCGCAACTCGTCGTCGCGTGGCGCTGGAGCGCGAACGACACGCTGTACGCAGCCTTACCGCTCTTTCACATCCACGGTTTGGGCGCCGCGCTCAACGGCGCGTTGACCGCCGGTTCACGTTTCATCTTCGACGAGCGATTCGACGCGAAGCGAACGATCGCGACGCTGCATCGTGACGACGTCACGATGTTCTTCGGCGTCCCGACGATGTACGTGCGATTGCTCGAAGCGCTCGATGCGCCGCCGCCATCGCTGCGTCTGTGCGTCTCGGGCTCGGCGGCCTTGGCTCCGGACGTGTTTTCCGCCTTCGAAGCGCGCTTCGGAATGCAGATTCTCGAGCGCTACGGCGCGACCGAATTCGGATATGCGCTCGGCAACCGTTACGCCGGCCCACGCATCGCCGGCAGCGTCGGCGTCGAGATGCCTGGGATGCGCGTCCGCGTCGCCGACCGCAACACGTTCGCGACGTTGCCGGCCGGCGAGGTCGGAGAATTGCTCGTACACGGCCCGACGGTCTGCCGAGGCTACTGGAACAATCCGGTCGCGACCGCCGAGGCGTTCGTCACGGATGACGCCGGGACGCGTTGGTTCAAGAGCGGCGACCTCGCCGAGTACGACGCCGCTCAAGAGGTCTATCGCATCGTCGGACGCCTGAAGGAATTGATCATCACCGGCGGCTTCAACGTCTATCCACTCGAGGTCGAGAACGAACTCAACCGTTGTCCCGGCGTGATCGCGAGCGCCGTCGTCGGGTTTCCCGATCCGGCGCGCGGCGAGCTGCCGGTCGCGTTCGTCGAAGCGAGCGGGCACGTCGATCCGGAGAGCCTGCGCGTCGCGCTCGGCGCAAGGCTTGCGAGCTTCAAGATCCCGCGCGCCATCCACGTCGTCGACGCTTTGCCGCGTAACGCGCTCGGGAAAGTCGAGAAGCATCGGCTGCGCGCGCTGGTGCCGGAAGAAACGTGACGATCTTCGCGGCGGCTCTCGCGACCGCCGTTACGTACGCACGAACGATTCCGATCGCCGACCATGGACGCTCACCGATCGCGTTGAGCCGCGACGGAGGCCGGCTTGCGACGCGCGAAAGCTCGGGCGTTCGCGTGCGCATTTTCGAGACCGCCGGGATGCGCGAGATCGGCGGCGCGCAACCGCCCAAACACCAATACGAGTATCTCGCGGCGCTCGCGTTTTCACCCGACGGAGCGACGCTCGCGGGGGTCTCCGTCAGCGCCGTCGTGTGGTCGACGGCGGATTGGAAGGTGCGTTGGTCGCTGCCCGAGTCGCAAGCGATTTCGGCGATCGCCTACTCACCTGACGGGAAAACGCTGTATGCCGCAGGCGACTCGTCGATGCTCGCGGCGTACGACGCGGCAAGCGGCACGCCGCGCTGGAAACTCCCCCCGGCCGGCACGACCAGTTATCGGATTGCCATCTCGCCCGACGGCGCGCTCGCGGCGGTCGGCTCGGTCGGCGGCGGATTGCGCCTCTTGTCGACGAGCGACGGGAAAGTCGTCGCCTCACTGAGCGATCGTAAGAATTATGGCGGCAGGTCGACGGCGGCGCAACGTGCGGGCTGGCTCGCGCATCCCGGCACGATCGACGCGCTAGGCTTCACGCGCGACGGAACGCGGCTGGTCAGCAGCGGCAACGACGGAACGATCAAGAGTTGGAACGTTGCGCAGCGCTCGCTCGCCTGGACGAACGTCTGCGGCGCCACGCCCAATGCGCTTGCGTTCGAAGCCGGCGACCGCGCCGTCGACGCCGGCTGCGGCTGGACCGTCCGGCGGCTCGACGCGCGCACGGGCAAGATCCTACCGTCGTTGCATTCGCACGGCGGCGACGTCGACGCGCTCGCCGCCGAACCGGGTGGAAAGTATCTTTGGAGTGCGGCCGAAGACGGAACGCTGAAGCGTTGGGACCTGACGCGGCGGACGGAAAGGTCGACGTACGGCGCGATCGCGACGGCCGCGCTGACGCCGGGCGGACGTTGGTTCGCCTTCGGTCGCGGCGACGATGCGATCGCGCTCGTCGATCTCTCCAGCGATCGGCAGGTTGAGACCTTGCGCGGCAACGTTCTACCGAAGACGCTCGGATCGTACTCGTACTCGCGCGCGGCGCTCGCGATCTCAGCCGACGGAGCGTACCTCGGTGCGGGCGGCTACGTGACCGAAGGCTTCATCGACCACACCGGCGTCGCCAAGGGCGTGATGCGCGTTTGGCGCCGCACGCACGCGCAACCGTTCCGCGCGAGCGATGCGACACCCGCGCTCATTCGATTCTCGCCCGACGACCGGACGGTCGTCGCTCGCTCGCCCGCCATGAGCGACACGCCCGATTCGGTGTGGACGCTCGCACTCGATGCGCGCCGGTCGGCTCTCGCCATGCGTGGCTACGCCGGCACGAGCGCATCCGTGCGCGTCGCAAAATGGACGGCCCAGTGGAATCTTTCGCGTCCCGACGGAACCGTGCTCACGTGCCGCCTCGACGGCTTCGACGATTCCGCTATCGTCTTCTCGACGCCGACGCCGAGTCTGCTCGTCGTCAGTTCGTCCGGGACGTGTCCTGGAAACTCTGCGAGCACGACGCAGGCGTTGCGCCTCTGGGGGATCGGATCGCGAAGTCCCTCTTCATCCCCGGGAGCCTCGTCTGCATTCGGTCCCTCGGAGACCTCACCACTCGGATCGCTCGCGCTCTCCGCTGACGAACGGACTGCGGTGACTTTTGACGGGAGGCTCGGCGTTTGGAACGTAGCGCGACGCCGGCTCATCGTGCGAGGTCCGCTGACGAAACCGGTCGGCGACAACTACTCTGAGATGACGGAGTTCGCGACCGGTGGTTCTCATGCGCTTGGACTCGTGCTCTACGACTCGAGCCACACCGGGAATCGCGACCGCTACGAACTGGTCGTTTGGGACCTGCACACCGGTCAGTTGATCGAACGGTCGGCGCGGCGGCCCGCGCTCGAGCATTCGCACCTGCTCGTGCGCGCCGACGGAACCCGCGCCTACGTCTCGTCCCCTTCCGGCCTCGACGTCTGGGTCCTGAGACATCCGGCCGCAATCGCGGTACAATGACCCCGTGGGCCCTCTCAAGCTTCTCGCCGGAATCTGGCGCGCGATCCCCAAGGTCATCCCGCACTTCCGGGACACGCGCGTCCCGCTCTTGTTGAAACTCGGAACCGTAGCCGCGGGCGTGCTCATCGTTTCGCCGCTCGATCTCCTGAGCGACATCCCCGTCATCGGACTGCTCGACGACGCCGCGCTGCTTGCCGTGCTCGTCAACGTCTTCGTGATGCTCGCCGACCGCGCGGTCATGCGCAACGTCACCCCCCGGGCGGGACGTGCCGAGCCGCGCAAGGTCGGCCCAGCCGCGCTGAAGCCTTAGCGAACCGCCGGCGTCACATAACACTCCATCCGAAGTCGAGCAAGGCCTTCGTCTCTTTGACGAAGGCGACAGCGCGCTCGAGCGCTCGGCGCGATGTGACCTCGGCCTTCGTGAGCTTGCATCGCACGCAGAACGAGCGCAGCCGAAAATAGGGCGCGAGGTCGCTCTTTGCTTGTCGCTCGAAGCCGCGCGGCATGCGTTTCAACGCGTCGTCCCATCCCTCGGGCGGTGTGATGCGATGGGCGCCGCGAGCGAGCGCTCTCAGAACGCTCCGGAAGCGAGCCGGCCGTTCGGCCATTTCGCGGCGCCAGCGTTGCAGCATCGGCGCATCGAGCAAGTAGAACGCCAGCGAAAGATACGAACCGCCCGGATCGACGTGCACGTACAGCCCTCCCGGCGTGTCGCGACCGCCGTCGTACGAGAGGTACGCCGCAAGATGCGTCTTGTACGGCCGCTTGTCGACGCGAAAGCGGACGTCGCGATAGATGCGGAAGATCGAACGCTTCGCATCGCCGCCGATCGGGACGCGTGCGCGACGCAACATCTCGGTCGCTTCCGCGACGAAGGCTCGCATAGGGCAGGCGAGTTCGCGCTCGTATCGATCCTTTCGAGCGATGAAGAAGTCGCGTTCGTTGCGCTTGGCGAGCTGCTCGAGGAAGAGCAAGCCGTTCCGCGAGAAACCTTCGAACCGACCGTCGTCGCTCATCAGCAGCTTCATTCTCACTTGGGGAACCGATGCACTTTTCGCGGCCGAGGTCCAAGAAGGCGTCGCAGTCCATGAAGCCCGGCATCCCCGACGACGGCGTCGTGCGCGTCGGGTGCGAGCGGCGCCGCGCCGGCAGCATGACGCTCATCTACGGCCTGGTTCCTAGCGAGCTCGCCGAGGTCGGCAAGGAGCTGCGCCGCCGCTGCGGGACCGGCGGTACGACCAAGGACGGCATAGTCTTGCTCCAGGGCGATCACCGTGACGCGGTCATCGCATACTTCGCAGAACAGCAACGGCGCACCAAAAAGATGGGCGGCTAAACAGAGTTTCTAAGTCGAAGACTGCAACGTCTTGATCTTCGAAAGCGTTAATCGAGCATGATCTTCGTCGCCGCACTCCTTTTCGCACAGATGACGCCGGCCTCACCGCAGCCGGCCGTTTCGCCGCCGCCGCCGTTACCGATGATTACCGAAGGCCCGATGCTCCGCCGGCCGCCGCGGGAGAACGTCCTCGTCGTTCCGCCCGGCGCTGCGTTGATCGTTAACGGCGGCTCGACGAATTTTGCCGGCTTCAAGATCGCCGTCAGCCGCGACGGCGCGGCGGTCTATCAGACGGCGAGCGGCATCGCGCGCGGTCGCGTCGCGCCTGCGACGGCACAGTGGCTCTTCGCGCATCTCGCCGCCGATCGCCCGCTCGACAAACTCCCTCCCGGAGAGTGCATGAAGAGCGTTTCGTTCGGCTCGTCGACGACGATCGCGTGGAACGGCGAAACGACGCCGGACGTCACCTGCGCCGGCGACGCCAGGCTGCAGGAGCTCGATCGGACGGTCGGCGCGATCGAGAAACAGCTCGGCGTCTCGCAAGAGCCGCGCAACCGGCGCTATCCGCAGTAAGCCTAGCTTAGCGCGGCCGGATCATAACGGGCTCGATCACGCTGTCTTGGGAGACGCCGTGAGCGAAGGTCGCGACGACGAGCATCTTCGTCGGCGCGCCGACCGCCGGCGCGCTCAATCGTAACCGATCCTCGCCCTTGGCGACATCGAAGCGTTGCAATTCTTCGCCCTGATCGTTCAGCAACGTAATTTGCATCTGCGGCGATGAGCGGAGCACGCGCACCACGATCAAATCGCCGCTGCGAACCGACGCCTTGGCGAGCGAGATCGGCGCATTAGTCGCTTGCCCGTCACCGTTTGCCGGCGCGGAAGACCCCGAGGCGCGGTCCTCGACCTGTGGATCGGCCTTCGTGCTTCGGGCCGCCGGGACGATCCGCACCGGCAGCGCGCTTTCCGCGATGCTCGAGCCGCGATGCGTGTCGAGGACAATCCGAAAATCCTGAGCGACCGCGACGTCCGGGGCGACCAGGATCGACGAGCCGCGTTGGCTCACGAGCGCGGCGGCGCGTTCAGTTCCTTCTTGATCGAGCAGCTTGACGTCGCCCACTGAAAGCCCGCGCGGATACGTCACGACGATCGATTCTCCACCTGCAACGGTGTCGCTGACGAGCGCGATCGAGGGTTTGGCTGCGCGCGCGGACGGCTTCAGCGGTTCGGCGGGGGCGAGCGCGACGACGTGCGCGCTGCGGTGCGTTCGACCGAACGCATTGGTCCCGCTGACCGTCACGTCGTAGCCCACGGAGCGCGGCGTGCGCGGCAGCGCGATCGAGAACGCAGATCGGTCGCGAGAGAGCGTTCCGGTTTCGATCGTGCGCCCGTCGACGCTCGTTACGGCGAACTGCGCGTTCGTGGTCGACGGTGCGAGAGCGTACAGGACCTGAAAGGGACGTCCCCCGGCGACTTGTGCCGGCGCGACGAGCGCGTCGATCTGCGGACGCGCGAACGCGTATGCGCCCGAAAGGAGTCCGGCGAGCAAGACTGCGGCGGTCGCGATTCCGGCTCGACGCGCTTGACCTCCGTCGCTCGGCGTCGGCGCGTCGAGCGTCAGGCGCGCGCCGTCGGCGTGCAACTCCGTAACGACGCGTTGCGGCCGGCCCCAGCGCGGAAGCGGCAATTCGACGGGGGTCGCGATCGAAGTGTAAGGCGGCACGGTGATGGTGCTCCAGTTGATCGTTCCGCCCGGGCTTGGTTCCTCGAGCGCATACGTGAAGCCGACGAGCGGACCCGAGGTGTCGTTGGCGACGCACAATTCGTAGACGGCGACTTTTCGGCGGCGATCGATCGAGAGCGGCTTCAGATCGCCGGCGACTTCCCCGCCGGGGACGGCAAGGTGCGATCCAGCCCGTAGGACGCACGGAGGGCGTGACCTTCCGGGTTCGACGATCGCAAGCGGCGCCGGGCGCCGGCCAGGAGCCTCGCTCCTAAGCTCCACCATCTTTATGGGTATCGGCCGGGGGCCGCCCGGGGCTCAGCAGCCAGAGCCGGTAATGGCTGTCGGTGAAGGCCGCCCGCCAGCCTCCGGCCGCCGCCAGGCCCTGGTCGAGCGGCGCGTCGCGCCCGGCAACAACCGTATCGACGCGGTTTACGGCCAGCTCACGGCGCCATCCGGGCCGCAAACGGTCGATCGCGATATAGGCATCCCAGACCCGTTCCGGATACGGGTCGGCGCGCCCGTCGAGAAAGACGCGCGTCCCGGGCTTCCCCACCAAGAGGCCACACCACGCGAAATCGGTGCAGACGACGCGGTGGGTACCGGGCTCGCGTGCAAGCGCCCGGAGCGCAGGCAGCGCAAGGGCGTCTCCTTTCGCGGAGTGCCCGGCGACGAGCAGGGCGACGGCGAGAACGACCGACATCGTCATCGCGACGGCCGGTAACGCGATCCGTGGAATCCAGCGATGCCGCGGATCGTCCTGGTGCGCATCGGGTGCGAACCATGCGATCGAATCCGACAACGCCGCCGCGGCCATCGGCGCGGCGACGAGCGCGAAGATGGCGATGTTGCGCGCCGCTCCCAGCAACAACCACGTCATCGCGGCGAAGATCAAGAGCCGCTCCCAACCGGCGAAGCGCCGGCCGCGGAGCCGCACGACGCCGAAAACGGCGACGATCAAGAGCAGCGGCAACGCACCGTAGGCGAACGACTCCTGGCCGATTCCCGTCGGCTGCCACTCGGCAATGTTCGCTTTGAACGGAGCGGACATCAGCCCAAGCGCATACGCCGGCAATTTCCAACCGAACGGATTACAGCAGATCGCCGCCAGCGACCCGAGCGCGATCCCGAACAGGCGGCCTACGCGCACGGTCGGACGGCCTGCGTCGAGCCACGCGCCGAGAGCGGCAAGAGTTGCAAGCAACGGCGCGAGCGCGGCACTTGCATGGAAGTTCGACCAGACCGCAGCGATCACGACCGCGAACCATGCGGCGCCGCCCTCGCACTCGAGCAACATCAGGAAGCCGACGAGCAGCGGCCAAGCGACGACTTGGGCGCGAACGCCGTACGACATGAAGAGCGCGATCCCGGCAAAGACCGTGCAGAGCGCGACGGCTTTCGCCGATGCCCCATAGCGTTCGGCTTGCCGCGCGGAGAGGGCTAGAGCGCCGACCGCACAGAGCGCGACGCTTCCGGAGAATAGTATCCAACCCCAGCCGCTCGAAGCGAGCGCTGCGAGGATCGAGAACAGCCACTCTTGGGGAAGCCACGGCACGCCGGGCGCGGTGAACGTCTCGGTGCCGAAGGCGCGAGGTATGCTGCCGGTTCGCAAAATCTGCGCGCCGAGCCAGCGCTGCCACGAGAGATCGCCGTCGACCTGCGGATAGGCGATCGCGCTTACGAGGAAGCGCGCCGAAAACACTGCGACGATCAGCCAGGCGTACTTCATTGCGCTTCGCGCCCGAAGAGGATCGCATCGGCCCGCGCGTCGACGACGCTCCAGTGCGGAGAGAGTTCGAGCAGCGCCGCAAGCGCATCGCTCCGATGGGTGAGGACGGTATCGATGTGTTGCGATGCGAGCGTCCGCTCCCAACCTTTCGCGACACGCGCGACGTCATGTTGCGCCTTGCGCGTCGACGGATTCGATCGCTCGACGCGCTCGTCCATCAGCGGGCGAAGCGTCGGCAGAACGACGGCATAATCACACCACGCGATGACGCTGCAAAAGATGCCGTGCGGGCGGTTGTCGCCGGCGGCGTAGCGTTGCAAGAGGCTGTACGAAGCATCGCCTTTGAACGTTTGTTGCAAGCGCGGACGGATCGTCGTCGCTATCGAGATTATGATCACGAGCGTGAGCCCCGCAATCAGTCCGTCCGCGAGACGCGCACGCGCTGGTGGCTCCGCGAAAAAGTGAGGCGCCCGCTCGACGAGCGAGCCGACCAAAATCGGCGCGGCGATGATCCCGAGCAGCGGCGCGACGCCGCCGTCGCGCAAGCACAAGAAAAGCCCGGCGGCCAGGAGGAGGCGCTCGTCAGTGCGCCGCGCGACGCCGAGCGCCGCTCCGGCGACGACAAGCGCGAAAAACATTCCATAATAGGCATGCGGCGCGATCGCATCCGGCCCTAGCGGCATCACCTCGCTCAGGACTCGGTGCAGGTGGGCACCCCATGACGCTAGGGTCACGAAGCCGATCCCGGCCGGCGTGCACAGGATCGCGAGCGCCGAGCCGATTGAGGCGAGCCACCCGTCGCGCGTCTCCGGCGCGCGCACGCCGCGATCGACCGTTCGTCCCAGCGCGACGAGGCCGGTCAAGAGCGGCGCCAAGATTCCTTGCGGCGCGAGGTTGGACCAGAGGATCGAAACGGCTGCGACGCCGAGGACGAGCGCGAATCCACGGGCCCGGTCGAGCAGCAGCAGAAGCGCGGCGGCACAAAACCAACTCGTCGCACCGGCGCCGATGTGAAGGACGTCCAAGAAGCCGAACGCGGCTGCGATCCCGGCGAACAGTGACAGGACGTACCCTGCGCGGCTTCGCGCGCGAAACTCGACCAGCGCAAGCGCTACCACGACGCTCGCGCCACTCACCGCGGCGATGCCGCCGGGGCCGGACGCCGTGGCGACCGTGTGCGCGATCGCCGCGCTCAGCCAACCGAGGCCGAACTCGTGTAGCCCAATGGCGCGGCGGCCCAGCTCCAGGGTCATCGTCAGGTGCGCAGCCTGCGGCGGGGTCACCGCGAACCAAGCGAACATCACGACCGCCAGCAGCGCGCGCAGCGACCAGACCGCTGCGTTGCGGCAGAGCGCGGCACCCGGTGCGGCTCCCAATGGCACGCGCGCGAACGCCGAGGCCGTTGCGTTTGCCGCGCCCACCGTCAGGCGACTTCCAAGACCAGGCGATCGCCGAGCGCGACCGCGCGCTCGCCTTTGAGATTCGCGCCGAGTTCGACGACGGTGGCGGCTTCGCGACAGGTGACCGCCAAGCGATTCGGCCGAACGCCCGGCACGATTCGCACGACGCACTGCTCGCGATCGAGAAAGTAGAGGTCCAGCGTGGCGCGCATGCCGAGCGTGTGCACGGCGCCGCAACGATCGATCCACAGACCTTCGTCCGGGGAGACTCGCGCGCGTCCCAAGAGCCCAATCCCGCGCGTCAGCGGGTTGCTCGCTCGCCCCACGTCATGGGCCACGATGGAGCCGTTTGTCGCATTGCGCAGGACCGCCATCCTCGTTGCGCTAGAACGCATTGAAGGCGAGGGCGGTCGCCATCGCACCGGCGAGATACGGAGCGAATGGAATCGGATCCCGGCGCCTCTTGCGCATGAAGGCGACCACGACCGCAACCAAGCACGCGGCTGAAAAGGCGAAGATTGCGGTCTGCATTCCAAGCGCGGCACCGCCGAGCGCGACCAGCTTGACGTCGCCCCAGCCCATTCCGCGGCCGCGCGAAAGCGTCGCCGCGAGCGCGAACGGAACCGTCACCGCAACGGCCGAGACGATCGTGGTCCAGTCGTGCACCGCGAGCGCGACGATGAGGAGCGCGCCCAACGGAACGAGGGTGAAGTAATCCGGGATGATCCCGACCCGGACGTCGCAGTACCAGCAGCCGACGAGCGCCGCGGTGACCATCGCCGCCAACCCGATTTGCGGCAACGACGCTCCTTGCGCAGCGACCAGGCCGCCGACGAGCGCGGCCCCTACGATCAACCACGCCGTTGGCGGCGTACCGGGCTTCGGCCCGTCGTCGAAAGGTTGCACGGTCCGGCACAGCGACGCGCCCAACTGCACGCTCAAAAACGCGGCACAACCAAAGAGCAAGCCGATGAACGGCGCGAACCACCAGGCCAAGGTCATTTGCCCATGTACTCGGCGGCGACGCCGCCGAAGATCATCACGAACAGCGCCGGAAGCATGAAAAGCGCCATCGGGATCACCATTTTCGTCGGCATCAGATTCGCGATCTCTTCGGCCCTGATCATTCGACGGTTGCGCGTCTCCTCGGAGAGTTCTTCGAGGACGTTGGACAAGTTCGAACCGAGTCGTTCCGCCTGAATGATCGCGGTGACGGTCGTCGAGAGCTGTTCCTGTCTGACTCGATTGGCCATCGACTTCAGGGCGTCCGCGCGCGAGCGACCCAAGCGAATCTCGGAAAGAACGGCTTTGATCTCCTCACCGAGCGGCCCGACCGCGACTTCCTGCGCGTGGATGAGAGCAGCGTTGAAGGCCAAGCCGGCCTGCACCGTTGTCGAAAGCATGTCGAGCAGATCCGGAAGCGCCCGTTGAATCGCCGCCTTCCGCTTTTTCACCGCAATCTTCAGCTGCGACATGGGAAGATAACCACCGCCCAGGGTGAGCAGTATGATCCCGCAGAGAGACGTCGGGTCCCACAACTCGAAGTAGAAACACAGCGTCAAGCCGATCGCGAGCCCGAATCCCGCACCCGAAACGATCCGCGCACCGATCTTTGCGGGCGTCACGTGATACCAGCCGCCCTCGTAGAGCTGTTGCTGAAGCTTCGTGCGCTGCTTCTCGTTGAAGATTTTCTCGAAGGCCTGCTGGCGCGTTCCCGTTCCATCCCACCGCATCGCCTCGAGTTCCTCGAGCCGCTTCGTGACGTCGCTCTTGCTCGGAATCAGCGATAGCGCCAACATGAACGCTGAGATTCCAAAGCATCCGGCGATAACGAAGAGAATTGGCGGCATTAGTCTCTAGTCCCAGGGAAGCTTTGAAAAACCCGCTGCGTCAACTCGGGCCGCGGCGCTCCAAACGATCGATGCATGGGGTTCTTCACAGCTTCCTTAAACGTCGAACTGCAGGATTTTGGCGAGTGACAAGGCTGCGGCTGCTTCGAGCGCCGCGACGATGCCGAGGATGATAAAGCCGATCTGCGTGTGCAGCAGCGAATGCGCCATATCGGGCTGCGTTCCGACCACGAAACCGCCGACCAAGACCGGCATGCCGCCGATGATGAACGCGCCGAAGCGCCCCTGAGCGGTCAGGGCCCCCATCTTGCGCATGACGCGCCGTCGGTCGCGAATCGTCGTCGCCAGCGTTTCGAGCACGCGAGCCAAATCGCCGCCGGTTTCGGATTGGACGCGAACGGTACGAGCGAACATCGTCATCTCGTGGCTGGGCATGTTCTTGGCCAGCTCGTCGAGCGCGTCAAAAATGCTGATCCCGATGTTCGTTCGCCCGATGACGCGCATGAACTCACGGCGAGCGGGGTCGGAAACCTCTTCGATCACGAGAATCACCGCCTGGCGTAAGCCGAGCCCGACGCGCAACGCGCCTGCGAGCATTCGGAGCACGAGTTCGAGTTGCTGATTGAACGAATTGATGCGGCGGTCGCCGCGCACGCGCAGAAACATCATCCCGCCGGAGACTGCGAGCGCCAAGACCACCGGCAACATCAGCGCCGCCACGATCGCGCCGGGGCGGTAAAGCAAGAGCAACACAACCCACAAGACCGCGCCGACGCCCGGCGGGATCAATGCGAACTCCTCGGGCTTCATCGACATGTCGGCGCGGTTCAAACGATGCTTGAACGTGTTCGAAAAAGTCGACCAATGCTTCATCGCGTGCTCGCCGCCGAGCGCGAAGAAAAGCAGTCCGGTCACGCCGAGGAGCCCGACGCCGATCAGGACGGGGAAGAAGCCTACCACAGCGAACTCGCAGGCGCCAACTTCGCGAGTTCGCGCACGTCGAACGTGACGCCGGCTTCGTCGAATTTGGAAATATAGTGCGGCTGGATGCCCGTGTACTGGAACTCTCCTATGACCTTGCCCTCGCGATCGACGCCGCGCTGGACGTAGCGCACGAGCTCTTGCATCGTGACCCCGTCGCCTTCCATCCCGACCACCTCGCTGATGCTCGTGACCCTGCGGCTACCGTCACGCATACGCGAAATCTGAACGACGGCGTCGACGGCGCCCGAAATCTGCTCGCGGATCGCGCGCATCGGCAACTCCAACCCAGCCATCATCACCATCGTTTCGAGGCGCGCGATCGCGTCCCGCGGCGAATTGGCATGCAAGGTCGTCAGCGAGCCGTCGTGCCCCGTGTTCATAGCTTGCAACATGTCGAGCGCCTCGCCACCGCGGCACTCGCCGACGACTATGCGATCCGGGCGCATACGAAGCGAATTGCGGACGAGATCGCGGATCGAAATGGTCCCGCGGCCCTCGAGGTTCGGCGGACGCGATTCAAGCCGCACGACGTGATTCTGATGTAACGAAAGTTCGGCAGCGTCTTCGATCGTCACGATGCGCTCGCCGTCGGGGATGTAACCCGACAGGATATTCAGGAAAGTCGTCTTCCCAGAGCCCGTGCCGCCGCTGACGACGATGTTCAGCCGCGACATGACCATCGCCTTGAGCAAATGGACGCTCTCGGGGCTGACCGATCCGAAACTGAGCAGGTCGTCCATCGTCAGGCGGCGCGAGCCGAAACGGCGAATGGTCAAGGTCGATCCGTTGAGCGATAGCGGTTCGATGATTGCGTTGACGCGCGATCCGTCGGGCAGGCGCGCGTCGACCATCGGCGAGGCCTCGTCAATGCGGCGACCGAGGGGCGCGATGATGCGCTCGATGATCGTGCGCACGTGGCGCTCGTCCTTGAAATGCTTTTCGGAAAGGGAAAGCTTGCCGCTGCGCTCGACGTAGATATTGGTCGCCCCGTTTACCATGATTTCGCTGACCGTGGGGTCGCGCATCAAATCTTCCAGCGGGCCAAGGCCGAGCAACTCGTCCATGACCTCTTGCTGAAGTTCGGCACGCTCTTCAACGGCGATCTGTTCCGAGTGCTCGGCCAAGATTTGACTGGTGACGTCATTGATCTGTTGGCGCAGCTCCGCGATCTTCTGGTTGTCCGTGTGTGCGCGACTAGCCGCGACGACGTCGATCCGTTTGGCGACCTCGTCGTAGATCTGGGCCTTCAGCCGTTCGCGCGCATCGGGCGCCGAGCGGCCTTGACCGTTCTTGCTCCCGTTGAGGAAGGAGGCGGCGGGACCGAGGCCGCTCGACTGCGCGAAGGCCGCGCGGCGCGGCCCCAGCCCCGGGCCCGAAGCCGTCGCCCCGGAGGGACGTAAACTGTCAAGCGGCGCCTCGGGTTCGAGCGCCGCGATGCGTTTGGCCAGCGTCTCGATTGCACGCGCGAAGCCGCGCTCGCCGCGAGGCGGGATCTCGGCGACAACCGACCCGCCCAAGGCCTTCTCGAGCTCGCGCGCCGAGATCTCGGCGCGACCGCCGCGCAAGTTCGTGACAAGCCAAACGCGGCCGAGCGGCACGCCGAATTTTCCGAGGTCGCCGATCAGCGATCGAGCAGCGGCTGTGCCGAGAAGGTTCGGTTCGACGACGATGACGTAGCGTGAGGCGCGCGAGATCAGCGGCCGAAGCGCGGCCGAAAATGGGGTCGGCGCGTCGAGCAGGACTACTTCACTTCCCTGTTCCAGGCGGTCGGCGACGGAAGCGACGTCTTCCGGTCGCAACATAAAGGAGTTGTCAAGGCTGTCCGTCAGCTCGACGGCCTGCATCCCCTCGCGTTCGATAAGCGAGTAGGTCGACGTCGAGCGTTCGGCGTCGAACGCGCGCACCGCGTCGAGCAGGACTGCGACGTTCCGCCTCCCGGACAGGTCGCCGTCGACGATCGCAACCTGCTTGCCGCCGCGCTGTATCGCGCGGGCGACTTCGAGTGCGATCGTCGTGGCGCCCGAGCCGCCCTTCGCATTGATCAGGGCGACAATCGCGGCGCTCATCGAAACTCGCTGACTACCTTGTCGCCATCGATGACCATCACGTGGCCGGCGCTCGGACCGAACCGCGAAACGGGCGGCGCGGGCTGCATGTTCGCGAACGTGAACGGCTCAGGGACGTTTCCAGACGCCGGCGGCGCGCTGGAAGTTACCGGAAAGACGAGAGTTTCCGGCGGCAACGAGTTGACAGACTCCTTCGGCGAGCGCAGGGCAAGCCTCAAGGTCGCGTTGAGATCGGCCATGGTCAACAGATCCGCCTGTTGGGCGGAGATGCCGAGAGTCACGGTGACGAGATTGGCGCTTTGGGGCGACGGCGACGCTCCGCCCACGGCATCGATGGCGTCGTTGATCGCGAGCACGATAGCGCCGCGGATGATGGTAACGGCCTTTGGTTGCGAGTCGGCCGCCCGCGCCGGCGAGGCTAGGACGTCGACTCGATCGCCCGGCTCCAGCAAACCGGAGATCGCCTTGACGCGATCGACCGGAATCGACAATGCGCGCATCCCCGGCTTCAGGCGTTCGGTCAGTCCGACTTCGCTCGGTTGGCCGATCTTGCTCTGCGTGACGGTCGAACCGGCCGGAATCGAAATGAGCGCGATATCGCCGTTCGCTTGGCTCGGCACGTCAAGGGCACCGGGCTCGATCTGGGTCGCAGGGCGCTGGACGCGGATCAGCATCTCGGGCGTGATCTTCACGCGCGCGGGGATGTCTTTGGCAGCGACGACGATCGGCTTCATTTCGACATTTGCCTGCTGATCGTTGGCCTGTTGCTGAATGGACGTCAAATAGCGCAGCGTCAAGATCCCGGTCCCCAGGGCCAGGACTACGGCGACGAGGAGGGTGATGCGTCGGGTGTTCACAGAGATAGCCTCAAATACGGTGCGGCTGTGTGCGAGAGTGCGACCGCGATCGCTCCGCACGCGAGCGCGATTGCGTACGGTAACATAATCGGCTGACGAGGTGCGATAGCTACAGTGCCCTTATAGGCGAAGGGCCGTAAAACGAGCGCGACCGAACCTACAACCGAGCCAAGCCGGCCGCTGGCCGTCGCGACGGCGAGCGCCAAAACGCCACCGCCGATAGCGGTGTACGCGAGAAACGCGAGCGTATCGGGGAACCCGAGCGTCGCCGCGGCCGCCGCCGCGAGCTTGACGTCGCCTCCGCCGAGCCACTTCATGGAGAAGGCGAGAAAGCCGAGGGCCATGACCAGAGCGAGTGCGCTGAAGGAAACGGCTAACTGCACCCAGCCTGCTGCGGCGTGCATTGCGAGCCCGGTCAGCGCCAGCGCGATGGTCAGCGCATTCGGGATACGGCGAGTCGTCAGATCGGCGGCAACGGCGATCGCGCAGGCCGCCAAAACGATCCAGATCGCGAGAGTCATCGTTGCTCCTGTATTGAAAGGGCCCCCAGGACCGGACGAAGACCATCGAACCGGACGCCGGGGGCCACCTACGTTTCTTGGTTTAGCTGAGCTGGTTGGAGGCGTTTTGCAGCGAGTTATTCGCCTTATTGCCGAGGGTGCGCAGCGCCGCCATAGCGACGATGGAAACGAGCGCGATGATCAGAGCGTATTCGACGAGCCCCTGACCATCATCGTTGATCAGCATCGCTGTGAAGTTCTTGAGCACGGGTTCTCCTTGTGGTTTGAGTGAAGGGGTTGTCCAGGAATGCTACTGCAGTGAACGCGGGGTTTGAGCGGCCGGAACCGCCGCATCCCCGTTTGGGGCCTTCATTTCGAACCGGAGCGACGCGCTTGCGACGCCTGGCACGGATGAAGCAACTACGGTCAGATAAGCTCCTCGCAGATAGCCCGGTGCGATTGAAACGGTCGTTCGAAAATGACCGCCATCGTCCGTGAATACTTGCCGTCGATTCAGTACGGCGTCTGGAATTTCAGGCCAGAACGTACCTATCAACGTTAGTGTTATCGGCAAGTTTCCCGACGGAGCTTTACCGGACACATCGACTTGCTGTGTTCCGGGTACTTGTCGTACTACAAGTTCGCCGATCGAACCCGTAACATAGGTCGCTGCCGCGACAACTGTGCCCGTCGTCACAGCCTGTGGCGCCTGCGCGGTAAGGCCTCCGAATTGAGCCGCGAGCGCGCGGAGTCTCGCAACGAACTGCGGCGAGACAAAGAGATCGTGCTCGTAAAAGCGCGGTGCCGGACCGAGCATTGCCTCGGTACGATCGTTGACGTCGAAGAGCCGTTCGCCCGGGCGCACCAGTATGGTAACGCCGGGGCGGGTGAGCGCGACCGCGTCTTCCGGTCCGAGATAAGAATAGACGTAGCCCAGTTGCGCGGCGATGCGCGTGAGCGCGACGTCGCGGGCCTGGACCGCCGCGGGCGTGACGGCCGCAAATGCGGCGGATGCGAGGGCCGCTCCGAGCGCTAAACGATTCACTGATTGATTCCTCCGCTTAATTGAGGCTCGAACGAAATGCGCTCGAACCGTCCCTTTCATGTTCGTGTGATTGCTGCCGAAAACTTAATCACCGTGCCAATGGAGTTTTCTGTGATCAAGCGAACATGCCTGAGCTTCCCCGCCGTCGCGGCGCTGGTGGCCGGCCTCGCCGGGACCGCGCCTGCGCTGGCTGATCCCGTAACGATCGTCTCAGTTCAAACCGGCCACTCGATCGTGGTCGATGCGCCGCATCTGAGTCGAATCGCGATCGGAGACAGCCGCATCGCCGGCGTCGTCCCGATCGGGACCTCACAACTCGTGGTAAACGGAAAGGCCGCCGGCCACACGACGGTCTTCGTTTGGAGCGGCGGCAGCCGCCGCAGCTACGAAGTGACCGTGACCGAACAGGCCTTCGACGACATCGCGAAGCTGCTGCGTTCGGCGATCAACGAACCCGACGTTCAGGTCGTCGCCTTCGACGCAAATCTGCTCGTACGCGGAAGCGTCCCCGACACGACCGCCTATAATAGACTGAACGACATCATCGACCGCTTCAAGGGCGCCAAGTTTACCTCGAACGGCAAGAACGACGGTGCGATCCTGAACACCGTCACCGTCGCTCATCCGCTCGGCGATCTCCAGCAACGGCTCAACGGAGTCCCCGGCGCGACGAACGTTCGCGTCGACCCCGATCCAAAGGGAAATCTCGTCGTGAGCGGGAGCGTGCGCGACCGCGCAACCCAAGAAGCCGTTCTCAATCGCGTGCGCGGACTCGCCGGACCATATCTTTCGACGGAAGGCAAGATCGTCGACCGCCTCGAGACCGAGATGATCAGTCAAGTCGACGTCAAGGTCTACGTCATGGAAATCGACCGAACCGCATCGAGCCAGCTCGGGCTACGGCTACAGACGGCCCTTTTGAACGGATCGGTAGCGCTCGCCGGCGGGCAGACCTTTACGCTCGCCCCCGCGCAGATCGTCGGAATCGAAAATCCCAACCCGTCGTCGTTCTTCGGTAACGTCCTCGGCTTAGGAAACATCGCCCGCGCCACGCTGCTCGCCCCGACGCTCGATCTGTTGATGAGCGAAGGTCACGCGAAGCTGCTCTCGTCGCCGGACTTGATGACTGTCCCGGGCGTCGAAGCGACGTTCCTGGTCGGCGGCAAGATTCCGATCCCCGTTTCGAGCGGCCTCGGCACGGTAACTGTGCAGTATCAAGACTTCGGCGTGAAGCTCAAAGTCACGCCGACGGTGATGGCCGACGGCAGCATCGACTGCAAGATCAACCCCGAGGTGTCGAATCTCGACTTCGCCGACGCGGTCACGCTCAATGGCTTCACGATCCCGGCGCTGAAGATCAGCACGCTGAGCACCGAGGTGATCACGCAAACCGGTGAGAGCATCGTGATGGGCGGCCTGCTCAACCGGATGGAGTCGGTCAACGTCACCAAGATCCCTCTCCTCTCCGACATCCCGATCCTCGGCAAACTGTTCCGCTCGACCGCGTATCAGAAGAGCGAAAGCGATGTCATCTTCGTCCTGACACCGACCGTCGTCACGCGTTAGGAGTCCGGCGATTCCCAGCGTGCGCAGGCACCCGTGAATCGCCGCGCAACCGACCCGCAGGCCGACCGTCGCGTCGGACCGCGCCTCGGTTATATCGACGGGCTTCGCGCCGTAGCGGTTCTGCTCGTCATGCTCTTCCACGCACGTGTACATATGCCGGGCGTTCCACTCGGCCATCTGTTCCTCGAAGGGACGCATGGCGTCGACCTGTTTTTCGTCCTCTCGGGATTCTGTTTGTCCGTGCCGACTCTGCAAAAGCTGCGCGATGCGGGCACGACGCGCTTCGACCTCATCGCCTTTGCTGCAAAACGCTTTCTGCGCATCTTCCCGCCCTACGCCGTTGCAGTCGTGCTGTTCGCCGCCGTCGGGACGTACGCGCTGCACGAGGGCATCTCGCTTCCGCCGGGGATGCGACAGCACTTCGAGCTGAGCGACGTCGCGAGCGAACTCCTCTTCTTCGACCGTATGAACGAGCATATCAATCAATCGTTTTGGTCGCTGGCGCTCGAGTTTCGCTGGTACTTCATCTTTCCGGTGGCGCTCGCGATTTGGGCCATCCGGCCGCGGGCGCTCATCGCGTTGATTTTCGCCGCCGTCTTCGCTTCGGAACTGACGCGCGCGACCAGCATCGACCTCGGGGTCATGCCGGCATTCTTACTCGGGATCGTCGCAGCACAGATACGCGTCGACGATCATCCGATTGCATTCTTCGCTCCGTTGCTCGGAATCGCCGGCGTCGTCATGGCGCTCGCGCTCGAACACGGCTACCATTTTCCGGTCCAGACGAACTTCGGCTGGCACGTCGTAGCCTTCGCGCTCGTCGTCACGGCCGGGCGCGTGCGCTGGTTGCAGCGCCTCTTCGCGCAGCGGGGATTGATCGCGATCGGAACCGCGTCGTACAGCATCTATCTCGTCCACGAGCCGATCATCTCGGCGACCGTCGGGACGCTCGGGCCGAAACTCGGTTCGACCACGGCGATGCTCGTCGCGATCGCGCTCGGCCTCGCCGGCGGGTTCTTCATGTGGGCGATCGTCGAGCGCCCACTGACCGATCGCCGGACCGTCGCCTCGTTCGTCACGCTGTCGGACGGTTGGATTCGGCGGCTCTTCGCGGCGACGGGAATCCCGCTGCATGTCGATCTCGGCGGGGGCTCTCGCGTCGCGACGGCCGATCCGGGTGCGGCGAGCGCTCAGGTCAACTTGATCGAACTGCAAACGGCGTCGGTCCGCCGCTCCGGATAGCCGGACCTTCGCTGCGAAAGGTCGGCGGCTCGCCGAATCGTAAGGCTCGGGCGTGACCGACTCCGCGCGCGGGCGCATCGTCGCCGCGCTCTTCGCATTGGCATTCGCGCTTTCGTTTGCCCTTACGCGAGCGGTGCCGTTCAACTCGCGTACGTTCCTCTTCGACTATCACGCATTCGCTTGCGCGGGAGCGATCGCCGGAACGCGCGACGATCCGTATCGCACCGAGCCGCTGCGTTCGTGCGAGCACCGTCGGATCGCATTCCGCCGCGACCAGGCCAAGCTCGCCGTCCCCGCGCCGTTGCCGGGCTACGCGCTCGCACCGTTCGCGATCTTAGGGCGGCTCCCGAACCCGCTCGGTGCGCTGCTGTGGCTTGGACTTTCGCTGATCGGCGCGCTCGTCGCTGGGCTAGCACTCGCGCGCATCTCACGCTTACCGAAGACAACCGTATGGGCGGCCCTGACGCTCCCGCTCTTGGCGACGGCCGTCCTCGGGCAACTCGTCGCCGTTGCGCTTGGCGCACTCTGCCTGAGCGCGCTCGCGCTCGAACGCGGCAAATACGCGCTCGCAGGCGTGCTCGCATGGGTCGCGATGATCGAACCGCACGTCGCCTTGCCCGCGTGCATCGCGCTCGCGATCTTCGTCCCGCGCACGCGGCCGGCGCTCGGCGCGGGCGCGATCGTCGCCGCGTTGCTCTCGCTCGTGTTGCTCGGCGCCGGACTCAACGTCGAGTATCTTACCACCGTCTTGGGAGCGCATGCGTCGAGCGAGCTCACGAACGAAGAACAATACAGCCTCGCGTACTACCTGCACGCGATGGGCGCGAGCGACCGCCTTGCGCAGATACTCGCCGACGCATGGTACGTGTGCGTGCTCGTGCTAGGTATGCTTGCCGCACACCGCTTCGTCCAGCGCGGCGCACCGCGCGCGCTGTACGCGCTCTTGCCGGCGGCCCTCGCGGCGATCGGCGCGCCGTTTGTCCACATCGGACAGATTGCATTCGCGTTGCCTGCGGCGCTGGTGCTGTGCGGCCGGGTCGCTCCCGGCGCGCGCGCGCTTCGACTGGCGATCGTTACGCTGGCGATTCCGTGGGGGGCGTTCGGAACGCTGCTCGCGTGCGTGCCGCTCGTCGCCGTCGCCTTCGGCACGCTGGCCGCCGACTTGTTCCGCGCCCGACCGATCGTCGCGACCGTCGCCGGCTTAGCAGCGGCTGCGTTCATGCTCGAACTCGCTCTGCATCTCACCCCGCGCCCCGACGCAACGGCGGCGCTTGCCGCCTTCGGCAACGGGCATCTGTTAGCCGAAGCGAGCTGGACCGCGTACATCCGCAACGGCTTTCATTCTAACATCGCGCTCTTTTCGTGGGCCAAGCTCCCAACGTACTTGGGGCTCGGGCTTCTCCTCGGGCTGACCGCCCGGGTCGCCCTCGGACCCCCGATCCCGGCCCGAACCCCCCGCTGACGGTTCAGCGGCGCGGCGCCGAGGCCGAACACCAGGATGTCGTGCGCATCGCCTTGCTCTCCGCCGCCCTGCTCCTGGCTCCGGGCCCGTCCTGGGCCCAGACTCTCACCGTCGTCAACGGCGTTCAGGTCATCTCCGGCAACGACCCGGCCCCGGTGCGAGCGCGCCCGAAGCCGGCTCGCGCAAAGACGCGTTCGGCGACCCGCGCGTCGGCGAGGTCCTCCGCAGTTACCGACGAGTCGCCGATTGCAGATCTGATCGTTCAGCGCGCGCTTGCCTACCAAGGTGTCCCGTACGTTTTCGGCGGGACGTCGCCGCGAAGCGGGTTCGATTGTTCCGGCTTCGTGCAATATGTTTTCGCGACGGTCGGGATCCGCATTCCGCGGACCGCCGACGCGCAGTTCGCCGTCGGCCGGATCGTGCCGCCGGCAGATCCGGAGCCGGGAGATCTCGTCTTCTTTCAAACTTACGATTGGGGCGCGTCGCACGTCGGGATATATCTCGGCGGCGGCAAGTTCGTTCAGGAAATCGCGCCGAACGTGCACATTTCGGACTTCAACAACGCCTACTTTCGCCGCCGCTACATCGGTGCACGTCGCCTGATCCCGTCGTGAGCGAGCGTCGCCGGATGCAGGCGGGACTGCTCGCATTCGTGCTCTTCGCCGCCGGGTGGCTATTCGCGACGCGTTCGGCTTTCGCACCGACCGCATTCGGCTACGACTTCGTCGCCTTCTACTGTGGCGCGTCGGTTGCGGCGAGCGGCGCCGATCCCTATCGGGTCGAGCCGCTGCGCTCGTGCGAGCATCGCAACGGGCGTCAATTCCGGCCGGACAGCAAACTCGTCGTCCCCGCGCCGCTCCCCAGCTATGCGTTCGCCTTCCTCGAACCGTTGACGCGGTTACCGTATTCGATCGCGCTTGCTCTATGGACGGCTCTTCTGATCGCCGCGTACGCGGTCTGCGTCGTCATGCTCGTGCGCTTCTCCGGCCTATCTCCACCGATCGTCATCGCCGCAACCGCGCTCTCGGTCGGCTTCGTTTCGCTCTTTCTCGGCCAACTCGTCCCGATCGCGCTCGCCGCGCTGTGCCTCGCCGCGCGTGCGGTCGAACGCGAACGCTGGTATGCGGCGGCGGCTTGCTGCGCGCTCGCCGCGATCGAACCCCAGCTCGCGCTTCCCGCCATCGCCGCGCTGTTCATCGCGCGGCCCGCCGCGCGGATTCCGCTCGCGGCGGTCGCGTGCGGACTCGCCGGACTGTCGATCGTCGTCCTCGGGATCGCAACCAACGTCGAATATCTCACGCAGGTCGTCCACGCGCAGGTCGCAAGCGAGATCGCTCGTTCCGATCAGTTGAGCCCGCTCGCGATCGCGTACCGGCTCGGCCTGAGCGCGACGGCCGCGGCGTCGCTCGGAAATCTTACCTATCTTCTCGCGACGGCGCTCGGGGTCGCCTTCGCCATCGTCGTCGAGCGGCGCACCGGCTCGCGCGCCACGTTGCTCTTCATCCCGCCTGCGATCGCCTTACTCGGCATGCCGTACATCCACGCTCATCATCTCGCCGCCGCCATACCGGCAGCGCTGCTGCTCGCCGGAAAAACGGACTGGAAGGCGCCTGCGATCGTCGCGGTCTTTTGCCTCGCTATCCCGTGGGTCGTCCCGTACGACCAAACGCCGCTCCTCCCGTTCGCTGCCTTGATCGTCGCGACGCTGGCCGCCGGTTTGCTTCGGCTGACCCCGCTGCGCGCCGCCGCACTCGGTTGCGCGACGTTCGCGCTCATGCTGGGCGCGCAATCGTTGCGGATCGCGCCCATCCCGCCTCCGACCTCGGCCTATGCTGCGGTCAACGGAGGCGAGCTAGCGCAAGCGAGTTGGAACGTCCTGATCGGGGCGAGCTTCCACGACAACGCGGCGCTGCTCACGATCCTCGCGATCCCGGCCTGGGCGGCGCTCATCGCGCTCGCGCTCGCCGCCGTCCGGGCCCTCAGCGGCGCCACCGATTCTGGATCTCGAGTTCCCGCACGATCGAGATCGGCAGCTGCTCCTGGCGCTTGAGGACGTGGTCTTAGGGCGCGGCGCGGTAGCGACTCGACGATGACGCTCACGATAGCACGGCTTGGGTACGGCGCGGCCCGGTCCAGCTCGTAGACGTCCAAACGCAAGGTGTGGGCTCCGGCGGGGAGCGTCGGAGGAAGCCTCGCGACGAAGCCGCTATCGAGCAGATCGTCGTCGTTCAGGCGGTCGACGGCGTCCGGCCGCGGCGCGCCGACGCGCGCGCGGATGCGGATCCGATCGTCGATCACGATGTCGATGCGGCGAGCCGGCGCGCCGGCGCGCGAGTCGACCGCCCATCCGTCGACGGATGTTGCCGCACCGAACGCGACGCGCGGCACGCCATCCGTCGGCGCGTAGAGATCGTACGCGCCGAGCCGAGTGATGCGCGCGTTATATTCGAAGGGACTCAACGCTGTCGGGGCTCGGTAGAAACGATCGTCGAGCGCCGCGAGCGCCGCAAACGAGCCGGTGACCGAGTAGAGCAGCAGAGCGCACGTCCCAATCGTCACAAACGGCCTGCGCAAACGGCGCAGTTCTCGCACGGGCGGGACGGCATAGCGCGTCGCGCACAGCATCGCCGGTAGGATGAACGGTAACCAATAGCGGCCTTGCGTCCCGGCCAGCCCCTGGGTCGCGACCCAGATCGCCCCGATGACCACGATGAAGAGGACGTAACTGTTGAAGATGACGTCGGAAAAGAGCAAGCGCCAAAACGCGCCGAGCCGGCGGCGCGCTACGCGAGCGAGCCGAACCCACACACGAATCGTCCGTGCAACGACCAACGCAAAGATGAAGAGCGAGCACGTTCCGAGCGCCTTATAGACGAGCGAAGTCGCGACCGCATCACCGAACTGCAGCTGGCGCGCGGTCCACGAGATCGCTCCCCAGTACGAGACGAAGGGCAGGCCCCACGAGAACGTCTTGCTGACGAACGCCACGCCCTCGGCGGAGACGTACGCGGCGAGCGCGGCGGGCCCGTGCTGCGCCGCGATCGCGAGCGGGTCTCCGTTGGCGCCGATGGTCTGGGCGACGTGCGCGCTTTCACTTTCCCGCATGACCAACGACGATGCGACCAAGATGACCGTCGGGACGCAAACGAGGAAGAGGTAGGCGAGCCGGCGCGAGGCCGTTCGCAGTTGCGGCGCGCTGCGCACCGTGCGATCGGCGAGCACCGGCAGCGCGACGGCGATGAAGTATTGATACTTCGTCAGCGCGAGCAGCCCGAGCGCGAGCCCGAGCCACAACGCCGCACGCAAGACGTTCTCTTCACGACGCAGCCGCAATGACAAATAGAAGATGAGCGCGACCGCGGTGAAGGCCAGATTGTCGGGCTGCACGTAGGCCGAGACCCAGGTCGTCAGCGGAAACCAGCCGACCGCCGCGAGCAACCCGAGCCGCCACGGCCGCCCGACCCCGAGTTCGCACAGCGTGAGGTAAGTCATCGTCAAACTCAGCCCGAGCAAGGCCACGTTGAACAGCCGCGCGCCGAAGAACTCGGCGGCGGCGGAACCGCCCGAAACGAGCGCCGCCGCGCCGATCGTAAGCGCGTCGAGCGCGTAATACAGGTAGGCGTACTGCCGAGCGATGAACGGAACGCGGCCGCCGTCGTGCGCGAGGAAGGTTGCCGGAACGCGCGGCGCGCCGGCATCGATCGCGCGGTAGAAGCGGGCGCTCCCGTAACCGGCGGGGACGCGGCCGTCCGGATTGTAGCGGACCGTCCGGAAACCGCTGCGATCCTCGAGATAGCGCACGAGCGGATGGACGTCGGTACCGGGACGGCCGTCCCGAGCGCGAAACGGCGCGTGCAGCGTGAACAGCGTGAAGGCGTAATCGGCGTGCGCGTTCTCGTCGGGCTCTTCGAAGAACGGAACGCGGAAGACCCAGACGAGCGCGAGAGCGAGGGCGACCGCGATGATCGCCCCTGCTGCGACGCGCACGGATGCGCTAGTGTCGCGCGGGGTCACGATGACCCGTCAGCGTGACCGACGCGCACGGATGCGCTAGTGTCGCGCGGGGTCACGATGACCCGTCAGCGTGACCGACGCGCACG
>Ga0182024_10005264_pt1 | contig 29105 bp, 23 predicted proteins | sample P32metaG_FD_120480 | JGI IMG/M metagenome (GOLD analysis project Ga0182024, IMG submission 120480) | Permafrost microbial communities from Stordalen Mire, Sweden - P3-2 metaG (Illumina Assembly) | ecosystem: Environmental > Terrestrial > Soil > Wetlands > Permafrost | place: Sweden: Stordalen...
CGGTGCGCAAGCGATCCCATTTACCGTCATCGTTGCTCCCGATGGAAAAGTTGTGAAGGTATTCGTCGGCTACGATCCCAACGAATCCGCCGAGATCGAGAAAGTGATCAAGCCGCTGCTTCAGAAAGCCGGAACGTGATACGCCACCTGTTATGAAGCGCGCGTGTGACCGCGACCAGTGAAAACGGGTGGCCGGTGCACGAAATTCAAGTTCTTCCCGATTGGCGTTCACGAGTTCTGGACGAGCTGACGGCTTTGCTAGCTGCCGTGGAGCAGGAACATGGACCGGAGGATCATCGCTTTCGAATTACCGCCGTCAATATTCCTGGGGGTCATGGGGCCGGATGCTAAGTTGGTCAAGGCATTTGGAAGGGCAAGTTTGAAGGAGGGATACCGTCAGGTGACTTTCATTGTGCGTGCCAATTCATCCTGGTCGATTGATTTGAAGACCGACATTTGGAGTATATTTCGTACTCCGTCATTTATCGTGCGAGTAACGATTGAGGCTTGGGGCAAAGGCATTTTGGTTCAGCTACCTTCCCCCGCAAATCAGTAGCTCAGCAAGTAAAGCGGCTGTGTTCAAGGTCGAGCGTTTTCAATGGCTGGCGGGATCCAAAATAACTTGTGTCCGCTCGCTTTTCGCCTGGGTGTCTGAACCGGGTGAACCCCACGCCGGAGGAAGCCGAAGGCCTCCCCGGCTTTTCGGTGTCCAACTTCATCCGGCACTGGTTCTAATCGTCCAACCCTTTTCCATCGAGAATCTGCGGCATGCATTTCTCAATCCGCGCCTCGCGCGTTTTCGATTGCTTGGCTCGCGAAAAATAGAAGATGTACGCTCGTTGCCGTCCCGGCGTCAGTGCGTCATAGGCGACATTTGCGACATATTTTGGATTTCGCGAGTCGACCACGGTTTTTAACCCGCTTTGGCGGCTTCGGAGGCTCGGACCAGGGCCGGCTTGGCGAGTTGGTCGATCGCCTGGATGGCGGATTCCAGATCATTCACCAGCGGGGTTGTTTCGCGGCAGGCAATTCTTTTGCGCGCTCGGTTCAAATCGGTATCCGTATCCCACACGGCAACGATCGTCGGCGTTTGCGCGAAGCGTTCGCTGATTCGCTTGCAGAGATACCGCGCGTGAGCAACCGCCGCGGGGGGCATCGCCGAGACGGCGACGATGTCGGGTTTTTCTTTCTCGATTTGGCCGACCATTTCGGATGTTAATGATGCGGCGCCGGCGTAGGTAAGGCAGTAGCCGCGGAGTTCCAGAAGCTGGCCGAGCATGCGGCCGACGATTTCATCGGACACGCCTCGCGCGGGAAGCACCATGACGTTGATGGGGCAGTCTTTTGGCAGCGACGTACGTCTCGGCGCTTCGGATTTCTCGTCCTTCTCCTTCTCTTTGGCGGCAGCGGCTTTGATGCGTTCGCGCTCTTCATCTCCCAGCTCTTCGATCAGATCTCGCATCGCTTGTTGAATGAACTCAAGACGCTCGCGATCCAGCTTGCCGCGGCGAAAGTCGATCTCGGCCAGGCCCAGCGCGGGCATCAATGTTTTGTCGTAGATTACTTCGAGTGTTTTGTCTTTCCGCGAATCGCGAATGAGCTCGGCGGCTTCTTCTTCATCGGAGGCAATCAGACGCTGATAGACGCGCAGGTGATCATCCAGCACCGGCTCGTCGCCGAGCATGATGTCGAGAAATTGAAGCTGCGGGACGTACTTGCCGATCACGACGACGCAAACGGTGAGCGGCGTTGAAAGCAGCAGGCCGGCCGGTCCCCAGATCCAGGTCCAGAAGACCGCCGCCACGAGCACCGCAAGCGCAGATAAGCCGGTGGACGTGCCGTACCAATAGGGTTCGATGATCTGGCTGACGACGGCTTCCAAAAAGACGAAAAGGCCAACCGTCGCGACGAAGACGCCGCTGCCGGTGAAGACGGCGAATGAAAGCAGCAGGGGGAACGCGGCACCGATGAAGATGCCGATATAGGGAATGAATCGGAGCAACCCGACAAGCAAGCCCCAGACAAGCACATTAGGGAACGACGTTCCGTGCCCGAACATGCGGCCAGCGATCCAGAGCCCTCCGGCGACGAGAAGCCCGTATGCGGTGTTGACGATCGCCAGCGATCCGAGATATCGGCTGATGCGGGTGCCGGTGTCGTCGAGCGCTTGGGTGGTGAGGTTCATCTGGCCGAACCCCACCAGGCGGATCACGCGGTCGCGCAGGTCTTCGCGCGTGTAGAGCATGAAGATCACGAAGACGACGACCAGGACAGTTGTCGCCAATGGCGACAGGAGGCTGCTGGCGTAGGTGCCGAGCAATTCGAACGGCGATGCGTGCTGAATAATCTGCACCGGCATGGGATTGTCGACGGTGTGAAATGATCGCTCGGGTGCGGGGTCACCATCCCTGGCCGCTTGGGCGGTGGCCGGCTGCGACGTGGCGGCGGCACTGATGTTCTTGGCTTCCTTCTCCAGCTTTTGAAAGAAGTGGCCGTGCGAACGCAGGCTTGAGAGCTTTCTGTGCAACTCGCCCTCGTAAGAAGGAAGCTGGTTAACGACGTCGACAAATTGCCGTCCGATAATGTATCCCGCAACACCGACGGCACTCGCCGACACCGTCACAACGATCAGCACCGCCACCGCCCGCGGCAGTTTCATCCGCTCCAGCCAGACCACCAGCGGCGAAAGCAAAAAGCTCAGTAGGATCGCCAGCGCCACTGGAACGAAGATGTCCCGGCCGAAATAGAGCACTGCCACTACTAGAACAATGGCCAGGGCGGTCATCAGCCGAGCGTAACGATCAATCGATTGGGCGCGCGCCATGGATTCCTTAGCCGGCAGTTTATACGGCAATCCGATATCTGGTCCGGTAAGCAACTTATGTGCCGAGCTTGGTTAAGCGAAGCGTTGCGTCATCCGATGAACTTCGGAACGTCATGGTGACGCTCTTAGGAGAAGAGAGTTATGAAAGCTTTTAGTTTCATCAAGAAGCTCGTCAATGACGAGCAGGGCGGCGAAGTTTTGGAATACGCGCTGATTGCTGGCCTGATCGTGGTTGCCGCGATTGCCGCCATCACCAGCGTCGGGACCAAGGTTCTGGGTAAGTGGACTTCGGTCCAGACCTCGATGTAGTTCGTGCAGCCGACACGTAAAGTCGGTCAGTTATGCCGGAGCAGGCGTGCTTCACAGATGGTTGCAATTTGCGCCGGTGATCGCATTGCTGGTTTGGGCTGCGGTGATTGATCTGCGCGAGCGTCGGATTCCGAACTGGCTGACCGGGCTGCTAATTTTCAGCGGTCTGGGTCAGAGCTTCCTTGCCACGCACACGGTGATGCCGGGGGACTCGGTACTGGGGCTACTGGCCGCCGCGGCGGTGCCTTTAGTGCTGTTTGTGCTCGGAGCCATGGGTGGGGGGGACGTGAAGCTCATGGCCGGCCTTGGGACATGGATGGGCCCAGTGCCGGCTCTGCTGGTGCTGATTGTCGAGAAGGTCCTCGGCTTGATTATCGTGCTTACGCAGGCGGCCACGGAGGGGCGCCTGCGGGCACTTTTTCGTAACAGTGTGGTCCTGACCGCCAACGTACTCCACGTCAAAGATCTTGGAATTGAGAACGTTGCCCGCAATGGTAAGCGATACCAGAGCGTGGCGCGGCCGCTCCCATTTGCGGTGCCAACGCTGGGCGCGGTGATCGTGGTGCTGAGCATCCTGGGTTGCAGTCACTAAGCATCCTTGCATCGCGAAAGCGAAACGGCGTAAACCTGTTTCGCCAAAGGCGCCCCTGGAGCCTCCGAAGAGCCCGAGGGTCATCTCTTCCGTTGAGAATCAGCCAGATTCAGCTCGTGTGATGGCCAATTCACCGGGTCAGTTCACGCAGATCGCTGGCAATTTCCCGAACTCTTGCCGTAGATTGTCGAGCCCACGGGGGCAGCGCGGTCGTATCCGAATGTGACAACGTCACGGTGCGATAACATGGGAAAGAGCACCACGACCGTCCGCAGCGGTCAAATTACGCTCGTCCAATAGCTATTTACTAATAGTATAGATCGCTGAGATTTGAACAGGCCGTGGAAATCGTTCGGCGTCCCGCTTCCATTTTCACTGTTAGCAAGGCGTCCGATAGCGCAAACGTTCTCACAGGCACTGTCAGAACTTCCCACAAAACCCGCAAGTTCCACTAAACCGCATTTCCCGCACGGTCGAAAACAATCGCACGGGCAGAACTGTCACGGAGCAAAACTATGAATACGAAGACGTGGATTCCCTTGGCGTGCGCAATTGCATTAGGTTTGGTGGCGGCATTAGTCGCCCAACGTTCGATGCATACCAAGGCGGCGGCGAATACCCAGCAGAGCGTTCAGATCGCGGTTGCCAAAGCGGATATTCCGCCGGGCACCGCGCTGACGGCCGACGACATTGTCACGGCCGCGATTCCGGGCAAGATCGCTCCGGCGCAAAACTTCACGAACCCGAACGATCTGGTGGGTCGCGTGACGGCCTCGCCGATGCTGCCCGGCCAGCCATTCCAGACGACGCTGCTGGCCGCCCAGGGCATGCCGGCTGGTTTGGCCGCTCTTGTGCCGACAGGCATGCGAGCCGTCACCGTCGATGTCACTGAAAGCGGCGCAATGGCCGGGCTGCTCACTCCGGGAAGCCGCGTCGATGTTGTCGCGAGCAATGTGGATCGCGAACATCCGGAGAAGACGATCAGCCGTACGTTCGTGCAGAACGTCGCGGTGGTTGCCGTGGGCCAGAAACTCGGCACACCCAAAGCAGATGGGGACAAAGACATTCCCGTCTACCGCACCGTGACGCTGCTTGCGACGTTGCACGACGCCGAGACGCTTGACCTGGCGCAGACATTGACGCGCATTCGTCTGGTGCTTCGCGCTACCGGCGATCAGACGGAACTGGCCGACGACGGCGTTCTTGGAACTGATTTGGTCAAGCTCGCCCGCGGCACGGATGACGACGCCACGCCGAAATCGGTGATCCCGTCGGTGATTGCTCCGAGCGCCCTGGCCGCGGCAACCACGCAGCCGGACAAGCAGACGATCTTCACGCGGGCAATTGAGCCGGCTCCGATTCCGACGCGCATCGTGACGCTGATTCTGGGCAGCCAGCAGCGTCAGATGATCGTTGAGGATCCAACCGCGGAAACGGCAACCGCCGCCACCCCGCAGACCACGATCGGCACGCCCAGCGGGCTGGGTGACACGCCGAAGGGTCTGGCAATTCCTAACTAATTCACAATCAAACATTGAACTTCCGATCTTCGCCAGCAAGAGGTTCCAGGCATGTTGGACACGAAAAAGACAAACCGAACGACTCGAAGCGCCGCGGCGAAAATGCTGCTGGCGGCTCTGATGTTCTGCGGAACAGAAGCTTTGACCAGCCGCGCCCGGGCCGCTGACACGCTGACCGACTCAGCGACGCCCCAGGCAACGCCCGCGACGCAGCCGGCCGGCGAAAGCGAAGCCGTCAACCTGCTGACCGCCGGGCTCGACCCGACCGGTGGAAAAATCACGCTCGTGGTGGGGCAGACGCGACTGCTCAAAAGCTCCGTGCCCCTGCAGACGATCGACGTGACCCAGCCGGACACCGTGGTGGTCAATCTGATTCCCAAGTCAAATGACATCGTGGTGACCGGCAACAAGCCCGGCTCCACGCAGCTGGTCATATGGGACTTGAAGGGCCGAGCGCAGTCGATCGAGGTGATCATCAACGCCGACCTGGCTTCCCTGACGGCCGAACTGACGAAAGTCTTCCCCGATGTGAAAGTGGAAGTGACGGCGGCCAACGGCGCGATTGTGCTTCATGGCCGCGTGCCCAACGCCCAGATCGCTGATCAGATCGTCGCCGTTGCCGGGCCCTACGCCGGCAGATCGAAGATCGTGAACATGCTGGAAATCGGCGGCGGCCAGCAGGTGATGCTGCAGGTTCGCTTCGCTGAAGTGTCGAAAGACGCCACCACCGCCCTGGGCATCAACTGGGGCATCGCCGGCGGGGTGTCGCAATTTGGCGGAAGCGTGCCGGGCCAGGTCGCTCCGATCGGCATCACGCAGCTTCCCGGAACGATCAACCCCGTGCTGTCGGTGCCGAACCCCGGCTCCAACGTTTCGCAGTTTGGCGCGTTCGTCGCCGGTAAAACACCGTTCGAGGTCTTCCTTACCGCGCTTCGCACGAACAATCTGCTTCGCGTTCTGGCCGAACCGAATCTCACCGTGGTCAGCGGCGAGCAGGCCAGCTTCCTGGCCGGTGGCGAATTCCCGTATCCGGTTCCGCAGAGCAACGGTTCGGGCGGCACCACCATTACCATCGAATACAAACCATACGGCGTGCGCCTGAATTTCACGCCCGTCGTGCTGGGAGATGGCCGCATCCGGTTGCATGTGTCCCCGGAAGTCAGCGACCTCGATTACGCCAACGCCGTTACCCTCAACGGCTTCGTCATCCCCGGTCTGACCAAGCGCGACGCCAACACCACGGTGGAACTGGCCGAAGGTCAAACGCTTTCCCTGGCCGGACTGCTCACTACTCGCGTCAACGCCACAAGTCAGGTGACTCCCATTCTCGGCGACATTCCAATCCTTGGAGCGCTGTTCCGATCCGTCCGATATGAACATCTGGAGACGGAGCTGATTGTGCTGGTGACCCCGCGTCTGGTGAGTGGGGTGAATCCGGGCCAGATGCCCGCGATCACGGGTGAACACTGGCGCTATCCGACCGAGCCGCAGGTGTGGGCCAGCGGCGACCTTAGCGGGCCGGCGCTGGATTCGATCCACACCCCGGCCAGCACCGCTCCCAGGCAGTTCGAAGGCAGCTATGGGTTTTCACCGGTCGCGCCGGCAGCGGCTACGAAGTGATCCTGACCGGTCATTCGTGGTGATCGCACGGAGTTGAGAGAGGTTTTCGATGTACGTGACGCTCAGTTGTGCCATTGTCGATGTTGACCCGAACAACCGGCAGGAACTTGCAGGGTTCCTGTCGCGGTTCGGGGTCCAATGCACTGCGCAGTTCGCCGCGATCGAACCTCTGAACGTGTTTCTGACACGCGGCGATCTTCCGCAGCTCGTGGTTGTCAATCTCGATCCCGGTGCTCATGACTCGCTCATGAAGGTGGCGTCGCTGCCCCGGCAATATCCCAACATCAGCTTCTTTGTGATGTCGCAGGTGCTCGATCCGCATTTGCTGATGGAAGCGATGCACCTGGGCATCCGCGAGTTCATCCCGCTTCCGATGAGCGAGGATAAGCTTGCCGCGGCGATCGATCGCGTCGCCCAGAGCATGGGCATGGGCAAGAAAGCCCGCATCATCCACGTGATCCCGACGATCGGCGGATGCGGTTCAACGACGGTTGCGTGCAACGTCGCCGCGTCGCTGGCCAAAGACAGCAAGAGCGTCCTGATTGACATGGATCTGATTCGCGGCGGCGTCGCCGGATACTTTGACGTACGCCCGCGCTACACGCTGGCTGACGTCATGGACTCGGCCGACAAGGTCGACAAGCAGCTGCTGGACAACGCGCTGACGCTCCATCCGACGAGCGGTCTGGCGATTCTTGCCCGGCCTGATCTTCCTGAAGATTCGCAGCGCGTCACGCAGGGCGGCATCATCCGCCTGATGGGCGTGCTGGGCCGCGTGTTCGACTACGTCGTCGTCGATTCGATAATGAGCATCGATCCGGTTTACTCGGCGGTCATCGCGGCATCTGACGTCAACATCCTGGTGATGCAGCTCAATGTCCCCAGCGCCAAGAACGCCGAGCGATTCGTCGGCGTGCTGCGACGCATGGGCGTCGAGTCCAGCAAGATTCGCATCGTCGTCAACCGGTATCTGAAGAAAGGCGCTGACATCGAACCCGAGGAAGTCGAGCGGGCGTTAGGCCTGAAGATTTCCTGGATGATTCCCAACGACTTCAAGAACGCGATCAGCGCGATCAATTTTGGCGAGCCGGTCGTCCTGCGGGCGCCGCGAGCCGAGATCAGCACGAGCCTGACAGAGCTGGCCGGCTCGCTGCACGGACGCGCCGCGGCCTAAGGCGTGCCGCGTCTGTTGAAGATGAGACTTTATAAGATTTTGGAGTAGCCGATGGGCCTGTTTGCTCGAAATAACAACACTGCGGTCGCCGAGCCTCCTCGCGAGCCGGCCAAGCCCACAGCACCGGTACTGCCCGCGGCGCCGGTTGTTCCCGCACCGCCGCAATTCGCGCCGGTTGCCGCGCTACCGCAGCACGCGCAGCAGAGCGAACGCCAGGTCTATCTCACGCAGATGAAGGTTCGCATCCACCAACAGCTGGTGACGCGACTCGATCTGCAGAACCTTCGCACGCTGCCGCCTGCAACCGTTCGCGAAGAAGTTCGCATTCTGGTTCGCGAGCTGTGCCAGTCCGAAAAGGGATTGATCAGCAGCGCCGATCAGGATCGGCTGATGGACGACGTGATGGACGAGACGTTCGGTCTCGGTCCGCTCGAAACGCTGCTGAAGGACTCGGCCGTAAGCGATATTCTGGTCAACCGCTTCGATCGTATTTATGTCGAACGTAAGGGCCGTCTGGAATTCAGCGAAGTTCGCTTTCGCGACAATGCGCACCTGCGGCAGATCATCGATCGCATCGTCGGCCTGGTCGGACGCCGCATCGACGAAACCAGCCCGATGGTCGACGCGCGCCTCGCCGACGGCAGCCGCGTTAACGCAATCATTCCGCCGCTGGCCCTCGACGGCCCGGCGATGTCGATTCGCCGATTCGGATCCAAGCCGTTGCAGCTCGAAGACCTGATTCGTCATGGGGCCTTCCCGGCCGCGGTGATGGACTTTCTCTCGGCGGCAGTGCAGGCGCGCTGCAATGTTCTCATCAGCGGCGGCACGGGTTCTGGCAAGACGACGCTGCTCAACTGCTTGTCGCGATTTATTCCCACGGAAGAGCGCGTCATCACGATTGAAGACGCCGCCGAACTTCAGCTTCAGCAGCCGCACGTTGTGCGCCTGGAAACACGGCCCGCAAATGTCGAAGGCAAAGGCGAAATCACCCAGCGCGATCTGGTGAAAAACTGCTTGCGTATGCGTCCCGATCGAATCGTGATCGGCGAAGTGCGATCCGGCGAAGCGCTCGACATGCTTCAGGCGATGAACACCGGTCACGAAGGTTCGATGACCACCGTTCATGCCAACACCGCCCGCGATGCATTGGCTCGTCTTGAAGTCATGATCGCGATGGCCGGTTATGACATTCCGCTTCGCGCGCTGCGGCAGCAGATCGCCAGCGCCATTCAGCTTGTCGTGCAGGCCCGGCGTATGCCGGGTGGCAAGCGAAAGGTCACCAGCGTCAGTGAACTCAGCGGCATGGAAGGCGAATCGCTTCAGATGCACGACCTGTTCAATTTCGAGCAGACCGGCGTCGATTCCGATGGTCATGCCACCGGGACGTTCATTTGCAGTGGCATCCGGCCGCGCTGCTATGAACGCATCGATCATCGCGGCATCAAACTGCCGATGGAGCTGTTCCAGCGCCGGGCGATCGAGATCAATTAGGCATCTTTGAGAATTGACGGTTTGAGGAGTCGGCTATGGACCTGTTGCCAATCATCTTAATCGCGGCGGCCGTCGCGGGCCTGACGTGGGCGGTGTTCTACGCCCTTACCAGCGGCGGCACCGCCAAAAGACGCAGGCTGCACGATCGACTCGGCAGCGAGGGCCATTTTCATGGCTCGGTCGCTTCCACCACGCAGATGCGCCTGCTGGAAGAAACCGACCAGCTTGGCGGCGGAACCTTCTCGCTGAAGCCGATGCTGACGGTCATCCGTCGGCGACTCAGCCAGGCTTATCCGACGGCCACCCTCGGCAAATTCTTCACGATCGTCTTCTCGCTGGCCGGCGCCGGCGCCGCGACGGCGTGGTTTATCACCGGAACGCCGATGATGTGCCTCATTGCCGGCGGGGCGCTCGGGTATCTGCCCTTCTTTGTCGTCGCCAAAAAGCGCGCGTCGTGGCAGCGTGCCGTGACCGCGCAGCTTCCCGAAGCGCTCGACTTTCTCTCCCGCGTGCTTCGCGCCGGGCAAAGCATGTCAACGGGCCTGCAGATGATGAGCGAAGAGCTCACTAAGCCGCTGGCCACTGAATTTGGCCGTTGCTACGACCAGCACGGGCTTGGTCAGCCGCTGGAAGACTGCCTTCGCGACATGGCCGTGCGTCTGGAGAGCCAGGACTTTGCGTTCTTCGTCACTGCGGTCGTAATTCAACGTCAAAGCGGCGGCGATTTGGCCGAAGTGCTCGGCAACATCAGCACGATGGTTCGCCAGCGTCTGCGGTTGCAGCAGGCCGTTCGTGCCAAGACCGCCGAAGGCCGTTTCACCGGGTACATCATGGTGGCGTTCCCCGTCGTGATGTTCTTCATCAGCTACGCACTCAATCCCGAGCGCGGCGCCCTGATGCTGCACACGAGCCAGGGCAAGATGCTGCTGCTGGTTGCTGGGGGATTGGTCGCATTCGGGCTCTTCCTGATCAAGCGAATCACGACTGTCACCGTGTAACGCCGGCGCAACTTTGAACTGAGCTGTCTTATGGATAATCAAACAATCATTCTGCTGTGTGCGTCGGCCGCGGTCGCACTGATTGGCTATATTGTTGCCCAGTTCGTTTTGAACCGGGGCGACGGCGAGAGGCTTCGCAGCCGCTTGAAGGGTGGCGGCGTCGATACTTCGCGCGCCGGCAAGCCGACGCCCGGGGTCAGGGATTTTGTCCAGAACCTCGGTCAGCGTGCGGCCCGGCCGTTCATGACCGACGACGCGAATAAGCAGGTCGTCATCCGCAAAGGATTGGCCCGCGCCGGCATTTACTCGCCCAGTGCCGCCCGAATGGTGACCGGCGCCAAGGTGATCTGCCTGTGCGTCGGATTTGTGCTGGGATGGGTCGTCGGCGTGTACCTGGATCAGTTTATGTTCGGCATCTCGATCGGCGGCATCGGTGGCTATATTGCTCCGGTCATCTGGCTCAAGTTCCGCACCGCCAAAAATCAAAAACAACTGACCAACGGCCTTGCCGATACCCTTGACCTGATGGTCGTCTGCATCGAATCCGGCCTCACGATTGACGCCGCCATGCAGCGCGTCGGCCAGGAACTGGGCATGGCCCATCCCGCGATCGGCCGCGAGTTCGGGCTGGCGCATATGGAAACCCGCGTCGGCCTGACGCGAACCGAAGCCCTCAAGAACATGGGCCAGCGAACGGGTAACAAAGCGCTGCAATCGCTGGCCTCCATGCTGATTCAGGCCGAGCGCTTCGGCACCAGCATCGCCGATGCACTCCGCGTCCACAGTGAATCGCTGCGAATCAACCGCCAGATGGCGGCCGAGGAAGCGGCCGGCAAGGCGTCGGTGAAGATGAGCTTCCCGCTGGTGCTGTGCATCTTTCCGGCAACGTTCATCGTACTCGCGGGCCCGACCATCATTCAGTTGGTGCAGAGCTCGCTATTTAACTAAACGTAAAAACTAACCGAAACATCGAGAGGATCGATCATCGCCAGTAGATCAATCCGCGTTGCAGGAGATCAGTCATGACAAAGCGTTGGTGGATATCATTGATCGCGGCTGCCGCCGTCACCGGCATAACCACGGGGTGCCAGCAGGAAAGTACAACGTCCTCGAGCATCCATCGCCTGCACGGCGAGGACTTTCGCCCGGATGACGAGCCGCGTGCGGTCGATAACGTGATGTTCGCCCAGGCCGCTGCCGGCGCTCGCGCTGACTCGACGCTCTATGGACCCCATTTCGACAGCCATGGCATCAACTCGCTGGGCCGCGCCAAGCTCGCCCTGATGCTTCGGTCTGAAGAGCCGATCGATCCGCTGATAGTCTATCTCGATCTGCCGGCGCAAATGGGCACCGAGCCCGCTCACTCGTCAGTAACGGACTTTCTCAAGAGCCGCGGCTTGACGGACTCGCAGATCAAGCTGGTGGATGGCGCTAATCCCGCGACGCTTCACGCAGCCGCGCCGACTGGCGCTGCACTTCGAACAATGCAGGGTGAAGGCGCGCCAGGCGGCGGCGCCGCCAGCCCTGTCGGCGGCGCAAGCTATCCTGAGGCCGCTGCCCCGCCCGCCCCAGCGCCGGCTGATGCCGCACCGCACTAACGGGGTCTTCCGGAGGGAAGTAACTGCGACGGCCTCGTCGCGCCGGAAAGCCAAGGACGCTCCCGAAGTGGCATTAAGCCAATTCGGGAGCGTCTTCGTTTTGACAGAATCCATCCGAACGCTGATGCCACCGTGACCGTGCCGAGGTTCGACGAACCGAACTGTAAAGATTCGCTCTCTGGAATTTTAGCGTGGTCGCAAAGCAAGCAGCCGGGCTAGACTCCACCTCGTTGAGCTGACGATGGAGGCCCAATGCCCGCTCGCGAACCCGATAGTCCACTTGAAGAATACAAATCGAGCGCCGGTTTCGGTCGGCGATCATTCCTGACGCGAGCCGGCGCGATGGGCGTCGCTGCCGCGATGACGCCAGGCGATCTGCTTGCTCAAGCCGCTGCCCCAGCGGCGCTGCCCCCAGTCCCCGCGCCAGACGAAATCGACGCCGTGACGCTCAAGATCAATGGTCAGCCGCGCAAACTGCAAATCGACTCTCGCACCACACTGCTCGATTGCCTTCGCGAGACGGTCAACCTCACCGGCACCAAGAAGGGGTGCGATCATGGTCAATGTGGCGCTTGCACGGTGCATGTGAATGGTCGGCGCGTGGTGTCGTGCCTCAGTTTCGCGGCGATGCACGAGGCAGATGACGTGACGACGATCGAAGGCCTCGGCACGCCGGAACATTTGCATCCGATGCAGGACGCGTTCCTCAAGTGCGACGGCTACCAATGCGGCTACTGCACGTCGGGGCAGATCATGTCGGCGACGGCATTGCTCAACGAACCTTGCGGACCCGGCGATGCTGACGTGAAGGAACTGATGAGCGGCAACATCTGCCGCTGCGGCGCTTATCCGAACATCGTCGCGGCGATTCAACAGGTCCGCGGAAACGCCTGAAGCTGGAGTGAATTATGGAAGCCTTCACACTCACCCGCCCAAGCGAAGCGTCGGCAGCGATCGCCGAAGCGGCGAAATCCAAAACGGCTCAGCAGGGCGCAACCGTTCGATACGTCGCCGGCGGCACCACGCTGATCGACCTGATGAAGCTCAACGTCGAAACGCCGCAGCGCATCGTCGATATCAACCGCCTGCCACTCGACAAAATCGAAAAGCAGCCGGATGGAAGTTTGAAGATCGGCGCGCTGGTTCGCAATTCGGATCTGGCTCACGACGAGACGGTGAAGAAGGATTATGCGGTTCTCTCCGAGGCGCTGTTGTCGGGCGCGTCGGCGCAGCTTCGCAACATGGCCACCACGGCCGGCAATCTGCTGCAGCGCACGCGGTGTGTTTACTTCCGCGACGCCCAGATGCCCTGCAACAAGCGCGAACCCGGCAGCGGCTGCCCCGCGATCGGCGGGCACAATCGCATGCTCGCGATCCTCGGAACCAGCGAACATTGCATTGCCGCCAACCCCTCCGACATGTGCGTCGCGATGGCGGCGCTCGAGGCCACGATTCACGTCCAGGGCCCAAAGGGGGAGCGGGTGATTCCGATTGCCGACTTCCATCTTTTGCCCGGCGAAACGCCGGACAAGGAAACGGTGCTGGAGCCGGGCGATCTGATCACGCACGTAACGCTCCCGCCACCCGCACTCGGAGCCAAATCGACCTATCTGAAGCTGCGCGATCGCGCCTCGTACGAGTTCGCGCTCGCATCGGCGGCGATCGTCGTGACGGTCGAGCAGGGAAAGATCACCCGTGTCCGCCTGGCGATGGGGGGTATCGGAACCAAGCCATGGCGATCGACGGATGCCGAAGCGGCGCTGGTTGGGCAGCCCGCGACAGAACAAGCGTTCCGTGCCGCTGCGGAAGTCGCGCTTCGCGGCGCGAAGCCGCAAAGCGAGAACGGCTTCAAAATCGAGCTGGCCAAGCGCTGCGTCGTTCACGCGTTGAAACTGGCAACGGCCTAAGTTACAGCGAATCGTTTGAAGCGAGTTGAATCATGCCTACCACGTTACAAGAGCCGTCGAAGTCGGTGCTCGGTCGCGACACTGTTCGCGTCGATGGGCCGCTGAAGGTGACGGGAACCGCCAAGTATACGTCCGACTTCAACTTTCCCGGGATGCTTTACGCCGTGCCGGTGCCGAGCAGCATTGCGAATGGGACGGTCAGGTCACTCGATGCGAGAGCCGCCGGGAAGATGCCCGGCGTGCGCGAGATTTTTCATCACGACAACATCGGCAAAATTTATCGCACCGCGCCGCCCCAGGGTTTTGAGGGGATAGTCGATGAGAAACGCCCGCCCCTGGAGGATCAGCAGGTCACCTATTACGGACAATATCTCGCGCTGGTTGTTGCCGACACTTTTGAGCATGCCAAAGCCGCCGCGGCGGCGGTGACGGTGGAGTACGACGTCAAAGCACCGAATGTCGCCAGTGAGTTGGAAGCGCACGAGAAACCGAAGTCAGAAAGCTCGCGCGGCGATTCCGACGGCGCATTCAACAAAGCGCCGGTGCAAATTGATGAGACGTATGTGACACCGGTTGAACATCACAACGCGATTGAGCTGCACGCCGTCGTGGTTCAGTGGGATGGGACGAATTTCACGATTTATGAATCCACGCAAGCGATCGGCAATTCGCAAACCGTGATGCATCAGATGCTCGGCGTCCCAATTGAGAATGTGCGCATCATTTCCAAATTCCTCGGCTCTGGCTTTGGCGGGAAACTCTGGCCCTGGACGCACGTCGCGCTGGGCGCACAGGCGGCGCGAAAGCTCAACAAGCCGGTGAAGCTCGTGCTCGATCGCAAGATGGTTTTCCAGGCGGCGGGCCATCGCCCGCTCACGCAGCAGCGCGTGCGACTCGGCGCATCGCCCGATGGAAAGCTCATCTCGCTGTCGCACGACTACATCACGCACACGTCGATGCTGGATGAATACGAGGAAAACTGCGGCGAAGCAACGCCATTCATCTACAGCGTTCCAAATCTGAAAGTGACGGCGGCGCTGGCCAAGCGCAATGTCGGTACGCCTACGTCGATGCGCGGCCCCGGAGCCGTACCCGGGTTGTTCGCCATCGAATCCGCCATGGATGAACTGGCGATCAAGCTGAAGATCGATCCCGTCGACCTGCGGCTGAAAAACGAGCCCGTGAAGGACGAGGGCCTGGATATCCCGTTCTCGTCGCGACACATGGTCGAGTGCATGACGACGGGCGCCCAGAAGTTCGGCTGGTCGAAACGCACGCCCGAAGTCGGCTCGATGCAACGCGACGGCCTGACGCTTGGCTGGGGCATGGCCGCGTGCAGCTGGATCGCCGAGCGAATCCCCGCGTCGGCTGCCGTCGAACTTCATGAAAACGGAACCGTTCGCGTCGTCAGCGGCACGCAGGATATCGGCACCGGCACTTACACGGTGATGGCACAGTTCGTGAGCCATCAGTTGGGCATTCCGCTGGAGAAAGTGGAAGCGGTCCTTGGCGACACGTCGCTGCCGAAGGGGCCGCTCTCGGGCGGATCGATGGCGACCGCGTCCCTCATCCCCGCGGTGCTCGAAGCGGCCGACAATGCCATCGAAAAGCTGCTTGACGTCGCCACGAAGGTTCCCGGCTCGAAGTTCGCGAACATGAAGCCCGATGACCTCGCGTTTGGCGCCGGGCGCGTGCACGCCAAGTCGGAGCCGGCGGAATCGGGCGTGCCGTTTGATCAGGTGCTCAAGCAGGGGAATCTGAAAGTCGCCAGCGGGAAAGGATCGTCCAAAGGCACCTTCGGCGGGTCGCCGAAGTTCTCCTCCCATTCCTACGGCGCGCATTTTGTCGAAGTGACCTGGCAGCCGGAGATCGCTCGACTGCGCGTCAATCGCGTGGTGACGGTGATCGACGCCGGCCGAATCATCAATCCGCTGGCGGGGCGAAATCAGATTGAGGGCGCGGTCGTGATGGGCGTGGGCATGGCGCTGTTTGAACAGACGTACTACGATCCTCGAAACGGCGCGCCGATGAACAGCAATCTCGCTGATTACATTGTGACCACTCATGCCGATGCGCCGCAGATTGATGTAACGTTCCTCGATTACCCCGATTTCAATCTCAATGCACTCGGTGCGCGTGGTATTGGCGAGATCGGCTTGGCCGGGGTCGCGCCCGCAATCACCAGCGCGGTTTACCACGCGACGGGCGTGCGCGTTCGTAAGCTGCCGGTTATGATTGAGAACCTGCTGCCTAGAGCCTGATCGCTATGACGCGCGGCGAACTGACGAAGATGATCGACTTGGCCAAGCGCCTGCTCGCGGCGGGTGAGCCGGGTGTGTTGTCGACGTTGTTTTCGTCAAACGGATCAACCTATCGCCCGCTTGGATCGATGATGGTCAGCGGCCCGGCGACGCTGACCGTCGGCGGCATCAGCGGCGGATGCCTGGAGCAATACGTTGCCCGAACCGGGCGATCGCTGACGCAGCAGAAACGCGCCGCGATGCTCAGCTTTGATGCTGATCCTGAGCATGATGACGGATCGAAACCCGTCCTCGGCTGCGGCGGATCGATTGAAGTGCTCGTCGAGCGCCTCTCCGAATGCCACGTTGAATTCCTTCAATCGTTCGCTCAAGCAATGAGTGCGGACGAGCTGTCGATTGCGACTTGCATAATTGCAATACGAGATGGGCAGGTCTCCAAGGTCAGTAGAACTTCTCCCTCTCCCGGTACTCCGGGGGAGGGTTGGGGAGGGGGTTCGCGCTCGCAAGCGAGCTCATTCGACCAACCGCTGATAGAGCCCCCACCCTATCCCTCCCCCAGAGTACTGGAGGAGGGGAAAAGCGCAAGCCCGACCTTCGGAAGGCAGCGTACGCTCATCCACAATATTCCCCCGGTGACCCGGCTGGTGATCTTCGGCGCGGGCGATGATGTTCAACCTCTCGTCGAAGTCGCGCACCGTCTCGATTGGCATGTGACAGTTGTCGATCGGCGATCGCGCCTCGCAATCGCCGATCGATTCCCGCAAGCGGATCTGGTCATCGGCGACGATTGGGGCGTCGCGATTGAGCGGGTCAAGTTCACTCCGAACACGGCTGTCGTGCTGATGACGCACAGTCTCGTTGACGACATCGAGATTGTGCCGCTGATCCAGGACAAGCCGATGTTCTACACCGGCTCGCTCGGCCCCGAACATCGTCGCGAGTGGGTGATTGATGGCGCGCTGCAGACGACCACTCTCAGCGAATCCTTCATAGCCAGATTCCGCGGCCCAATCGGCTTGAACCTCGGCGATCGCACGGCGATGGGGATCGCGGTATCGATCACCGCCGAGGTCCTGGCGGAGCTTAATCACCGCAACGCCGCCTCGCTCTCGCATCCGACGCCGCGTGCACGGCTGAGCATTTAGCGCGTTGTCTTCACAGTTGCCACCGGCGCAATTTGGCAAGCCCTGCCCACGATGGTTAAAATCTCGCCACATTTCTGTTGCGTCGAGGGTCGAAGTCAGTTTTAGCGGAGCGAGCCATGCGATGTTCAATCGTTCTCGTGGTTGTGACCGCGGTGTTTGCTGGGCAGGTCAGTTGGTCGGCAGAAACGCAGCCCGGAAAGCAGTTGGTTTTGAACGTTGTCCGCGCGGACAACAATGCGGCGCTGGTCGATGCGCGGGGCTGGTACACGATCGACGGCGACAAGGGTGTGCCGTTCAACTTCGACGCCTCCGGTGCATTCGTGGTGCCGGTGCCGGCGGCGTTCCGCCAGATGCGGCTGGAAGTCGTCAAGGATTCCTTCGTTGAATACACCATCACGTTTGGCAAGGGGCCGCAGGCGGATCCTCTGCCAGATCACTACACCGTGCATCTCCTGCCCGGCACGGTTGTCGGCGGGATTGTGCGCGATGAGCAGGGGAAGGGTGTCGAGGGGGTGAAGGTCATTTTCGAGGCGTTCTACGAATTGCCCGATAACCCACGCCGATCGGCCAATGGCGCTGGAGTAGCGCATACTGATGCGGAGGGACATTGGACGTTTGCGGGCGCACCGCCGAAGCCGACGACATTGTTGGCGCTGTCGGCGCAGCATCCGGATTTTGTCCTCAGCTCATCTCACCAGAATCTGCGGCCAGCGCAGTTTGAGCAACTGAAGAAGCAATCGTTGGTGACGGTCATCCGACGGGGCGTATCCGTGCCGGGTGTGGTGCTGGACGAGCAGGACAAGCCGATCGCGGCTGCGCGGGTTGGGCAGGATTCGCTGGGCCTGGTCAATGGCACGACCAGCGATGCGGAAGGAAAGTTTGTCCTGCGCGGCGTTGAGCCGGGCTCGCGGCAGGTCATGGTCGATGCCGATGGATTTGTCGCCGAGGCGACGGTTATTGAGGTTGCCAACGCCGAACATAAGCCATTAGAAGTTCACTTAAAGAGAGGGCAGGTCTTGCGCGGCCGGGTCGTTGATTCCGCGGGACGACCGGTCGAGCGCGCGTATCTGTCATTCACGCCATTGGAGAAGTTCCCTCGTCTGACGTCCCATGCAACGTCGGACGCCGACGGCCGATTTGTCTGGAACAGCGCGCCGAACTGGCCGGTATCGGCAACGGTGTTCAAACAAGGCTATGTGCGCCTGCCGAAGGTCACGATGAGCGCCGACGGAACCGAAGCCAAAGTCGTGCTTCTGGAAGCGACGTCCGGCGATCCCTTTGGACGCCCAACCGTATTGACGGTTCGCGGCACGGCCGTGAACGATCAGACCGGCGAACCGATCGAGAAGTTCCAGGCGCTGGTCACCATTCAGAGTGCTGCGAAGAGAACTCTGTCGTGGTCGAGCCACGCGCAAGGGGTAAACGGCAAATACGAGATTCCCGTCAGCGAGCCGGGCGACAAATATGTTGTCCGCATTGATGCCGACGGCTACTTGCCGCTGGAATCCCCTCCGCTGGCGCACGGCCCGGCGATTCAGTTCAGCGCGCGGCTGAAGAAAGCAACGCCAATTAGCGGAATACTTCTACAGCCCGACGGAAAGCCCGCCTCCGGGGCGGATGCGGCTTTGCGCGAGTGGTATATGATTCAGGTGGATGACGGACGGATCAACACAATGCGGTCGTCAACGCCACAGATCCACCTGACGCGTGCCGGAGAAGACGGGCGTTTTGAATTGCCTGCGCGCGAGGGAAAAGTCAGGGTGTTTGCAGTGCATGATTCTGGGTGGGGTGAATGGGTGTGCGACGGGCAAGGGGCGGCCGCCGCGCCGATGACGTTGCGGCCGTGGAGCACCGTGGAAGGAACGCTGGCCGAGGCGGGTAAGCCTGCTGCCAATCGGACGATTCGTCTTCAGCCGATGCTGTCGGCGCCGATGCCGGCCAATCGCAGCGAGTACTCCGCGCGATCGTTCTTCCGTTACGAGACCACCACCGATGATCAGGGTCATTTCGCGTTCGAGCGGGTGATCGATGGCACCTCGGAACTGATGGTCCAGCAGGGCATCGAAGGCCCGCGTCAACGGGTCGTTGAGGGCCTCACAGAATCGCTCGAACTCAAGCCCGGCGAGCACCGCGTCCTGCACCTTGGCGGAATCGGGAGGCCGATCGTCGGGAAACTGACGATCCCTGACGACTTGAAGGGCAAAGTGGAAATGCCACGGTTCGGTCAGCTTTCGTCAGTGCGCCCAAGCTTTATTCCGCCTGCCGGATTCGATGGCATGACGGATGATCAAAAACAAAAACTCCGCGACGAGTTCAAGCAATCACCCAGCTATCAGGCCTACTTGAGCAAGCCAACGAGCTATCCCGTGACCGTCCAAGAAGATGGTACGTTCCGTGCCGAAGATGTTCCCGCCGGCGACTACTTGCTGGGCTTCAGCATTCTCGGTTCATCGCCCGATGCGTCTGGGATGATTCCGCTGCTGGCCGCGGCGCGGTCGGTCATCACGGTGCCCGAGATTCCTGGCGGCCGAAGCGATGAGTCCTTGGACGTCAGCAAACTTGAGTTTGAACCTTGGAACACATCGCCGAGGAAACCTCTGGAACTTAAGGCATTCAAGGATTTGAAGGCAGGTGAGGCGGCGCCCGACTTTGAGGCTCTGACCTACGACGGGAACAAGGTCAAACTCACTGACCTCCGTGGGAAATGGGTGCTGCTGGATTTTTGGGCGACATGGTGCGGGCCATGCATGGTCGAAATGAAAAACCTGGAGCGGCTGCATGAAAAGTTGGACAAGGACTCCCCGGTCGTAATGGTCGGCATCAGTCTCGACGATCGATTGCAGGAACCCGCGCGATTTCTCCAGAATCGCAAACTTCCGTGGCTTCAATGGTACGGCGGCGCATCGGGGCCGCAGTCGGGATTCGAGTCGTTTGGAATCCATGCCATTCCATCGGGCTGGCTGATTGCGCCCGATGGAAAGATCGTCGCGCGAGACCTTGAAGGTGACGCGGTGCCTGCCGCGTTGGACAAAGCGCTGGGCAAGAAGTGAGTGCTGAGAAAACGTATTTTGGGCGCACGCCCCGTTGATATGTCAAAGGATGTCCTGATCGCGATTCTTGCCGCCGGTGCTTCGCGACGGCTGGGGCAACCCAAGCAGCTCGTGACCGTCGAAGGCAAGCCATTGCTCCGGCGGCAGTGCGAAGTCGCGATTGAATTCGGCGTCGGGACGGTCGCGGTGATCCTCGGCTGCGATGCCGATGCTTGTCGCGCCGTGATCAGCGATCTGCCGATCACAGTTCACCTGAACGATCGATGGGCAGATGGACTCGGGTCATCCATCGCGTGCGCTGCCCGCGCTACCGAATCCGCATTGCTCATCTTGCATTGCGATCAGTTTGCGATTTCCGCAGCGGACTTACAAAGGCTATACGAAGCCTGGATCAAAGATCGCTCCAAGGCCGTGCGCTCACGATCGGGAACTTACGTTGGGCCGCCGGTGATTTTCCCGGCGTCAAGCTTGGTCGATTTGAGACAGCTTTCGGGCGACGACGGAGCAAAGTCGGTCGTTGCCAAACTCGGCTCGGCGAACGTGATTGAGGTCAACATTCCCTCAGCCGCGGATGATTTGGACACGCCGGAGCAGTTTGCGCATGTGCTTAACGTGACACGCGTGACACGGGCTTCCCCTTCGGTCTGACTTCGATGAGCTCTCTTCGAGCCTGAGCCTCAGCCGAAGGCAGTCGAATCGAGCCTCAGGGTCGAAGACAGCCCGTGCTGAGCGACGTCCGTCTTCAACTCGCGCACCAACTCAAAGAGCCCGCTGGAAGCGCAGCGCTCCGCCCTCCATCGCAGATATTCCGCGATCGAAAGTCTCGTGACGCCGCGAGCGGCGGTTTTGGTCGTTCGAGTATTTATCGCTTCCCGGTTGTAACATCGCTCTGCGCGGCCAAGATGGCCGTGTCACGTTGGGCGCGCCCGTCGCGCCATCGGAAGCTCATTTCGATCAACAATGTCTGTTTCAGCCGATATGACCTGATGAACCGTAGTCCCGGCAAGGTTGTCATGCACCAAACACCGATTCGTCTTTCCCGTCGCACGTTCCTTCGCGGAACGGGGGCGGCGATCGCGCTGCCGTGGCTCAACGCGATGGCGCAAGGCTCTCCCACGGATGCGTCGATGCCCCCGGTGCGGTTCGGCTGCCTGTATTTCCCAAACGGCGCGTTCATGGCCAACTGGACGCCCACCACAACCGGCACGAATTACCAGTTGCCATCGTCGCTGGCTCCGCTGGAGTCGGTGAAGGACAAGCTGCTCATTCTGTCGGGCCTCGATAAGAAGAACAGCCATGAGGGGGATGGGCACTACGCGAAGACGGCGAATTTCCTCACCGGTCTGCACGTCAACAAAACGACGGGCCGGGAGATTTCCGCCGGCGGCACGTCGATGGATCAACTGATGGCGCAGAAAGTCGGCAATCGCACGCCGCTTCCCTCGCTGGAGCTGGGCATTGATCCGATCGTGTCCGGCGTCGATACCAACGTCGGTTACACCCGGCTCTATGCGTCTTACATCGCTTGGCGGGGGCCCAACGTTCCGGTGGCGCGCGAGATTAATCCGCGCGCGGTTTACGATCGGCTGTTTGCGTCGAAAGATACTTCGGCGCGGGCGGCAGATGACGATCGCAGCCTGCTCGACGCGGCGCTCGGCGACGCTAACGATCTTCGCAACCGGCTCGGGCGTGATGACCAGGTGAAGATGGATGAGTATCTGGAATCGGTTCGAGCCGTCGAGAAGCAGATTGAGTTTTCAACTCGGTCCGGCGGGCGCGATTGGACGCCGCTCACGCAGCCGACGGATTTTGCCGCGCCTGAAGCGCGTATCCCATCCGATTATCAAAAGCACGTTCGGCTCATGCTCGATCTGATCATGCTCTCGTTCTGGACCGATCAGACTCGCGTCGCGACGTTCATGTTTGCCAATGATGTTTCGCCGCGGAATTTCTCGCAGTACATCGCTGGCGTGAAGGGAGGGCATCACGAGATGTCGCATCACCAGAACAATGCCGACAAAATTCGCCAATACAGCCTGATCAACCGCTGGCACACCGGTGAGTTTGCGCGGCTGCTCGAGCGGATGCGCGATGTCAGTGAAGGTGAATCGACCCTTCTCGACAACAGCATGATCCTGATGGGATCCGGCATGTCGGATGGCAACCGCCATGACCCGGCGAATTTGCCGATCCTTCTCGCCGGCGGCGGGGGATTGACGCTGCAAACCGGCCGACATATTTCCTATCCGCAGGGCACGCCGCTTTGCAATCTGCACGTCTCGCTGCTCGATCGGATGGGCGTCGAGCTGCCGCGATTTGGCGACAGCACGCAACGCCTTGCCGAATTGGACGCGTAGAACGGATCGCCGCTCACATCGATCTCACACTGAGTCGCGGAATTAATGCAAATTCAATTGGTTGTTCTTTGCGCCTTCGCGCCTTTGCGTGAGATTTGAATTCAGGCAAGAAGAAATCTCACGCAAAGCCGCAAAGACGCAAAGGAAAACTCATGTGTCCGCGAGTCGGCACGCCGCCGGTCATCTCCACACCATGCCCAAACCGTTACTTTTTAGTTGGCTTGGGAATCGTCTTGGCCGATTTGATCGTCAGCGAGAAGTTATCGATCGCTGCGACGATGGTGTACTGGCTGCCGGCGCTGTTGGCGCGATAGAAGCCGAAGGTCATCGGCGCGCCGGTTTGGGAGAAATCGGGATGGCTCTTCAGGTCGCTCGCGGTGAAGTTGGCCGCCGTGATGCTCTTCTGGGCCTGATGCGTCCATGATCGATTCGGAGTGACCAGGCCCGTATCGAAATAGACGACGCCATTTTGGATGACGGCGGCGCCGGTGGCCTGCCCTTGTCCAAATCCGGAAATCAGCAGGCTGTCCTCGCTGTAGTTGATTGAAGTGATAGCGCCTTTCTTCGCGGGGTTGTAGCTCCCCTTCTTGTATTCGTTGAATCCATACATCACCGACCCGACGCCACCGGTCGCGGTGTAGACGGTATTGTAGACGATGCGATAAGCGCCTGGATGGCCACCCTTCACTGCGCGTGCGGCCGTCTGCGCGCCGCCACTGCCAACTGTGACGGGAATGATCTTCCAGTTGGCCGGGGCGAAATTACCGTCGGCAAACTTGGTGGTGTAGTGAACGGTGCCGGAGAGCAATCGCCGTGGCTCGACCGCTTCCACAACCGCCGGTCTGGTGGCAGCAGGTGAAATCTTGGACGATCGACGCGACAACAGCCAGCTTTCCACATTCCTTCCCATGTATACCTCGTGTGAGCTTCGTCAAGTATCTCCATCGGAGCATCATTTCGCAAATGTAAGCGAGTTGACGTCGCACGGTCTGCGGTGAATATGCTCTAAACCTCCCGACATGGAGAACTCTTTACGGAGCGATGATGACTGATCCGCGAATGGAAAAACTGGCCGGCGTCCTGGTGAACTATTCCTGTGCCGTGAAGCCCGGCGAAGCGATCCTCATCGAAGCGATCGACGTGCCGCACGCCTTTACCAAGGCGCTGGTTCGCACCGCTGCGGCGGCGGGGGCGCGGCCGCTGGTGATGCTCAAGAGCAACGAAATCACCCGCGAATTGATGCTTAGTGGATCCGCGGAAGGGTGGGACGCAATCACCGAAGTTGAACGGCTGCAGATGGAGAAGGTGCAGTGCTATATTGGCGCTCGCGGCAATCCAAATATCTCCGAACTGTCCGATGTTCCTGCCGACAAGCAGAAACTTTACGAGCAATCCGTCTGGAAGAAAGTGCATCATGATGTGCGAATCAAGAAGACGCGATGGGTCGTGCTGCGCTGGCCAGGTGCGTCGATGGCGCAGATGGCCGAGATGAGCACCGAAGCGTTCGAGGATTTCTTCTTCAATGTCTGCACGCTCGACTACGCGAAGATGAGCCGGGCGATGGAGCCGCTCAAGCAGTTGATGGATAAGACCGACGCCGTGCGATTGAAAGGCCCGCGCGATACTGATCTCTCGTTCAGCATCAAGGGCATCGGCTCGATCCCCTGCACCGGTTCCAGCAACATCCCCGATGGCGAACTCTTCAGCGCGCCCGTGCGCGACAGCGTCAACGGCGTCATCCACTTCAACGCCCCCACGATCTATCGTGGCGTCACCCACAACGACATCCGCCTGACATTCAAAAACGGCAAGATCGTCGAAGCCACCAGCAGCGCGACGAAGAAATTGAACGAAGTCCTCGATTCCGACGATGGCGCTCGCTACGTCGGCGAATTCGCGATCGGCTTCAACCCGTACTGCATCAAGCCGATGAAGGACATCCTGTTCGATGAAAAAATCGCCGGCAGCATCCACTTCACGCCGGGTGCGTGTTACGACGACGCCAACAACGGCAACAAAAGCGACATCCACTGGGACATGGTCATGATCCAAACCCCCGAATATGGCGGCGGCGAAATCTACTTCGATGGAAAGCTGATTCGCAAAGATGGTCGCTTTGTGATTAAGGAGTTGGAGGGGTTGAATCCGGAGAATCTGAAGTGAACTGCGATTGCCGCATCACGTCCGAGTCCGCAGGTCGGGCCCCGGCAGCTTACACGTTCATCATCGACAGACCATGGGATGTACCTCCTGCGCTACTTCGGTGAGAAGACGATAGATCTGTGATTCACTGGCGAGCCAGCATGCTAGATCGTGACCAGCTTTGCCTGGGTATACCCTTTGCCAGTGGTAATACGCTGCCTGCTGTTTCATATGATGTAGTCCGGCGATGACGAGTGCTTGGATCGACTTCATGAGTAGATGTCCCGTTCCCTTCGAAGTCATTTTATCGAAGGTTATGACTGCGCCATGTGCGAAAGAGTTGCGCGCCTTGACTGCCAAAAGAATCACCTCGCGTGCCTTTGCCTGATCGCTAGCGGGAACCTGTCCGAGGATCCGATCAAGAATGGCCGGTGTACAAAGAGTTCGGCAATCAAGCATGCGATATTGAAAGTGGGTTCTTGTGGGATCGATTTGCAAAATCTCGATACCCAGCAGATGCGCTGTTAGGCGATACAGAGCTTCAAAGATGGACATCAAGCCCATCACGGTGGGCAATGCGTCGGTTGAGAATGGACGGCCCCAGCCAATGTACGCCGCTCTGAAGAATTGCGTAAATGCCGGGGCTACGGCAGTGAGATACAATTGGATCAATTTCAACCAAGCTTCGCCGTCGCGTCCCGTCAGATCCCAAGGGATATCCAAGCCGACTTGTACTTCTGATGCTGAAAGAGCCAAGCTGGAAGTCCATGCAAGGTCTTGAGGCGAAACACCTCCTACCGTTGCGAGTTCATGATCAACTGCTTCAAGACACTCGACGCATAGTTGGGCGATGTTTTCGGGGGTATACGGATCTTGTCCCGACGTCGAATTCGCCAGCGACAGCCGTGCATCTATGAAACTGAGGTTCATCTCAAATTGCTTATTCTCGATCTCGTTCAATCCACCATGCATAATTCGGTTACGAATGTTCGCTTGCTGCGAGTCGTACAACCGTTTCACTTGTGCTTGAGTCGATGGGGAACATGGCAGTGAGCTGATCCAGTCTAGAATTGACCGCGGTTGACCGGTGCTCTTTAAATGAGCCACTCCGTGACGTGATGCCCAAGCCCGTAACAACTGCTCGATGCATCCAAGTGCCATATAGGCTAAAATGGTGTATTCATTTTGGCGAAAGGCCAAGTCACGACCCTTCAGAATAACGTCCTCGGGGACGATGCGACGCTCGTTGGGTGTCATCTGCGGGCGATAATTGTTGGGGGTTAGCCGATGGAGGATGCCGCTACCGTTGACTACCTCTCGCAGTTCGGCTTCGGTTGCTTGAAGCAACGCCGTTAAGTTTACATGACGCAGTTTCAAATCCCCCTGCCGATTGGAAATCGGGGGCACGGCGTCTTGGACACCGTTCTTCGAAATGCTCTCTACGATGCGTATGAAACTGCCTCGAATAGAGAGGATGGCGCGGGGACGCTCCATCAGATGCTGTGCGACATAATGGGCAGTGGGCAACCGGCACGAGATGAAATAGCCGGCAAGCAATAGCTTATTGAGAACCAACCATTCTGGATCAGCAGTCGAGATTTGGCTAACGATCACGTCGGCGACCTTCGGCCATACCTCCGGGAAGGGGTTCAAGGGAAAGATTTGGGCAGCGGTAACGGTGCCCAGCAAGGTGGTGATTTCCTCAGCGATGCGGCCCCGTAGCGCCTTGCCGTGGATCGGCTTGAGGCCAGCGTTCGCTAGGACATCATTGATAGCGACCTTGTGTGACAGCAGCAGATCCGTACAAGCGTCGATCACGTCCGATGCCACCGGGATTAGCCGCGCCCGCTGTAGTGGGTCATCAAGTTGATCCCAGGTCGATGAGACGGTGCCGCGCGCAAAATCCAAGCGATCGCAGGCTCGCGAAGCGATTGATCGGTAATACACCTCATGCCATGCGGTGTACCACGATGGTGGTGTACCATGTGTGAGCACTGAACCAACTATCGCAGCAATTGCAGACATACGATTCCTCGCCCCATATCCCGCGTGGGATGACTATAGCGCTCAATCGAAGTCGGAGAAGGAAGAAATGGGAACTCAAGACGATTCCTAATTCCGGTTGGTTGCTGTGGGCTTGGAGCCTTCCCAGCACAAACGCTCTGTGGCGATATCGCATCGAAAGCGCGCACCGAGAATCCGAGGCGGCGCGGGTACGCTTGCACTCGGCGTGTGGTGTTTTCGAGTCTCGGCGCGAGGTTCGAGTGTGGAGTTCCCCGTGCCTCAATGACCGAGGACACTTGCGAACATCATGGACGCGTCGTGGCCGGGGTTGCGATGTAGATCATCGTGCTCATGTCGCTGAAGTAGACCGTAATCACAGCGCGCTTGCCGTCGAAGGCTTGCGGGGTGAGGGTGATTTTCGCGACGGTCTTGCCGTCGAGTGGGTCGCCGGTGCCGAGGACTTTGGCGAGCGTGCCGCCGAAGTCGGAAACAAGGATGCGCTGGGCTTCGTGTCCGACAAGACAGAGCACGCTGCCATTCTTGATCGCGCCGTCTTCAATCGCGTTGACACGGCCAACGACGCCGGGAGCAGGATTGCGGAAGCTCGCGACGACCGCGGGCTTTCCCTTGACGTACTTGAGGAAAACGCCAGTTCCCGCGAACCCTCCATTGCCGGCCAGATCGGTTCCGTCCACCGATCTGAGATCCATCGAGATGAAGTGGCCGCCGGGCGGGAACGATTGGGTGGTATCGAGCAGCCTGGTGATCGTCCCTTTCTGCCAGGCGTAGATGCCTTGAACAAAGTGGCTGGAGTCGGTCGTTGTCTGTGCGTGGAAGATCACGGCTCCGTTGCTGACAAACCCACCGCCGGCCTCGGTAAACGCTTTGTGACCATTCTCATAGGTTGTGCCGGGAACCGCGATGACATGCACGCCGTCTGCATCCGCGTCATAGACGCCATGGAAATGGTGATCGTCGGTTGCGTCGATGGCAATGAGTGAGCCGCCGACACTGACGCTGTGGAAGTATCTGAATTTGTCGTCGGGGCGTCCGGGGACAGTCACGTGTGAATCGACAACCCGGCTCCGGGCCCCAGCGTTCCAAAGGTATACCCCGGCGAACCCCGAGGGTTCTTTTGAGGCCCCATGACCCACAAACGCGACGCGCGTTCCATCGAAAGCAATCGGGCCGAATCCGATGAAGTGTCCCTCGCCTTTCGGGATTTGTGCTGTCTGCGGAACGAGCGTGCTGACGCTGCCATCCTCCCATCGCTTGATTGCGGCGTTGGTGCCGAGCTGTTCGAAGACAATGACGCCGTCCACGATGACCGCCTCGCCGAACCCCACGCCCCGCACTGGTTTTGCGATCGGTGTGAGCGTCCAGGGCGCGACCGCGCTGCAGCATAGAGCCAAAATGGCCAGCAGAGGGAATCGAAGCATGTGTTCGCAATCCATCATCAGGTATCTCCCGGAAGCGCCGCAGCGGGCCGATGATTGTTCCCCTCGGTTAAGCGACCATTTTAGCCGGTGCGACGATAGTTTGAAACTTGGCGTTTTGACGGCGCGAGCCGACCCGGTAGAATTCTTCACGACCTATCTGGGACTCGATTTAACATTGTCACGGGAAGGAATGACCATGCTTCGCTATCTCTCGGCGTCGGTGCTGGCGCTGTCGGCGGTTCTGATTGCGGGTTGCGGGGGTTCTTTCAGCGGGATGGTGGCGCAGGCGCCCGCGGTTCCGGAGGATTTGTCCGGCGCGGTTCGCTCCTCCGGCGAATACACGCTGTTCCGCGGCACCGGGTTCATCGAAAACTACGACGCGCACGTCGAGCCGCTCTGGACGATCACGCTTCAAGAGGGACAGAAGATCGGCTTCCGCTGGGTGGTCGACGACGCTCATAAGTATGACCCGAGCGGCGCGTTTCACCTGGTGGCGTTCGCCGGCGGCGAAGCCCGTGATCTGGGCTCGTTTCAGAATCGCGATACGAGGTATGCCTGGGGCGGTTCACATTCAAACGCCGCCGCCTACTTCGGCAGCGCCGAACCGCGATACGCATTGGAAGCCACGGGCATCCGGTAGCTGGCGCTTCGCGACGAATTGCGTCTGGCGTGGC
>Ga0182024_10005265_pt1 | contig 29105 bp, 10 predicted proteins | sample P32metaG_FD_120480 | JGI IMG/M metagenome (GOLD analysis project Ga0182024, IMG submission 120480) | Permafrost microbial communities from Stordalen Mire, Sweden - P3-2 metaG (Illumina Assembly) | ecosystem: Environmental > Terrestrial > Soil > Wetlands > Permafrost | place: Sweden: Stordalen...
CTCCTTATTAAGGTTCTCGGCTATCGCCCAGACATCTTGATGTACCGACGAACCGGTCTGCACGAGTTTGGCGAGCTGCTTCAACCCTTGGGCGCTCGCATAAGGCTGGGGCAGCGATTGCACCGAAACCCACTCAACTCGCACGGCCTTCTCGCCAGCACCGAACCACCCGAGACCTGGGACGTGCAAATCGAACCAGCTGGGCATTCGATCGATTTCGATGGCGATCTGGGCGACGTGATCCTCCGCGTTCCAGCGGATCCCCGTCACTCCGACCACTTGGTCGTAGTACAGACCCGTTGGATCACTCCCATTGATCGGATCGCCGTTGTACAGCTGATACAGATCCGAATCGCTGCTCTCCCCACTCGGGTCCCGGCTGAGCCAGATCCGACCATCGGTCACCCGGTTCTGGGCGAACATCAGCCCCGGCACCTCCGAGTGAACGTACAGCCCCTTGCCGAGGAATGGGCAGATGTCCTTCATCGGCCCTGACGCGCTTACCAGGTTGCCGTAGGCGTCGTAGGTGTAGCTGGCGACCACGGCGCTGCTCAGCGGGTCGATCAGCATCGCGGTGTTGCCGCTGGCGTCGGCGATGGGCACATACGAGACCGGGCCGCCAGTGGAGTAGTCGGTAACCAGGGCCAAGCCGCTGGGACCCCACGTGTAGCTTTGGACGAGCGAGCCGTTCTGGTCCTGGACCGCGACCAGGTTGCTGCCGTCCCACACCGCGCTGCGGCTGTATGCATACACCCAGGCGGAGCCGCTCCACTGATAGACATCCTTCCACAGCCAGCGATTCTGGCTGTCGTAGCCGAGTTTGATCTGATCGCTGCCGATGACCGGGTTCCGCGGCGTGATCTGGATGGGCCGGTCCAAGGCGTCCCACCCGATGGTGTAGTTGGCCGTGGTGGTGACGTCCCCGCGGCCGTTGACGGTGTAGCCGCTGAGTTGATTGTCATTGTTGGCAGTCTGCACATTGCCGTTGTCGTTGGTCAGGTTCCCGGCGGCATCGGAGCCATAGGTTTCGATCGTGTTGCCCGAGCCATCCTGCACCGAGACCAGCGCATCATCTTGCGTCGGGTCGTAGGTGTAATCCCGGCTGGCGTCCACGGTCGTAGTATTTCCCGAGTCGTCCACTGCGGTCGTAGTCACCGTGTCGGTCGCCCGCTGATCGTCGGCGTTGTAGGTGTAGGAGGCGTCGTAGACCGTCTGGTCATTGGCCGTGACCGTCATCCCGCCGAGGCGGGAGCCGTCGGCGGCATCGGGAATGAGCGTGGTGGTCACGTTCCCGATCGTCACCGACTGAAGCTGATTCGAGTCGGGGAGGTAGGCGTAGGTGATCGTGATCCCGTTGGCCGTGATCGTCTGCAAGCGCTCGCTGGAGGGATCGTAGGTGTAGCTTGCCGATGCCCCTTGGGCGCCGCGATTGAAGACGGTCATGGCGGCCAGGGCATCCGGCGCGGCGTTGGCCGGCAGGGGATTGCCCGGCGTGCTGCTGGCCGGATAGTACGCGTAGTTCACGACGGTGTTGTCCGCGGAGCCAAACGCTTCGCTCTGCAAGTCTCCCAAGGGTGTGTACGACTGGGTCTCGGTGAAGGTCTTGCCGTTGTCGGTATCGACCGTTGCGATGGCACGCCCTTGGTCGTCCTGTTGGGCGACGACGGATTGCACCAAGCCCGTGGTCGCATCGATGTAGGTTGATCGCAGTTGATCGCCTGCCGCGTCGTATCCGAACGTGCCGGTCATACCCGGCATCGTCTCGCTGGAAAGCTGGCCCTTATCGTTGTAGGCGTAGGTGTCCTTCGTCCCGTCGGCGAAGGTCTTGGATTGGAGCTGGCCCGTCGTCGGATCGTAAGCCCAATGGGTCGTGCCGGTGCTGGTGGTCAGGCTGGTCATTTGGCCGGTGCCGGACTCGTCGTAGCCGTACGTCGCGGCAAGCTGTCCTGCTCCGCCCTGGCTGATCAGGTTGCCCTGATCGTCGTAGACCTGCGTCTGGGTCGTGCCGTCCGGCAGGGTCGTGGTCTGTGTCTGGTTCGCCTGTGGGGCCGGCGTGTTGTCGGTGGTCGGATTTTGGCCCGGGTCGGTTTGGGTGTCCTGGGTGCCGTCCTGGTAGTAGGTGAAGTCTGTCGTGCCGGTGCTGTCGGTGCAGGGTGACGCGGCCCTCAACTGTCAGTCTCCTCGTCAGGAAGCCGAGACGGCATCGGCTCGGGGTAACGACAAAGCATCCGGTCCGCGAGGATCTCGATCCGCCACGCCAGCGCCCATTTGGACCAATCGACTGGTCTCTTGGAAAAGGCGTCCACTGCTGGCCAAACCTCGACGCCTGCCGGCGCGATCTGCCGCCCCTCGACGACGTCGCTGTAAAGAATGATTCCAAGGACGATGGTCTTATAGAACTCGCGGCCGTTGAACACCTGGACGGTCGGCGGCGTGGTCGCGATCTCATCGGCCCACCGCAACTCCGACGTGGTGGCCCGAGGCTCGATCCTCTCCCGCAGCTTGCGCCAATCGCGCGTGCCGAACAGCTCGAGGTAGCGATTAACCGCAGCGCGTGCATTGGCCGTGCGGGCCAGAAGCTCGGGGCCGACCTCCTGAGCGAGCGCTCTCGCTTTTTCAGGCGCAACCGCGGCTACGAGCTCCTCCCACCTCCGGGCATCCTCCGCGCTCTTCAGGAGCATGGAGCCGCCTGTCGGCGGTTCGGGCGGGCCGCTCGGGACGGCCCGTCTCAGCGACGAATCGGTCCTCGGAAAGCCCACGCGCTCCGATCGGGTAGCAACAGACCTTAGCGGCCACATTTGCCCCCACGTACTCACCGCGCCGGCCTCCACAGTTGATTGTGACCTGGTTCCACAAATCCGGCAGCTCTACCGGGCTCGAATACCAAATCAGAGACTCCCGAGAATCCAGCGATAGCGCAAAGCCGTGCGGCTGAAGCAGGGCTGCGAGACGGATTGGATCGACCATTCTCCTCATTTCGTATTCACCACATAATAAGGAATTCCAGCCGCGCGTAGTTCTGCGCCGATGACACCGCCATATCCCGTGGACGGAAGCGGTTGGGTGCCAAACCAGATCACCCGCTTCACAGGCGAATCTGGTGTGTTGAGAATTGCCTTGTCCGCTGCTATCTGAGTCATCTTTTGGTTGAACTTCCCCCAAGTCATCTCATTCCATGGTGTAGTGTTCCCTTCGAATGCGGTTCCGTTTATCGTGGAGAATCCGTCGTAAATTCGCATGCCCGCATTTCCCTGGCTCCAATACGTCGGAATGCGGCGCGTTTGTGCGGTACCCCGCCCTAGCACGTCAATGACATACTGGTTATGCGTATAAGTCGCCGATGGACCGTTGTAGGAAACCGGCAACCACCGATTCGCCCCGAACGCCACTTGCCCGTCCACACTCACGCCGTTCGGGCTGGCCCAGTTGTAATTCCTCGGATCGAGATAGCCGTTGCGTCCGCCGGCCAAGTGGTAGCTGCCGTAGAGGCCAAAGCCCAGGTCGACAAAGTCGTTAACCGTCAGGCTGCTGGCGTTGCCGTTAGCGATCTGGCTGCCCATGCCCAGCGCCTGGTTGGCAGTCAGGCCGTAGGTGACTCCCTTGATCGCCGGCCGGAAGACCAACCCAAGCTTAGGAGCCGTGTACAGGGACCGTCCGGCCGATCCGAGCCCCGTCCCCTCGAACGCCGAGTACGTCAGCGCCGCGTCGCTGGTCGCTTCCATTGGGTAGCTGGCCGCCTGAATCGTCCTCAGGGCGGCCCGCTCGCCGGGGTTTTGCGTGCGGCCCAGGCTCTGCGAGATCTCGCTGCGGAGCCGACCATAGGTCATTGACACCCCGTTGCCGGCGCTAGCCCAACCGTCATAGAACGCCGTTCGCACCACCAGAGACAGGGCATTGTAACGGCTGTTGTACAACGCAGACGGGTCGTTCGATATGGTCTGCATCGCGTTGTACAAATAGGGCGTGAGGATTTCCTGCGCCTCGTCTGGAGCCGTGCCGCTGGTGTCACTCAAGTCGATCGGATCACCGCCGAGGTACTGATACAAATTGGCGCCGCCGATGATCTCGCCCGCCGGGTCGTGCTCATACCAGATATTATTACGGACATCGCGGTTCAGCGCGTGGCCGATGCTGCGGGCCTCAATGTCATAGTAGAGTCCCTTGCCCAGGATTGAGCAGACCGCTTGTGCCGGGCCGGTTGCGGTGAGCAGGTTGCCGTACGAGTCATACGTATAGACGGCACCAACGGTCTCCGTGGTCGGATCTACGAGCATCGCCGTATCGCCGCTGGCGTCGATCACCGCTTCGTAGGTCTTGGGGGTCGCTTGCGTGTAGTCGGTGACCGCCAGAAGCTGGCCGTTGGGACCCCATGTATATCCTGTGAGCAGGACATTGCCGGCGTCGAGCTCGCCGACCAGGTCCACGCCGTCGTAGACGTAATGGCGGGCGTAGGAGTATTCCCATCCGTCGGATTCCGGGTCCCAGACGTAGACGTCCTTCCACGTTCTTCGTCCTTGAGAATCATACCCGTAGGTCAGCTTATCACTGCCGGACACTGGGTTGTCCGGCGTCACGCTGATCATCCGGTCATTGGCGTCGTAGGTGTACGCGTAGATCGAATCGTTGGTCACATCGCCGCGCAGGTTGTAGCTCAACGCGGCATACTGGTTCAGGGTGTTCACATCGCCAAGGGCAGGATCGACGAAGTTGCCAACGCCGTCGTAGGCGTAGGTTTCCTTCACAATCCCGTTGTCGGTGACCTTGGTCAGGGAGTTGGCGTCGCTGGTGTTGTCGTTGGGGCCACTGCCATAGGTGTAAACGTAATTGTTGGCTTGCAGATTGCCGGAGTCGTCGACGGTGTTGGTGCCGTCCGTGGCGATCTGATCGTTCTGATTGTAGCTCAGGTCGGACGAGTAGATTAGTCCGCCCGCGCCGGTGGTGACGCCGATGCCGCCGAGCAGGGCCGGGTCGTTGGGGTCCAGGCTGATGTCGGTCGTCAATGCGGTCCCCGCCACGCCGGCGAGGCTGGTGGTGATCGAGGCGATTTGGCTGGCGCTCCCGTCCCAGTACGCGATCGTGAACGTCACGCCGTTGACGGTGATCGTTTGCAGGCGCTTGGAGGTGGGATCGTAAGCATAGCTCGTCTGCGCATTCGCCTGACCGTTGGGCAGGTTCTGAATCGTCATCGACGCCAATGCGTTGGGCGATTCAGTGGTGGGGCTGGGATCGTTGCGGCCGGGTGTCGTCGGGTAATAACCGTGCGCCACCGTCACGTTTCCGGCAGACCCAAACGTCTCGTTCTGCGGCTGACCGAGGGCCGTGTACGTTTCGGTCTCGGTGCTGATCTGCCCGTTGTCGATGGACGTGGTCACCATCGGCCGGCCCTGGTCGTCCAGCGCCTGAACCTGCGAGCTGACCAATCCCGTCTGTGAATCGATCGCCGTGCTGCTCGTCTGAATGCCCGCGGCGTTATACCCAAAGCTCGCGCTCATCCCTGGCTCGATCACCGTCTTGAGCTGCCCAGCGGCATTGTACTTGTAAGTATTCTGCGTGCCGTCGGCGTAGTGTTTGGAGGTCATCAAGCCGCTGGCTTGATCGTATTGCCAGCCGGTCGTCGCGGCTTTCGCGTCGCCGCTGTTGGTCGGATCGCCACCGGGGTAAGTTGTGAGGCTCGTCAACTGCCCATCGGCGTTGTAGCCGTACTTGCTGGCGATCAGCCCGGCCCCGCTTTGCGTAGTCGTCTGGCCGAGCGTGTTCTCCGTCTGGCTGTTGCTCGTGCCGTTGGAGTTGGTCACGCCGGTGGGATCTTCGGTGCCGGAGTTGATGGCGGTCACCATTGCGGAGCAGTCTGGCCGGGGGCCTGCACACTTTTCTCGGTGCCATCCTGGAACCAGGTGTAGTTGGTCCGCCCCGTGTAGTCGATGCTGTATTGGAGGGTCCCGTTGGGGTTGTAGTAGGAACTGGTGTCCGAGACCACGCCGCCGCCGACAGCCAGTTGTTGCGAGTCGGTCAGCAGCCCGCTGGAATAGCTGTCCTTTTCGCTGGTGCCATCAGGATTGGTCGTGGTTACGTGGGAGGCCCCGCCGCCGTCCATCACCGTGTTCGTGACGGTGCTCAGACCATTGAGATTCTCGGTCGTGGTCAGGCCGCCGTTGGTGTAATTGAGGGTATCGGTCTGGATGCCGCTGGTGCTCAGGAGCGTGGAGCTGGAGCCGCCGAACGAAGAGCTGTAGAGCGTCTTGCTGTCAGACGCGTCGAAGGTGCTGGAGCCGTCCATGCTCGCCCAGCTTGCGCCGAGTTGGCCGCTGGTCGGGTCGTAGATCGCAAAGCTCTTCGAGCCGTCGAAACCGACGGTTTCGGTGGGACGCTGGTTGCCGTCGAAGGTGGTGGTCGAATCAACCGTCGTCGGCTGGCCCGCCGACGCGGTCGCCCCCGCGCCCGGCGCCGACTCCACGCTCAAGTAATCCTCGCCAAGAACATTGCTGTAGGTGGTGGTGGTGTTCTGCCCGCCGTCGGTGGAGGCCGTGGCATAGGTGCTGCCCTGGGTCTCGGTGTTCCCATCCCCGTCCGGCGTGTCGGTCCCGATCACGCCGTACGAATAGGAGGCCGGCGTCTGCGCCGTCCCGCCGACGCTGGCCACCGAGCCGTCGAGATAATCCTTCTCGATGTCGGTGCTGCCGTCGGGATTGGTAGTGGTTGAGATGTTGTACGTGCCGTTGCTGGTGTAGACGGTGCTGGTGGTGCGGTTGGCGGTCTGATCCGAGCCTCCGGCGTTGTCCGTCTCACTGGTCTGGCGGCCCTGGGCATCATAACTGTAGATGTCGGTCAGGCTCGATGAGCCATCGGCGGGAGCCACCTTCTCCGACACCACGTTCCCCATCGCGTCATACACGTAGCTGGTGACCGTCGAGTATTGCAGCCCGTAATTATCGGTCTCCGTTGCCACCTGCCCCAGCGGCGTATAGGTGTACATCGTCGTCGACCCATCCGCCTCGGTCACGCTGCTCGGCCCGAGCCAGTCGCTCGGATAATAATTGAACGACTCCGTGAGTCCGCCCGACAGGCTCGCCTGCGTCGTCCGGCCAAAGCCGTCGCTGGCGGTGGCCGTGTAGGTCGTGGACGGCTGGCCGTCGGCCTCCGCCGATTCGCTGGTCAATACGCCGAAGGCGTTGTACGCGTCGATCGTATTCGACAGCATGGGCCCCAGCCACGAGGCAGTGGTGACGTAGCTGACCGCGCCGCCGAAATCGAACTTCTGCTCGGACAGGTTCCCGCTGATCGAGTTGGTGCTCACGGCGTCGTAGGCGCTGATCGTCGTCGTGCTGAACATCCCGGCCGTCGCCCAGGTGGCGTTGCTGCCGGTTAACGCCTCCCGCGTGATGATCTGCAGGCCGTTGTAGTCGTTGAACGTCTTGCCGGTCTGCGTCCCCAACACATAATCCGTGACCGTATCCGGCGGCTGCACCAGCAGGCTCGGATCAGGCGCCTGTCCGTTGCCGGATTGGGTGGGGTCGTAGCCGTAGGTCTCGACGTTGCCGTCCCCGCTTTGGAATGGCGTGAGCCTGGCGGTCACCCACCCTGTGCTCGGGTCGTAGGAATAGCCCACCCACGAGCCATCGGGATTGGTCACCAGCGTCACCTTCGCCCACTGCGGCTCGCCATTGGTGTAGAGGCCGCCGCCGCCCTGATATTGATAGCTGGTGACGGCCGGCGCGCTCTGCGTGCCGCTCCCTCCGTTTAGCGTAAGTGCATCAGATGTCACCAGGCCGTGCTCGTTGAACGTGTAGGTCTCCGAGGTTGAGCTGCCCGAAGCCTCTCCCGTTCCGCCGGTCAGCACGGTATCGATCTCCACCGACCCCGAATCCACCGAGCCGCTACGCGTAATCTCGATCCCGTCGCCCAGGATCGTTTCCTCGGCCACCGAGTAGGAGAACTGCGGGATGGCGCTGCCATTGTCGGTCTTATTCAGGCCGGTCACGTCGTTGCCCCCATCCCCGCCGTAGGTGATGGCGGTGTCGATCGTCTGCGGCGCCTGGCCCTTGGTCTGGTACTCGGCCTCCGACAGATTCCCATCCGTCCAGTTCAACGTGATGTTGTAACGCGGCGAGATCCCCACGTTCTGCTGCCCGTTGCTCAGCGGCAGGCTTCCGCCGTACACGGTCTGCGTGAGCCCCGTCGAGGAATCGGAGACCGACACCAGATTGCCGTTGAAGGTCTGCACAATCCCGTTGGCGAAGAGCAACTCGTAATTCAGGCTTGTGTCCACAGTGGGATTCAGCGCCCGCAGCACGAAGGTCTGCTGATCGTCCCTCCCGTTCCACCCCTGCGGCGTGCCGGTCGGGCTGAACATGCCGGTGGTTGAATCCCAGGCGAAGTCAAACACCACCGCGTTCCCGCCGGGGCGGATCACCTCGATCCGCTTGACGTGATTGGCCGCATCGTCCACCAGCAAATTCACCCGCACGTGCGTGTCTAGGCTGTACGCCCACGGCACCCCGTCCTGGCTCGAGTCCGCCACCGCGATGTCCTGCGACAGCAGCGTCCCGACGCTGTCCTGCTCCGACCCAAACGCCCCCTGGCTCAGATACCCATTCACCGGCAGCGTCCCGCTCGTGCTCACATTGATCGGCAGCAGCGTCTGGGCCATCCCGTTCTGCGCCGTGAAGGTCACCACGCCGCTGTCATTGCCGAAGGTGGAGAGATTGGCCGGCGTGTTGACGATCCCGTCAATCCCGTTGTCCGGCATCACATTGAAGTAATCCATCGCCGTCGTCAGCGGCAGGGGGCCAGTCGGCGGCGGCAGAAGCGCGCCATTCGGCGCCGGCTGCGTCGCCGGGGTGTACGAAAAGTTGCCGCCAATCGGCACCTCACCGTAAAGGCTCGGAAGCGCGGGGATATTCTCTGTGATGTAAATGTGCTGTCCGTAGTACCACGTCTGGCCCTGGGTCCAGCTCAACGTGGCCCAGGCAATGTTGTACGTGAGGAACGGCTTCGCGCCGACCGGGTAACTGACGGAGGTGGTCGTCCCGCTGTACGCGCCGAATTGGAAGTTGCCCTTCGAGAACGGTATGGCGAGCCAGCCCAACATCTCGGCGGCGCTGAACTGCAGCAGGATCGGTTGTCCGCTCCACGCCCAGCCAGAGGTATCGATTCCCGTCACAGCCGGATAGCTTCCCATTGCCGTCACATTCGAGCCCCCGTACTGATTATTCGCCGCCGGCAGTTGGGCCGTCCAGTCATCTCCCGTGGCGTTGTATTCCGGCGGCCCGTAGCTGGTCATCCAATGCCAGAGATCGTCGGTGCCGACGCCAGGCTCGGGAACGAACGCATTGATCCAGCTCACCGGCCCTGTCCAGTCCTCCGGTGGCAAAAGCGTGTCGGGATACATCCCGCCAACCAACGGCCCCTGCTGATTACTAAACTGCAGCACATCCCCCGGCTGATCCTCCTCGCGAGCACCAGGCTTCGAGATCCACAGCCCGTTGGCGTTGATGGTGCCGAGCAGCTCGGAGATTTGGGACAGCGCGGCGGGCGTGATCGGGCCACCCGTAGTCACCGCTTCCCACACCAGCGGAAACGGATTATTGAGTTCGGCCCAGAGCGTTTCCGGACCGGAGCCCGACGGGCTTAAGGTCCAGCCGTTGTCGGGGCCGCGGGCATACACGTCTTGCAGGATCGCGCCAATCATCCCCTGCATCGTGACTATCGCGCTCGTCGTGTACACCGCGCCCGGATCGACACCGCCGCCGTCAATGAATGTACGAAGCCCATCGGTGGCGCTGCTGCCCGGGCCCGGCACGCCGAACAGAGATTCGTAGACGTTAATGACCGGCGTCGCCGCGGCGATGATCGCGGCACTGGTCTTCTGATCGAAAACGGTCTGGCCGTACCGCTGCGGATAGCTGTTCAACTGCTGCAGCGCATCATGCAACTGCTGAAACTGTTGCGGGAACAGCGCGCTGTCGGCGTCGGGCTGGCCGCGGGTAAAGCTGAAGGACAAGCCGGTGTCGGCGTCGGTCGTCTGCGGCACCTTCGTCCAGTTGATCAGCGCATACGAGGACCCGCCAATGCTCGGGCCGAAGTAAGGCTGGGCGAGGGAGAGCTGCGTGTCGCTTGCCACCCCGGCGATTGGATACCAGTTGCCATTGATCTCGATATTGTCGTCGGTGACGAACTGGGACAGGAAGTGCGTGCCGCTGCCAGTAACGACCGTCCCCTGCGGCGGGTTGCCGCTCGTCTGAATGCTGATCGTGCCCAAGCCGGCAACCGGCGTTGCGTTGATGGATGCCAGCAGCCCGCCGACGGTGTAGGCGTCGTTGGGATAAGCCTGCCCACTGGCAAAGTGCGGGATCAGCGCATCCATCGCATTGTAGAATGCGACAAAGTCCTGGCGGAAATTATCCGGGTCGGCCCAGATCAGCGGTCCGGCGTTGCCGCCGGCATTGTAGGAATAGATGCCGTTAGTCCGGCCGTACATCCCCGGCGTCGGGCTGCCGGCGATGACGGTATCGCCGGTCTGAAAGACGCTCCCACCGGCCCACACTGGGTCCCCGGTAACGTATTGTCCGCTGCCGGTCAGATCGCAGTAGTCGTACTGCCCGCTGGTCCCCTGGATCATCCAAGGGTCCGGAACAATCACGTCCTGGTTTGGATCGTAAATGCCGTTGGAATTTGGGCCGATGTACCAAACCTGGGTGCTGCTATTCGGGGCGCCGGGGGGATTAGCGGAGACCACTTCACTCTCACTCGGGTCGAGAAGGCCGTTTCCGTTGAGGTCGTGGAACCAAACGTTCGTGGCCGGAAACAGGCCATTTGTCAGCAATCCGGCGGCGGCGGGCGCGCCCAAAGACTGCGGGCTTACGACAGAAAGCCATCCGCTCGCGTGCGGGATAGTCACGGCGTTCGGCCCGCCGGTGGGAAGTTGCGTGATCTTCTCCCGCAGGGCGGCAGTTAGCGTGTTGTAAAAGTAATTCTGCCAGACTTGCGGGATGTATTGGTTGGGCGCCTGATCCACCGGCGCGGCATCGCCGGGGGTGGTGACGGTGGCCGACGTGGAGGCGGACTTGTTCCCGGCCGCGTCGTAGGCGGTGACTTGAAACGTGTAGCTCGTGCCCGCGGTCAAGCCGGAGGCCGTCATGCTGGGTGTCGGCGTCGTCCCCAGATCGACCGGAGTGTTTGGAGAGACCGGAGAGCTCCGCGTCACGTCGTAATGATCCACACCCACGTTGTCCCACGGCTGGACCCAGCCGAGAGAAACGGAGCTGGCGCTGATCGCGGTGACCTGGACGTCCAACGGGGCATTGGGCGGGGTCGCATCAGCACCGGTCGAGCCGGTGGTTGTCGCCGGAGCTGATTCGTTGTCGTCGGCGTCGAAGGCGATGACGCTGTAGTTGTAGGTGCCCGGAGTGAGGCCGCCGTCGTAAAAGGCAACGCCGTAGGTGACGCCCACCTGCACGCCATTGCGGAGGATCTCGTAGCCGACGTTGTCGGTGGAGGCGGACCAAGCCAGGTCGATCTGGCCGTAGCCGTTGGCGCTGGCCGTAAGGCCGCCGGGCGCCGTCGGAGGCGTCGAATCGTAGCTCGTCGAGCTTGCGGGCACGGCGACCGGCAGTGCGGCGCTCTGGGCGGAGGAGTTGCCGGAGTTGTCGGTGGACGAGACGGTGTAGGAGTAGCTCTGACCGGCCGAGGCGGAGGTATCGAGGTAGGCGGCGCTTTGAATGCCGGTCGCGATCGGCTCTGACTGGCCGTTGCGGTAGACGTTGTAGGTGACGCCCTGCGGGCCAGTCCAGGTCAGCAGCACGCCCGCCGCGCTGACCTGGGTGGCGACGAGATTCGCCGGCACGGCGGCAACGGAGGCCGGACGAGTCGCGCTGGCCGTTGCAGGCGGCGACGCCTGCCCGGAGCTGTTCACGGCCTGGACCTGATAGTAGGAGATGACGCCAGCCGGCGCGGTCGTGTCGTCGAATGCCGGCGCGGTGAATAGCGTGGAATCGATTTCCACAAATCCACTGGAGGCGGAGGCGCTTCGCAGGACTTGGTAGCCGGCCAGGTCTCCCTCGGTGTTGGGGGACCATTGCAATGCGATACCGTCGATTGAAGCGATGGCCGACAGATTCGCCGGCATTCCAGGAGCGCTGGCGGCGGGCGTGGTGACCGGCTCGGCGTTGCTGTAACCGGAGAAGGCGACTTCGTTCTCGGCCCGCACGCGATACGTGTAGGACGTGTTGGGTTGGAGCCCATTGTCGGTATAGGTGGTCGCTGGGACGTCAGCATCGATCTCGGTGAAGTTGATTCCGTCGGTACTCCGTTCGACGTGATAGGCGGTGACGGCGCCAGTGGAGGCTGTCCACGTGAGCGTAACCTGCGTGGAGGAATCGGCCGCGGCCGCGAGACTGGACGGCACGGAGGGAACGGGCGCCGGCACGGTGACCGAAAGTGGGCTGCTGGCAGGGCTGTCGCCGCCAGAATCGGCAGCGATCACTTCGTAAGTATAGGTAGCGCCGGGCGACACTGAAGCATCGGTGAACGTCGGTGCGGAGATGTCCGAGCCGACCGTCTGGTAGGACGCGTCGCCCGGCCCCAGTCGCATGACCGTGTACGTTATCGCTCCCGAGGGCGCGGCCCAAGTGAGCGTCAATGAACTGGTCGTGACCGCCGACAGCGTCAGCGCCGTCACGGTGGCAGGCGTCGGTGTGATGGAGGCGACGTTGGAAAAGCCGGAAAACGAACCGGCGTTCTCCGCCGATACGCGATAGGAAACACTGACACCGGCGGGCACGGTGTCGATGTATTGGGTCCCTTGCACATCCGCGGCGATCTGGGCAAAAGCGCCGCCCTCGATACTCCGCTGGACATGACAGGCAGTGACGGTTCCCGCCGACGCGCTCCACGCGAGGGTCACCTGTCCATCGGTGTCGTCGGTGAGTGTCAACCCCGCCGGCGCTGACGGCGCGACGGCCGGGGGACGGGCAAAGACGACCACGCCGGTCGGTGAATCGCCAGAATTGTTCACCGCGACGACCTGGTAACCGTAGGTGTCACCTGCGGTCACATTCGTATCGACGTAGGAAGGCTGGTAGCTGGTTCCGACGACGGCAAAGGCATCGTCGCCGATGCCCCGCCGTAGGATCCGGTAGAGAATCGTATCGGCCGAGGCATTCCAGGTGAGAGAGACGGACACGGCATCGGAAGCGCTGACGAGAAGTCCCGTGGGCACAAGCGGCGCTGTAGTGCTCGTGGAAGTCGTGACGGACGCAGAGGCCCAAGATTCTCCGCCGGCGTCGTAGGCGGCCACTTCATAAGAGTAAGTTTGATTGGCCGAAACGGTCGTATCCGTGTACGTATTGGTGTCTGCCGTGCCGACCGGAAGGTAGGAGGACTGGCCTGGACCTTCGCGGAGGATCGAGTAGTCCAGCGCGCCCGCCGTGGCGGACCAACTCAGTTGCACCGAAGACGAAGAGACGCCGATCACCGTCAGGCCATTGGGCTCTGCGGGGACGGCGGTAGCTTGGACCGACGCGCTGGGATACGAGACAGCGCCGGCGTTCTCGGCCTGGACGTAGTAGCTATAGGTGAGGCCGGGGACGAGTTGGGCGTCGGTGTAGGCGGGGCTTTGGACGCCGGGGGCGATTTCGACGAAGTTGGTCGAGCCGGCGCCGATGCTGCGCCAAACATTGTAGCCGGTGACGGGGCCGGAGGGGGCGGACCAGGTGAGTGCGATTTGGCCGGGCGAAGAAACGGCGGCGAGGTTGGCCGGGGCGTCGGAGGTTGCCGGGGGTGTGGTGACGGAGATGGTGGTGCTGGCGGCCTGTGCGCCGGTGTCGTCGATCGCGATGACCTCGTAGGTGTAGGTGGATTGGCCCTGGACGGAGCCATCGTAATACGGGGTGCCTGTCGCGGTGTCGAACGGAACGAGGCCGGCGTCGCCCGGTCCCTGCCGCAGGATGTTGTAGCTGACGGCGCCGGGAACCGGAGTCCAGCTCACCACGACGGCGTTGCCGCCAAAGGCGGCGGCAGTCAAAGCGGTGGGAGGCGGAAGCGTGGCGTTGGCACTGGCCGTATTGGAAGCCGCGGAGAGAGTCGTGTTGTCGCCGGCAACGGCAACGACCTGGTAAGCATAATCGCTGCCGGCCGAGATGGAGGAGTTGTCTGTGTAGCTATTTTGGCCGGAAATGGTGACGAGCGAGGTGAAGCCCGCGTCGTCAGGCCCCTGGCGGTAGATCCGAAAAGAAGGGGAGTCAGTGCCAGTGTACGTCCATGAAAGGTACATCGCGTTGGAGGAGCCAGAGACGCTTAGGTCTTGCGGCGCCAGCGGCGCCGTCCAGGCGTCGAGGGGCTGGCTCGCCGGGGTAGTGCCGTCGGACTCGACCGCGCGAACCACGTACCAAAAATGTGCGTCGTCAGGCAGGCCGGCGTCATCGTAGCCGGTGGACGCGGGATCGAGGTCGGTGACGATCGGCGCGAAGTTGATGCCATCGGTGGAGCGATCGACCTCAAAGGCGGTCACGGTTTGCCCGGCGTCGGGCGTGTAGGCATTCCAGGTTAAGCTGAGCTGTGAAGGCGAGACTGCCACGATGTGGGTGATCGTCAGGTCGTTGCTGCTGGATGACGCAGTGGTCGTGTCCGCGGAGGCGTAGGCCGAGTCGAGTTGGGGGGACAGATTCAAATCAACCGCCTGGATGCGATACCAGTAGTGGGTCGCGGGAGAAAGCCCGGTGTCGGTGTAGTTCGACGAGCCGTAATACCAGCCCTCCGGCAAGGGCAGCGCGGTGAAGTTGACGCCGTCGGTCGACCGCTCAACCTGCGGGATCGCGCTTTGATCATTGGTGTTGTTCGACCAGGACAGCGAGATCTGGGGATTACCGTTGGAGTCTTCCCCTGGCGTTGCCGTCAGGTTGGACGGCGCCGCCAGTGGCGTGGTGCATTCGATACACGCGTAGGCGGGTTCGGCCGGGCTGTATTGGTTCGTGGCGGTGACGTGATACCTGTAGGCCGTGTCTTCCTGGGGCGCATTGCTGATGTTGTCATCATCGAAGGAAGTCGCAGAACCGTCGAGTGTGGCGATGGTCGTGCTGTTGCCATTGGGATCGATGCGATCGATGGTGATGGTCGTGGCCCAGGCAACCGGGTTCCAACTCAGAGACACGGAGTTGGGTCCGGTCGCCGTGGCGGTCAGGCCGGTGGGCGTTTGGGGAGCGGCGGCATCAGGGGTGGTTGCCGTCGCAGGTAGAGTCGGGCTCGACTCCACGCCACCGGTTTCGGCCAACACCTGATACGTGTAAGTCGTGTCTGGCTGGGCGGTGAGGTCGTTATAGCTTGTGCTCTGCACGCCGGTGGCGATGGTCGTGAAGTAGATACCGTCAGTGCTCCGCTGGATGTCGTAGCCGCTGACCAAGCCGCTGGAGGCGGACCATGCCAATGCCACTTGCTGGGCCGAGATTGGCCGTGCCGTCAGATTCGATGGGGTCGCCGGCGTAGCCGGAGCGAACATGAGCGCGGTGGCCACAGCATTGTACCCGTTGGTCGAGGTGACCTTGATGTCCACCTCGCCCTGGATCTGCCAGACCAGCCATAGCCCATTGGTGAAGTGGCTGACGCTCTGAGTGTCGAGCACGGTGCCTGTCGCGGCATCGGTGACTTGCACGGTCTCGGCCCGCAGGTTCAGGGTATCCCAGTCTAAAAGATAAAGCGCCACTTGGTGCGTCTGCCCGTCGGCGAGATTGAGGTTGATAGTGAAGCCGGAACTGGCATAGACGCACGTGGCCATGCGAGTATCGTAAGCTGGGACCTGCACTGCGCGGACGTCGGTGGTCGACCACGCCCAACCGTATGAGTTTGCGCCGTAGACTTGGTAATTTGCGTAGCTGGGAAGTGGGTCATAATCAGCCAGGAGCGTAAAGCCGTCCGATCCATACACGCCCTGCCAACTCCCTTCGGTGGTCGTGTCGGTTGCAATCAGTCGCGCGAAGGAAGAGCTGATGCTGCTGGGGGTGGACTCGACGCTACTGGCCGTCGAGCCCTGGCCGAGGGTATTGACTGCCACCACGCGGTAGTAGGAGACCTGCCCCTGCGGCGCGGTGGTATCGTCGTAGGAGGGGTTGGCCAGAAGGCTCGAATTAAGCTCCGTGAATGGCCCACTGGTGGCGTTGCGGCGGTAGAGATTGTAGCCCGCGAGATTCGGCTCGGTGTTGGCGGCCCATTGCAGCAGGACGCCGCCTGGCGTGCTGGTGGCCGAGAGACTGGCCGGGGCGGCGGGTCGGGTCAGAGGAGGGGTGTCGAAGAACAGGCCGCTGGCTACGATCCATTGGCCGGGGGCGGAAGTGATGCTTATCGTCACATTCCCGCTGAGGGTCCAGACCAGCCAGGTCCCCGAGCCGAAATTCGAGACTGTCTGGGTGTTGAGCTCTCTTCCGCTGACCGTGTCAGACACCGTTACGGTCTCGGACAAACCCCCGTTGAACCAGTCCAGCAGGTAGATCGCTACCTGGTGGGTTTGGCCGTCAGTCAAGTTCAGGTTGATACTGAAGCTGCCGGTCGTGGATCCGTAGCCGCTGACCGCCCGGCCTGAATCGGTGGCCGAATTCTGCAGCGCGCGCACGTCCGGGGTATTCCAGGAGGAATTCCAAAACTGGCCTCCCGCCAATGTGGACTGTGCGTAGGGCGTGGCGATTCCACCTTCGTTGAACAGGCTATATCCATCCGACCCGTACACTCCGGCCCAGCTTCCCTGAGTTCCGGTGTCGGCCCGCACGAACGAGAGCGAGGTGGGTACGACCGTCGCCGCAGGCGAGGTCTGCCCGTCGCTAGTCACCGCCACGACGCGGTAGAAGTTGGCGGCCCCGGTCGAGGCGGCGGTGTCGGTATACGAAGTGCCGGGCAGAGGCACAGAGTTGAGCTGCACGAACGCGCCGGCCGAGGAAGAGCGACGGTAGACGTCATATCCGGCGACATTGGCGGCCGTACTGGCCGACCAGTTGAGTTGCACGCCGCTTGGAGAGTCCACCGCCGACAGGTTGGTCGGCGCCGCCGGCCGGTCGGTGGTTGCCGGGTCGAACATGAGCGCGCTGGCAACGGCGGTCACGTTGGCGGTCGTGCAGGTGATGGTGATCGTCACCTGCCCCTGAAGGTTCCACACCAGCCACACGCCGTCCTGGAAGTTGGAGACGATTCGGGTATCCAGTTGTGAGCCGGTGTCCGCGTTGGTGACGGTCACCGTCTGCTGGCGCCCCTGGTTGTTCCAGTCCATCATGTACAACGCGACCTGATGCGCCTGACCATCGGTCAGCGTCAGGTCGATGCTGAGCGTGCTTTGGGTGTTCTCAGTGGGAGAGTTGCCGAAGTCCGCCGCCGCGCTGCGGTCGCCGGTGTCGGTGGGCGCGTTCTGCATGGCGACGGGACCGGCGGCGCCGTACTGCCAGACGCCGCTGGCGCCGTTATCGGAATACCGCACGTAGTCGGGCAGCGACTCGCCCAAGGCGCCACCGAGCGGCGCATACCCGTCCGACCCGTACATCCCCACCCAGCCGCCCTGCGTGGTTACGTCTTGCGATACGAAGGGGAGCGGAGCGGCCGAAGGGGCCACATCGGCCTGGATGATCGCCGGCTCGGAGCATGTGCCCGACAGCCCGACCGACTCGACGGAATAAAACGAAGTCCCCGCGGGCGCGGAGGCATCGAGGTAGCCGGGCTGCGTCACCGGCGTTGCGGTCAACAGCGTCGGCGTCCCGCCGTCAACCGATTCGCGGTAGACGTTGTACCCGGCCACCTGGCCCGTGGTGTCGGCGGCCCATTGAACGCTCACGCTCCCCGAGCCCGTGCTCGCGGTCAGTCCCGTCGGTTTGGGAACGGCGGGGTCCCGCGCCGGGTCGAAGAAGATGCCGCTGGCCACCGCGTTGGGACCACCCGTGCAAGTGAGCGTGATCGTCACCTGCCCTTGCAGGTTCCACACCAGGTACTGGCCGCCGGAGAAGTTCGACACCGTTTGCCTGTCGAGGATCGCTCCCGAATTGCTGTCGGCGACAGTCACCGTTTCGGAACGGTTCAGGCCGTCCCAGTCCAGAAGGTATAAGGCGACCTGGTGTGAATTTCCGTCGATCAAGTCGAGGTCGTAGGTAAAGCCCGAGGCCGATGTGTCGAAGGCGGCTATGCGCATGCCCTGAGACTGCATGAGCGCGCGCTTGCTGCTCGGGCCATAGTTCCAGACCCCGCTCTGCTGCCCGCTTGGGTTCAAGGTGGCGTAGGAGGGAAGGCTCTCACCGGCGTCGGCCAGATAGTAGCCGTCGGTGCCGTAGGTCCCGACCCAGTTGCCCTGAGTCGCCGAGTCGTTTGCAACGAACGACGCCGCCGCGGGCGGGATCAACGATACTGCATCGATCAGCGCTGTATTGTCCCCGCCGGCAGTATCGAGCCCCAGAAAATCGATCGTATGAACACCCGCGGTCACGGTGAATTCGCCGGTGGAGTACCCCGCGTAATGGGTCCCGCTCGGGGTGAATTGTCCGACGATGTTTCCGTCGACCAGGACCTCAAAGTTCTGCGCCCCGGAGTCCCACATCCGCTGCGCCGCGAGGAAGCCCAGAGCGTAAGTTCCGGCGTTTAGTGAAACCGACTGACTGATAGAGGCGCCGCCCTGTTGGAGGAACCCCACCTGCATGCCTTCAGGGGCGTTCGGGCTGGCGGAGGTGTAGGCGCTGCCGTTGCCCGCAACACCTGCGGAGCCGCCAAAGGTCCAGCCGGCGCCCGCCGGATTGGCTTGGAAGTCGTAGAAGCTTCCAACGCCCACTGATGGTGTCTCGAACCCGGCGTTGGCGATCGGATTGCCCGAAAGCATCACCCGCCGCTCCAAGGGCTCGACCGCCGCGGCCGCCGCGCGGCAAAGACCCCGGCGCGAGGACTGTACGGACCCAGACCTTCTGCGCATGCCGCGCAGCGTTACTCCGTTTGCCATGGTCGCAACCTCAATGTGTTTTGGAGGGATGCAGTCCCCCTACGGGCAACCCCAGCCCAATCCCTGAAATCGGTCTCCGTTTGCCGCTACTGACAAGCTTTCGGCCCAGGCCCCGCGCACGGCGGATGACCATTGCCGTGATCCGAAGTATTGCAAGCTCGTGAGACGACGCAACTCACCTAAACAGGGGAGTCGCGCAGGGCGAGGCGTCAATCGACGCGATTGCCTGCCAGGAACCTCGCGGCATGGCATGGGAGGCACTACGGACGATTCGTTGGACGTGAACGGAAATGGAAGCAGATCGGCGAAGTAAGCCAAGTGGTTGCTAAACGCACCTTTCAGGACTCGAACCTGAAACCTTCGGTTCCGTAGGTCGTTGGTGGGTTGAAGAATGGCGTTAGCTGAAACTCATGTGGAAGCTCGGCTTAGAGACAGTACCGCAAATCGGAAGGTCGCTCTAAGATTTACGTATGATACTGATTTTTATAGCGTTTTTCAAGGTTTCTCTGCCAGAAGTCTGCCACTTCTCTGCCGCATAATCGGCGAATGAATCGCTTTCCTCGAACAGTTTGGACTTGCGATCAGCCACAAACAAAAGCACGAACCGCATGGGATTGGTCGCCTCTATTTCCGACTGTCGTTTGTCCACCGCGTTGTTGCTCTCCGCTCGCCGTGCGCATACATTATCCGTGTCGGCGGTATTCCCCGGAGAAGGTCCCCCCCCTCCTTTTCCAACCGCCGATTTTTCATGCGCGTCGGCTTCCGCTTCTCTCTGTTACCAGTCGCAGTCTCCCCCCTCCCACCTCATGGTAGAAGAATCCTCCGGCAGTGAAGCGAAATGGGGTCAAGGTGGATCGCCCGGAGGGAGGGTTCCCGGTACGCCGGGAGGGACCTTGAAGCCATTTCGTGGAGCGTAAAATCTCGCTTGAGGTGGGAGGAGAACAATTCCACCGCGCGAAGCTCCTTGTTGGCTTTGCGTCAGGAAGCGGAAGGAAACGCGAAGCGTTGTCGCGTGCTCGTGACCGTAGTGAAGCGAAGTCCTGAAGCACTCCGGCCTCGCATCGCGGGGAGACGCCATTTGTGGAGAAGCTTTGAGCTGAATGCGGAAAGAAATGCTCGTTGGCCCATTCGGCTGTCAGTGAGGCGAAGGAACGGGCGCATTCATCACACTGTCCGATCGACTTGACCGGTGCCGTTGATGCGGTTCTCAAGCGCCAACGATGTTGCAAGAATTTCATCGGGATTCGCTGGTTTGTGGAGCTACATAAGCATGCAATTCGTCGCGATGCACATCCAAATGGTTCAGCTTCCCCACGAGGCGAGCGGCGATTCCCGGGCCGAAGATGGCAGTCAAAAGCACGCGGCGGTAACAACCCATTCCCGGGAGCGCTCAATCGCTTGACGCACTGCTGGACAAGGCACGCCCCTCTTGTGCCGCAAGGATCTCCATGATGTCCGACCCTGGCCGAGATTGGCGAAGCAGCACTGTGATGGTCTGCATGTAGGGGCGGATGTGATTCAGGAATAGCTTGTAGCCGGCGCAGAGATAGTTCAAGCCTGGTTCGCCGTCGGGAGTGAGGATGAACCGGTTCTTGGGGCATTCGCCATTGCATGCGAATCGTACTTCGCATTGCTGGCAGTATTTGGGCAGAGTGGACCGCTTGTCGAGGCCGAACTGCCGTTGCTTCGGCGATTCGACCATGTCAGTCAGCGTTGCATCATGAATATTGCCGAGGTGGTAATCCGGCGAGACGAAATGGTCGCACGAGTACAGGTCGCCGGAGTGCTCGATGGCCAGCGCCCGGCCACAGGTTTCGCTGAACACGCACAGGTTTGAGCCCCGGCCCGCCCATATGCCCACTTGGACGTCAAAGGTTTGCACGATCGTCCGGCCCACATCGTATCGAACCCAACGGTCGAAGATCTCGCACAAGAAGCGGCCAAACTGCACCGGCTCGACCGTCCATGGCTCAACCAAGGACTCGGGCTGCAGGACGGTTAACCGTCCGGCTTGCGCCTGAGGCTTCAACTTCGCAGCGGCATCGCGTTCCACAAGTGGAATGAGCTGAATGACGGGGCTGCCGTGTTCTTTCAGGAACTCATACACTTCCAGCGGATGATGGGCCAGTTCCCGATGCACCACGGTCAGCGTGTTGAAAGCAACGTGATGTTGCTTGAGAAGATTCATCCCGCGCCAGACCTGATCGAAGGTGGGCTTGCCGCCCCGCGTAACGCGATAACGATCGTGCAATTCCCGTGGCCCATCGATCGACAAGCCCACTAGAAACTTCTCTTCCGCAAGGAACTTGCACCACTCGTCGTTCAAAAGCGTGCCGTTGGTTTGGAAGGCATTATGGATGCGCTTGCCGGGCACGGCGTACTGCTTTTGCAATTCCACCACCCGGCGGAAGTAGTCCAGCCCCAGCAGCGTCGGTTCACCACCCTGCCAGGCGAAAGGCACATCGCGCCCCGGCTGGAACTGAATGTATTGCTGGATGTACTTCTCCAGCGTCTCGTCACTCATGCGAAAGTCGGATGCCTTTCGATGCTGCGGGAACAGCGATTCTCTGTCGAGATAGAAACAGTAATGGCAATCCAAGTTGCAGATTGGGCCGATAGGCTTGGAGAGGATGTGGAAAGGACGTGTGGATGCCATGGCTAACCTCACCCATTTTGCGAAGCCGCGAGAGAAAGCTAAAACCAGCGCTGCATCGCTTTGGTCTTTCCACCCCCATCCCGGCTGGCCGGGCGTGAGGAAGTCATCACTGCAGGCGGCGATTCTCGTCCTTCCGTCACTCGTTATACCCGCAAACCGCATCGTCGCTTCTACCGAATCAGCGATACAACTCACGAGCGAACACCGATTGTAACTCCGCCATGGATTTCAATTCTCCGGCGACCTGCGCATGCGCGAACAGCAGCGTCGGGACCTTCTTAATGCGCAGCGATCCGTAGACGGCCATCGATTTACGAAAAGCCCTGTCCGTTTCTTCATCTGCGCGGTGCGGGTCAAGGGCTTTGCCACAAAGCTCCACGGCGCGGCGCATGGCCAGTCCGATCGGCGGAGGTTCGGGGCCGTCGAGCAGGAATCGGTCGAACTCCAGATATCGGTCGGGACGAGAATGCCATACGGCTAACCCTAAGCGGGCATACTGGCAGGCATAGCCATGGCCAGCGGCAATCTCCTTCACCGCGGGATTGCACGCGGGATGTTGCGGGAGGGGCAAGAGCAGGACACCGAGTTCCGGGTCGGCCGCCGCGGCCTGACTCACCAGGCCGTGAACGGCACGGCACGGGGTACACGTAACGTCGAACAGGAATGCGATAAAACGCTTGGCATGTTGCTCGCCCAGTATCGGCCATTCGGTGATATCCAATCGGACCTGTTTGTCCATGAGGGACACCTGCCGCCGGGAAACTGTGTCCCGTTGGGGCGCACTTGAATCAGAATCCTCACGTCGTATCGCACCTTCCGGAGCCACCTGGGATTCCCTATCCTCCGTTCTGCTGGAGGGCACGACAGCGTAACTGGGGGGCAGCAGACTGACGTGGGTCGTAATCAATAGGGCCAGAGCGGCCGCGGCAACACCACCCGCTACGGACAATTGCGTCGGTGATGGATGAATAGCCCAAATCGCAAACGCCAATCCGACCATCCCCAAAAAATGGACCGTGTTGCAGTAGAAGCACCAACGGCGGACGACGGCAAGCTGCAGCAGGATGAACCAAACGGCCGAGCCCACGGAAATGGTTGCGACGCATAGGATCGATGTCTGCACAAGCCGGGATTGGCCATTTGCTAGAACAACAACTATCGCCAATATGGCTAGGACCGCATAAGCCGCGGCCGCCAGACCGGCCACGGGAAAGATTCCCAGTTGAGACCAACGGCTTGTCATAACCGCATCGCAACCGGAGCCTTCGCCACAGCCCGGCAATCCCCGGACGCCCGCCGTCCGGGTGGCAATCCACGCCGACAGCGCCGACGCTGCCGCACCTGCCGCGAAAATAAGACAGAACTGCCAATACATTGCTGATCAACTACGCTCATCTCTGAGGGCGGCGACGCCTTCGTTGCTGTGGGGCCGTAGCCTAGCCCAGCCGCTGCGCCAATGATCAAGTTCATCGGCCATCCACGCGATTGCCCCATCCCAATCGCCCAGTTGCTGCTGGCGGAAGAGCCGCATGGTTGGGTACCAAGGCGTATTCACGCTATCGCGCATCCACCGCCAGTCGGCGGCAAAGGGAAGAGCAACCCACGTCGGCCGGCCGAGCGCCCCGCCTAGATGCGCGATCGAAGTGTCGCAGGTGACGATCAGGTCCAGGTGCATCATGGCCGCGGCGGTGTCCAGAAACGCGCCGCCGTGCTCGTCTAGCTCAGGCAACTCGGTCATCGGGAAGGAACCATCGAACGCGCACCCCTTTTGCAGGCTCACCAGCCGCACCCCCTGCAGGCGAGCCAACGGGGCAAGGTTCCCGACGGGGAAGGAGCGGTTGCGGCGGAACGCGGGTGTTTGCTCGCCCTGCCAGGAGACGCCGACAAGCAGGGGCCTGCCCTGCCCGCCGCCATCTGCTCGCAACCGATAAAGGAACTCTCCCCACTTATGGATTCGGTCAGGCTCGGCCGCGAGATACGCTCCACCGGCCGCGGCATTCGTTTGATCCACGCCCAAAAGAGCGGGGAGACTCATCAGGGCGGCATAACAGTCGTAGGGCGGCAGCGGCTCCCCGAGCCCGATCACCTTCGACACGCCCGGCACCGTACGCAGCAGCGGCGCCAGCTCCGGCCGGCATTCGATCACCACCCGCACGCCCATGTCCGCCACCCGCGTGGCAAAGCGGGCGAACTGGATCGCATTGCCTAATCCTCCCTCGCCGTAGAGCAGTACGGTACTACCACGCAGCGGCGGTGCAGCTGCACGCTGGCCGGATCCCACGCCCGGAGCGGCCCACCGCCGGCCCGGCAGCCGGCGCCGCCATGTCGGATGCTCGAAGCGGCACTCAAACGCCCGGAATCCGGCCAGCCAATCACCTCGCGTCAGCAGCACCATCGCACCGTTCACCCGTGCCTCGACGTGCCCCGGCATCACCTCAATAGCCCGCGCAAACGCCCCGGCCGCTTCGTCCAGCCGGTTCAATTCAATTAGGGCCGCACCCATTCCGTTGTGCGCCTCGGCGTACTGAGTATCCAACTCCATGGCCCGCTTGGCAGCGTTCAGCGCCTCGGCCGGCTGCCAGTTCTTTCTCAGCGTATTGGACAGGTTGGCCCACGCGTGCGCATCGCCGGGTGATAGGCGGACGGCCCCGTGGAGGCTCTCGACGGCCTCCGCATACCGCTCCAGGTGTTCCAGAGCCACACCGAGGTTGTTGCGGGCCGCGGCCGAGCGGGGAGCGAGCCGCACGGCCTGGCGAAGCTCCGTCTCGGCTTCCGCGTGGCGGCCAAGCATTCCAAGCACAGCGGCCAGATTGCACCGGAATGCTGCCGATGCGGGCTCTAACTCGACTGAACGTCGCAACCAAACGATCGCCTCATCCGCGCGCCCTGATTTATAGAATATGGCGGCAAGCGACTCACACTCGCGAGCATTGCTAGGCTCGCGGACGACAACTTGATGGTGAGCTGGCTTGATGTGGGTAGGACAGTCGCCTTCCTGAAGCGAAACATGACTGGTGAGCGACGCTTGCGCACTTGCAGGTCGCATTTCTCGCTCATCCATTCTTCACTTCCGATCGTACGTTTGGCTCGCCTTCGCGGTTGACGCCCATGTGCTGATCGTTGGCATACGTCGAATCAACATATCGATTAGCAGTTCGCTGTATACTGACCTTATAGCCGTGCGCTAGCGGCGTATTTAAGGACGAGTCTCCGGTGTGCCGCGCCGGAGACCCCAGACCTCCGTCTTGTCCTTTCCCGACATGACCAAGATAACCGTGCCGTCGGGACTCATCCATGCTACCGACCCTCCGTGAGCAAACGATTGAACCTCGCGGCCCGTGCCAATGTCCCACAGTTGTGGCACGTCCGCCAAGGTCCTGTGCAACGGAGTGCATAAAGCCCATCGTCCCTCGGGACTGATTTGGCAATCAAAGACATCGCTGCCCAATTCCCGCACCCACTTCCCGGCTGCGGCATCGTAGATCTGCACCGGCCCCGGGTTGCTCGTAGTCACGGCGAGCTTCTTGCCGTCGCCGCTGAAACGGACCCTATCGGCATGTGCCGACCCCGCGAGCGTCACATTCGAAAGCAATTTGCCGGTCGACGTCTCGATGAGCGTGAACCCTCGATCTTGGGGGAGAACCAACCGCCGCCCGGTAGAATCGAATTGCGCCCGACAACAGAGCCAGGACCGGTCATCCGATTCGATTGGCGGGCAAACCGCCTGGCCCGCGTCGGCGGTCCATATCGCGAACGCCTTACTGTATGCATGGGTGACGATGTACGTACCAGTTGGATCGAATTCCGCTGATGTCAACAAACCCTGCTGCCGCGCAGAAAACCGGGGCTGCGTACGTCCTGCCTGCCAGACTGCCGCCGTTTCGATATCGCCCTCATCAATCGCGACGAAACGCGTGCCATCTGGATTGATATCGATCGTGCGGAGATAGCTGTGAGTGGCTTGGACCTCGGCGAGAAGTTTGGAAGATGGCACGTCCCAGAGCCGCACCTTCTGATCGTCGGCGGTCAGCACCACCTTGCCGTTTCCAGACAAGCGGACATATTTCGCTCCATCCTGGATCAGTGGCTTGGTCAGTGGTGCGAGTGTGCGGGCGTTCCAAACCCGTGCCGCCCCATTTGACCACGTGACAAAAGCACTTCCGTTGTTGTCGAATGGAGACCGCTCCTCATCGCAGGTCCCTTCTACTCGTTCAAGTAGTGCGAACGGGGGGGACGGTATGGCGGCCGGTGGCTGTGCACAAACCGGCCGAACCGCGCAAAGCATCCCGGCATGAATGAGGATCAGCGACGCATAAAACAGGCCAGCCGCCCGACTTGAATTAAGTGAACTAGCCATTAAATTCATTGCCATGTATAATGCATTTCCGCTCCAAAGCTTTGTCCTACACGAAGGCCACAATGCACAATTAGGCGCCATCCTCAATAAGCTTTTGGAGATTTTGAATCTTTTTATCAATCTTTTCGAACGTGCTGTCATCGGAATCATTACAATCGCAGTTCGCAAATACATTTCTGAGGAGCGTGTACATGTCGATCTGTTCAGATAGTTCCCAGGGAGAATCGCCAAACTGGTATTTGTGGGCTGCAACAAAATCGCTCTTAACTTGATCGAGATTACCAGTCCTTGGCTGCTGACAATAATCATTATACCACTGTTGCACACTCTGTTCGTGCTGTCGCGCCCTCTCGTTGAATCGATCGACCTCGGCTTGCAACTGGGTCCGCTTCGCCTCTAGGCACGGTGCCAGCTTCGGAGGCAAAACCAGCTTTAACAGCTTTGTCGTCTTTGCGCCTTGATCGTGCTTGTATCTGCCGTCCTGCAGACGCTTCCAATCACCAGTTGGATCTGTTTGTCCCCAATTGGCGCTGTTTAGATATGCCTGTGAGAATGGATCGTTGATGCCAACTGGGTCGAATGGAATGATCATGTTGCCGGTGAAATCTACTCCGCTAGGCTGGGTTGCCGCCGCCAGCCCATATGGGTCAAGCAGGTCCATCGGATCAGAGTATTCATACTGGTATAAATCTAGACCGTTCACGTATCCCATGACTCCTCCTCAAAACAGCGATCAACGGCTACCTGTTCGCACAACCCAACTCATTTGCATGGGCAAGAATACCGATGCCCAGATTAGCGACGCTGTTGTTGGTATTTAAATTCGGCTGATCTGCAGAAGACCCTGGCCCGAGGAAGATCCCGCTAAGATTCGCTTTGAACCCATGAGCGGGAGAAAACTCCGGTGTCGCCTGCGGTGGTCCAAAGTGGGCGAAACACAAGTGTTGGTATCCGACTTCGCCGGAATCGAATAGATGTTGGCCGCGATTATGTATCGCAACGCTTGCCGCGATGTAGGTCCGCCGATGGCGCGGGAATAGAGCCCTGGCCAGGCAGTAGTCCGCCTCTGCGGAATCAAAGTCGCCTATATCCCAAAAGTGGCGTGCGCGGAGAGCGACGAATATGCCAATCATCTCGCGGGCAGTAAGTGCTCGCAGGTCCGAGCCGCATTCGATGGCACGGGCAGGCAAGTCGAACTTCTCGATGTAAAACGCATCCGGGTCGGAGGCGAACGTCCCTTGCCGGACGCTGCTCATTTCGATGTTGTGAATCACTTCTCCGTCGTCGAAGCGGCTGATGAAGTGCCCCTTGACGCTGGCTAGCGACACCGGCCAGCCCATCCGCCGGCACATGGCCACGTGCAGGGCGGCCATGTTCCCGCATGTGCCCTGTTTTGTATCGATCACGCCGTTGAGGAACAGGTCGGATGGGTCGGTATATCGAACTGACTCTGCATGCTTCTGGGCCTCGTTGTAACGCGCTCCGATCACTTGGCCCAGGAAGCCGGCAAGCATGCCCACGCGAAAGAACCGCAAATCTCCCTTCCATCTGTCCGGCGTCCGTCGGAAGGCGTGCTCCATGTGTGACAGTTCCCCGGCAAATCTCGCTGTCCATTCGTCCACGACGCCGCAGTATCGCTTGATGTCCAAGTCCCTGAGTCTGGGAATTCCAACCGCGACCACCAAGTTGATCGCCACCAAGTCAGTCTGCTCCAGTTCCTCTTCGGAAAGCGCGAGGTACTTCCACACTGAGGGTTTATCACCGATCGACATTTGGGAAGAACATTGCATTTTACACCGCATGCCTTTAGATCTGCTGCTGTGCCGCACGATTCAGAGACTTTTCAACCGCCATTAGCTCTCGATGGTCGCGTCGTGGCACGGCGCGTCGCCTGCCAAATCCAACGATACTCATAGCTGGTGATCTGGTTCTTCCGGTCGAAGGTGGTGCCGCAACCGTGGAATTGCCCATGGCGTCTCTCGCCGAAAGCCCAAAGCCGTCAACAGAGGCATTCACGCTCCACCGCTCTTTTCGGCCGCCCGCGGGCACACTTTTCTCATGAATCATTAGCGACCCTTTTGAATTCCTCGAATCATGGATGACTATGCTGCTTCACAAAGACCCGATAATGCCGTAGAATTCGCGACATGGCTCGTCGCTATCGAGCGATACTTACGGCTGCTGTTGTTGCAATCACGGCGGTTCTCAGTGTCGGCTGGGCGCATAGCCACAGCACCACCGACGTTATTGGCTATGTACATCGCCCCGTTGCGCTGAGTATCCTAAGCTCCCGGGGACGGCTCATCCTCAGTATGTCCAATCTTCCAACCTATGTACCGCTCGGCCCTTCTCCGTTCAGTCATAATAGAAGTCGGCCCGCGCTTCCGGCAGAACAATACGTTCCTGATACATTGCGATCCACGGGAGAGATCGCTGGCTTCCAATACTGGTCCGGCCAGGTGGACGGAACGAGTGTCCATGCATTGATGATTCCTTGGTATTGTCTGTGCGGTGCGATGGCAATACTCGCATTCATTGTGGTCCTACGCCGTTCTACCAGTTCCAATTCCACCGAGATCGGCAGCATTTGCAGTAAATGCGGCTACGACCTGCGCGCTTCACCATTCCAATGCCCCGAATGTGGCGACAAGATCTGACATTCGACGGCAGAAGAAGGAATCGATTCTACTCGAATGCTCAGTCATACTATCTGTAGCGATTCCTTCCCCACAATCCAATGCCGACGGATCACCGAGCTTTGTTCCAATTTTGGAACAGCTGTTGCGCTGCTACGAAGGAAGCTGATGACGTGCCACTTACCGTTGGTGTAATTGGTACCGCATGCGCACCATCGAGAAAATCAAAACCCCAGCTGATCGACCCAAGGCACCTATCACTATTAACGCAATAGGCAACGGTCTCGATTCTTACCTTCCATCTGCCGAGAGCTACATGTGGATGGTCTCCTAACGTCGCGCTCACCGCGTCGGGGAAAAGGCCGTTCCCATCTGCGGCATCGGGGTTAGCAGTCCGTGGCTGAACTCGACTTTGCATCAGGCCGCCAGCGCGACGGATGACGGCTCAAAGATCGGCACAAACGCCCGGCCAACCGTCGGCATGAATCTGATGAACGTTCCGAGGCGCTC
>Ga0182024_10005266_pt1 | contig 29104 bp, 28 predicted proteins | sample P32metaG_FD_120480 | JGI IMG/M metagenome (GOLD analysis project Ga0182024, IMG submission 120480) | Permafrost microbial communities from Stordalen Mire, Sweden - P3-2 metaG (Illumina Assembly) | ecosystem: Environmental > Terrestrial > Soil > Wetlands > Permafrost | place: Sweden: Stordalen...
GCCAGGTTGCACGCCGAATCGTCCAGGAACATGTATTCGCTGCACGGATTCGACGCGTTGATGCGCGCCGTGTTCTTGCTCGTGTGCCAGCGGTTGATCGTCGTGTCGTACTGCATCCCCGGATCGCCGCACTGCCACGTCGCCTCGGCAAGCTTGTGCATCAGGTCGCGCGCCCGGTACTCCTTCACCGTCTCGCGCTCCTTCACCGTGCGCGTCGAGAAGACGCCGTCGTTCTCCACCGCCTGCATAAACTCGTCAGTCACGCGCACCGAGTTGTTCGCGTTCTGGAAGAAGATCGAGCTATACGCCTCGGAGTCCGGCCCCGAGCCGTCGTAACCGGCCTGCACCAGGTGCCATGCCTTCTTCTCTTCCTTCACCTTGCACTCGATGAACTCCTCAATATCCGGGTGGTCGATGTTCAGGATCACCATCTTCGCCGCGCGCCGCGTCTTGCCGCCGCTCTTGATCACTCCGGCAAACGCATCGAACCCACGCATAAAGCTCAGCGGCCCCGACGCCGTCCCTCCGCCGGACAGCGTCTCCATCGAGCCGCGGATCGAGCTCAGGTTCGACCCCGCACCCGACCCCCACTTGAACAGCATGCCTTCCGTCTTCGCCAGCGTCAGAATCGAGTCCAGCGAATCGCCCACCGAATTGATGAAGCACGCCGAGCACTGCGGCTTGCTGTAGCCCGTCACCGAATACTCCACCTGCCCCGTCGCCGGGTTCCAGTGCCAGTTCTGCGCGTCGCTGTTCGGCTCCAGCCGGTCGCAGCCCACGTTGAACCACACCGGCGAATTGAACGCCACCTTCTGGTTCAGCAGCAGATGGCTCAGCTCCGCGTAGAACGTCGCCGCGTCCGCCGCCGTCGCAAAAAATCCGCCCGCCAAACCCCAGTCGCGGATCGACTCCGCCACGCGCGTAATCAGCGCGCGCACGCCAGACTCGCGCTCCGGCGTCCCCACCTGTCCGTGCAGGTACTTCGACGCCACAATGTTGGTCGCCGTCATCGACCAGTCCGCCGGCACCTCCACGTTCTTCTGCTCGAAGATCGTCCGCCCCTTGTAGTCCTGGATCACCGCGTCGCGCAGCTCCCACGTCAGCTCGTCGAACGGCGAGATGCCGGGCCGCGTAAAGTGGCGCGAGAAGGAGAGCCCCGCGGCGCTGCGGCCTGCGCCGGAGCGCATGGCAGCAGCATCGGGCTGGAACGTATTCTGGGGTGCGTTGGCGGGGTTCGCGGCGGTCTGTGTCGGGTTCATCGTGGGTGGTTCTCCTTCTTCTTCTCGATCAATTCTCTTAGTCCATCAATTCGCTATCGTTGCTGCCTTCAGTCCTGCAATCCCGCCGGTATTCCCTTTTTGGATCGTCTCGCCTGAATTTTGCTGCCTGTATCTGCCCGGCCCATCCTGCTCAGCCCACTTACTCTGGCCCCGTATCGTGCTGCCCCGCTCTTCTACTGCCCCACCACGCCTTAATTCCACCAACGGCGCGTAATAGCCGGTCTTCCACAGCCACGCTCATTACATTGGATTCCAAGCTGTTGCCTTGGATTTATAGTGCGCTGGTTGGATCCGCCTGGGCTCTCTGGGCTCAAGATGAACCGGCTTGCTCCAGAGGCCGCTGCGGACCGGCTTTCCCTGTACTCTCTTCTGGTCTCACTTCTGTGACGCAGTCGTGAAAGTACCGCCGCCAGTAGGGTGTGTCAAGTATAAAGCACAAGATATTGTGTTGCCATTGCAAATACTCCTGTTTCAGCGAGGTTACAATCCAGTCCCTCAAAAACTCCCGGGAAATCGCTGTGGATTTCCTCTAAAAGCCAAGCCTGGAGCGGATTTCGCTACCCGTCACTCCCACTCTCTCGCCCTGCCGATACAACTTTCCGCATCTCTGCGACGCCTTCCGCGCCGGCAAAACCCGCCCTCCGGCTACAACCTTCGTGGTAGACGCCTTTTGACCTGCTTGACGTTCCGGGGATCTGCAACACTCGTCTCTCGGCTCCTGCCTCTGGTTCCCGCATCACCCAGCCCGCCTGACCCAACCTCAGAGCCTAGGCCCGAATTGCCCGCACCACAAGACGCAGCATCAGTGCACCTTGTGTGGACACGCGTGCATAAGTGGAAAAGCCGGGCGCGGCTCGCATCCCATGCGTCGGCCGGCAAACCCTGGCACGCCCCTTACACCACCAGCATGCAGTCCCCATAGGAGTAGAACCGGTAGCTCTCGCGGATCGCGTGCGCGTACGCCGCCAGCACCGCGCGCCGTCCTGCGTCCCGATCCTCCAAGCCCTGCCCGGCAAACGCGCATACCAACATCAGCAGCGTCGACTGCGGCAGATGGAAGTTCGTCACCAGCCCGCTCACCACGCGAAACCGATGCCCCGGCGCAAGAAACATCGCCGTCGCCCCCGTGTGCGCTTCAATCTTTTCAACCCAATCAGAATTGCGTGCCCCATCCAGGCTCTGCTTGGGTGGGTTGACGCCCGGGCACGATGCGATCGCCTGCGCCGCCACATGCTCCCGCGCTTCACGCGCAATATGTTCCAATGTCCGCGTGGTCGTCGTCCCCACGGCAATCACGCGCCGCCCTTCCTTCAGCGCCCGCCGCAGCGCCTCGGCCGTCGCCACCGGCATCGTGTACCGCTCAGCATGTAAGCGAACGTCCTCCACATGCTCCGCGCGCACCGGCTGGAAGGTCCCAAGCCCCACATGCAGCGTCACCGTCGCAATCTCCACCCCGCGCGCGCGCAGCGTCGCCAGCATCTCCGGCGTAAAGTGCAGCCCCGCAGTAGGCGCCGCCGCTGAACCCGCCTCCTGCGCATAAACCGTCTGGTACCGCTCGCGATCTTCAGGCCCATCCTGTCCATGCCGGATGTACGGCGGCAGCGGCATATGCCCGATCCGCCCCAGCACACCGTAAAAATCCTCCACCGATTCCATCGATGCAAAGCGCAGTGTCCGTTCGCCTCGCTCCCCGGCCGCGATCACCTCCGCCGTCAGCGCCGGTTCTGCGCTTTCGCCCGCAAGGAACTCCAGCCGCTCGCCCACCCGCACCTTGCGCCCCGGCCTCACCAGGGCCCGCCAGATATTTGGGTGCCCCACATCTCGATTCTGAGATGTGGGAGAGAATATCTTCTCCGTCAGCAGTACCTCAATCGCGCCCGTCGGCGCCTGCGCTTTTAATCCCGAACCCGCCACAGCCCGCCGCCCAAACAGCCTCCCCGGCAGCACGCGCGAGTCGTTCAGCACCAGCAGATCGCCCGCGCGCAAAAAATCGGGCAGATCGCGGAACCGTGCATCGGTTAGTTTTTCTGCCTCGCGCAGCGTCTCTGCGTTGCGCTCTTCTTCTTCGCGCAGCGTGCCGCCCACCCGCTTGAGCACCAGCATCCGGCTCGCCCCGCGCTCCGTCGGCGGATGCTGCGCAATCAGCTCCTCCGGCAACTCGAAATTGAAGTCATCGACGCGCACCATCCAAGTCTATCGACCGCGCTGGCTTTATCCGCATCCATCCCTGCCGTCCGCAATTCAAAAGAAAATCGGTGTCATCGGCGTGAATCGGTGTTAAGCCTTTTTGTCCTGCGCCATCGCCACCGCCCCATCCAGCGCCGCCTGCACTGCCGCCGTCGTCACCTCACCCGCCGGAATGTGCCTGGGCCACGTCAGCACTACACGCGAGAACGGTTTGGGGATCATAAATCTGTCCCACGACCTCAGCTCCCACGCGCGCTCGGGCAGCGCATAGAAGCATCCCACCCAGGTTCCTGAAGTGTCCGCCCCGCCCACCGAGTTCGCCAGCTGCGCCGCGCCCGGCTTCGCCTTGAACACCGGCCCCCGCGGCCCATCCGCGGTAAACGCGCACCTGTGCCCCGCCGCGTATGCCGCCTGCATGTTGCGCAGCCCCGCTGCGCCGCCGCGTGAACTCGACCCGCGCACTGCCCTGAACCCCAGCAACTCCACCGTCCGCGCAATCAGCTCGCCGTCGAAGCTCGGGCTGATCAGGATCGCGATGTCCAGATTCTTGAAGCGGTGCGCGCACGCCAGCAGGCCCCTGTGCCAGAAGGCGAACACCGTCGGCCCCGGGATCGCGTACCCCGGCGTCACGCCCGGCTCCGCGCGGTCCTCGTAGCGCAGCGTCATCCCCAGCAGCCGGATTACCAGCGCCGCCACCGGCGGGACAAGAGCCAACGTGATCCGTTGCCCGAGCGTCATCCTCGGCCCCGCCGCCTGCGTCTCTGCCGCCGCACCCGCACCGCGCGAACCCGCGTCAGGCTCGGCCGGTTGTGTCATCGGAGTCGTCTCGCTGGGCACGGCACCAGTGTATGGCCGATCCCGCGCCCATCCGAATCCGTGCATCCACTCACCCATGCATCCGCCGCTTATCAGACACTCTGTCCTCCGCGCCCGCACCTCGCCCGCGAGGTAAAGCCCGCACGTTAAACTCAAGCCCTCCTGCCGCCTTCTATGCGACAATGTGCTTGTGCAGCCGGCGTGTCCCCGTGCCCTCGCCTGCCAGGAGATTCTCTATGTTTGGAGACCTGTTTCAACCCACGCATCTGCTTATCATCGGCCTCATCCTGCTCCTCCTCTTCGGCGGCAAGAAGCTGCCCGAGCTCGGCAAGGGTCTGGGCGAAGGCCTGCGCGGCTTCAAAGAGGGCATGAAGGGTATTGGCGGCGGCAGCGACGACGACGCTGAGCAGAAGAAGAAAGAGGCTGAAGCCAAGGCGGCAGCAGAGGCGAAGGCCGCTGCCGAAGAGCGCGCCTATCAGGAGGCCAAGCTGGCAGCCGAAGCCAAGGCCGCCGCAGAGGCCAGGCTCGCAGCCGAGCAGCGCCAGGAAGTCACCAAGTAATCAGGTAGCCAGACGCGCCACCTAGAGCGCGATCAACACCACCGCAGCCGCCGCAGCAACCATCCCCAGCGCCTGTCTCTTCGTAGGCCGCTCGCCCAGCGCTAGCGCCGCCAGCACAATGGTCGACGCTGGATAGAGCGATGCCAGCACTGACGCCACATCCAGCCGCCCCACCCGCGTGGCCGCTAAAAACAGCAGGTTGCCCGACGTATCCATCAGCGCCGCCGCCAGAGCCCAGCCCACCGCCGCGCGCCCCAACCGGATTGGCGTCTCTTTCCCCTCCCAGCCTGATCGCCACGGCCGCAGACTGCGTCCCAGCAGCATCAGCCCGCAGACCGTCAGGCTGCCTACCCTCGCCGTCGCCATCGGCCAGATCACTCCCGCCGGGTTGGCCATCTTCAGCGCGACAAAGTACACGCCAAAGCCCGCCCCAGCCAGCACTGCCAGCGCCATAGTCTGTCTTGTGCCAGCCTGCCGCGCGATCTTCTGCTGCGCGGTCGTCTCGCGCTCCAGCGCCGCCTCTTCAGCCGTCTCCACGCCGTGCGCGCCGCCCGCCGCAATCAGCCAGATCGCCGCCCCCGCCACGGCAAACCCCGCCATCGCCCGCGCGCCGGGCGAACCCTCCTGCCACAGCGTCAGCCCTGCTGGGATCGCCGCCGCCAGCAGCCCGCTCAGCGCCGCCGACGCGCCCATCGCCCCACGCGAGAGCGCCGTGTAAAAAGCCGTCAGCGAGAGCCCGCCCGCTACGCCAGCCGCAATCCCCCACTCCAGCACCGCGCCCTGCGGAAATGCATCGCCCCTCAACCGCGCCATCGCCACCAGCACGGCAAAGCTCGTCGCATGGCTCAGCAGCACCACGCGCAGCGCCGCGCCCACTCCGCCGCCCGCGCGCTTCACCCCCATGCCGCCGGAGAAGTCGCCGCCGCCCCACAGCAGCGCCGCGCCCAGCCCCAGCAGCGCATTGCCGCGCAGCAGTCCGTTCATTTTGATCCGTTCATCGTGCCGCGAACTTCACTTAGCGCCTGTCGGCGCCGTCGCCGGGCGCTGCTGCTGGCGCAGCTCCTGCGCCGCAGGCCAGTAGCCCGGAGGCGCCAGCACCGTCAGGTCCGGCCGCAGGATGGTGATATTCAGCTTGCGGTACTTGCCGTCCACAAACGGCTCATGCGTGCGCCAGGCCACGGTATACCGGTTGCGCGCCTCGCTGGCCACCTTGGCAAAGCTCCTCTCGATCGCTGCCGTGCGGAACTCCGCGTCGATATTGCCGCCTGTCGCGTTGGCATAGGGCGTCAGCACGTTGTCGCGCATCTCCAGCGGCAGGTGGATGCGGTCCAGCATCCCGATCCCCCAAACCGCCGAGTCGCCCACTAGCGTCCCATCCACCTCAATGCCGTTGGTCTGCAGCACCTTCACTACCTCACTGTACTTGGCCTTGCTGCCGTACTCGTTGCCGTTGGAGATCACGTAGATCACCCGCCTGCGACCCACCGGCTGCGTGCGCAGCGCCTCCGCCGCAGCCAGGATCGCATCGTTCAGCGGATGGAACTCGCGCTCCGGGTTCAACTGCAGGCTGTTGTGCCCGCGCACCGGCTGTGTGTTGGGATCGAACGGCATATTGTTGATCACCGTGGTCTGCGCCAGCGGCCCGCCCAGGCTGCCCGCCATCAGCGCATCGCGTCCCCCGGCCTTCGAAACCTCGATCGCCTGCGCCAGCCGCGGACTCTGCGCACCGGTAAAGTCCGTCACCTGCTTCGGCTCCTTGTTGTAGGTGTAGACCGTGATCTCGTCGAACTTGGTGAACGCATCCTGCAGCGCGCCCATCGCCGTATTCACCGAATCCATCTCGCCATGCGTCAATGTCTGGTCGATCACCAGCGCCACCGACATCGACAGCGCGTCGTCGGTGAACTGGTCAAGGTGCTGGAGCAGTCCGTTCTCAAATACCTGCACCTCCGCAGGCCGGATCCCCGCCACCAGCCTACCCTTCGAGTCCTTCACCGTAAACGCGATGTCGACCTCGTTGACATGCACCATGATCGTCCGGGTCGCCTCTTCGCCCTGGCCCGCGGGCACCACCACCGTCGCCGGCTCATTGCCCGACTGTCCCGCCTCGCCGGACCCCGGCTGCGCGTCACTTGCTGCCGCCGGTGCGGATGGTGTCTGCGGCTCAGGCGCCGCGGGTGTCGCATCACCGCCGCTTGCACTTGTGGTCGAGCTTGTACTCGGAGCTGTCCCCGCGCCCGGCGTCACCGTCGGCAACTGCACCTGCGGCCGCGGCGCATCGGGAATCGCCGGCGGCTGCGCCTGCGCGCCCAGCAGCCCCAACGCCAGCAACGCTGCCCATACATGCTTCGTTCTCAATGCCATCCCCCGTATCTTGCCTTTTGAGACTAGTTCTTGCCCTCTTGAGACTCGTCCCTGCCGCTCCGCATCCAGCCCTTTTGAGACTATCAGCCGCTCGCAAGCCCCGTCATCCGGTTCCCCGTCATCCCGCCTGCCCAAACCCTGCCTTCCCTCCATTGGACGCCTCCGCTCGCCCCCGCGTTACGACTGCAGAAAATTCCCACTCCCATGCAGCCCTTTTCGCGTCCCACTCGTCGTTTAATGGACGACATGCGCTCCCGCCTCCTCACCGCGACCCTCCTCTCGCTCGCCCTCGCACCTTTTGCCTTGCGTGCGACCGCCCTGCACGCCCAGGAGGCGCCCTCGCCCAGTGGCCCGCCGCCCGCCAGCGATGCCCCCGCCCAACCTGTAGCCGACATCGACGCCCCCACCATCAACGTCCAGGTCAACCTGGTCAACATGTACCTCTCCGCCCGCGACAAGGACGGCTTCGTCACCAATCTCGCCAAGGCCGATTGCTCGCTCGCCGAGGACAAGGTCCCGCAGACCATCAAGAACTTCACCCAGGAGAAGAACCTCCCGCTCACCATCGGCATCCTGCTCGACACCTCCGGCTCGCAGATGAACGTCCTGCCCCTTGAGCAGGAGTCCGGCGCCACCTTCCTGCGCGACGTCCTCACCCCCAAGGACGAGGCCTTCCTCATCTCCTTCGACATCAACGTCAATCTGCTCGCCGACTACACCAACCGCGCCAGCGAGATCAGCCGCGCCATGAACAAGGCCACCATCAACACCGGCGCCGGCACCGGCTCCGTCACCGGCAACGGCACGCCTCGCGGCACCCTGCTCTTTGACGCCGTCTACCTCGGCGCGCACGACAAGCTCTCCCAGGAGTCGGGCCGCAAGGTCCTCGTCCTGCTCACCGACGGCGGCGACCAGGGCTCCCAGGAGACCCTCAAGTCCGCCACCGAGGCCGCGCAGAAGGCCAACGCCATCCTCTACGTCATCCTCATCGCCGACCGCGAGTTCTACGGCGGAGGAGGCATGATCAACCTCGCCGACAGCGGCGCGCGCGACATGGACTCCCTCGCCACCGCAACCGGAGGCCGCGTCATCAACGTCGGCCACGACGGCAAGAAGCTCGAGGCAGCCTTCAACCAGATCCAGGACGAGCTGCGCACCCAGTACTTGGTCAGCTTCACCCCCACCAACAAGAAGGCCGACGGCACCTACCGCAAGCTCGACCTCACCTGCGGCAAAGGCCTCAAGGTCGACACCCGCAAGGGCTACTACGCCATCGCCTCCACCGACCAGCAGTAGGCTGGTGTCGCAGTTAGGATCCTGCCAATACGGCGTCTGGACGCCACCATACTCTCGAACCTGTCATTCTGAGCCATCGGCGAAGAATCCCCGCATTTGTGCAGCCCACAATCTAAAACGTAACCGGCGGCTTCATCTTCGATTCATCGAACGGCTCAGTCGGCTTACCCCAATCCTCACTCAGATCACGCCACGTCGGATTGTGCTGGACAATCATCACGATCTTCCTCTCGCGCACCCAGCCTTTGATCTCCTTCTCGCGTGCGATAGCGTCACGAATGTATTGGAACCGTTCAAAGTAAACGAGCTTGTGAATGCCGTATCGCGCCGTGAAAGAGCGTGGGCTCACTGCCGCCTTGTGTTGGCTCGACCGCGACATGAGACCGTTTGTGACGCCGGTATAAAGACACTGAAACGTATTCGCCAGGATATAGACGCAGTAGCAACGTTCTCGCATTAACCTTTACCGCGTTCTCTCTGCGCTATGTGTCGCCGCCTAGCTCAGCCCCGCCACCGGGTGCGCCACGTACGGTTCCTCCAGAGCCTTCATCTCCTCCGCCGTCAGCTTCAGCCCCGCCGCCGCCACCGCATCCTCCAGGTGCCCCGCCTTCGTCGCGCCCACAATCGGCGATACGATCCCCGGCTTCTCGAGCACCCACGCCAGCGCCACCTGCGCCCGCGAAACCCCGCGCGCCGCGGCCACCTCGCCCACGCGGTCCACCACTGCCTTGTCCGCCTCCGCCATCCGCGAATAAAGGTTCTTGCCAAACGGATCGTTCTCCGCGCGCTTCGTCCCATCATCACCCCACGGCCGCGCCAGCCTTCCTCGTGCCAGCGGACTCCACGGCGTCACGCCCACTCCCTGGTCCACGCACAGCGGCAGCATGTCGCGCTCTTCTTCGCGATACAGCAGGTTGTAGTGGGGCTGCATCGCCACAAACCGCGACCATCCATGCGTGTCCGCCGTATACAGCGCCTTCGAGAACTGCCACGCCCACATCGACGACGCGCCCAGGTACCGCACCTTGCCCGCGCGCACCACATCGTTCAGCGCCTCCAGCGTCTCTTCGATCGGCGTCGTCTTGTCCCAGCGATGGATCCAGTAAAGGTCCACGTAATCCGTCTCCAACCGCTTCAGGCTCTCGTCCAGCTCAAAAAAAATCTCCTTGCGCGAGAGCCCGCCGCCGTTCGGCCCATCGCGCATCACGCCATTTACCTTAGTCGCGACCACCATGTCCTCGCGCTTGGTATTCGCCTTCAGAAAGCGCCCCAGCACGCGCTCGCTGTCGCCCGTGGCATACACATTCGCCGTATCGAAAAAATTGATGCCCAGCTCCAGCGACTGCTTAAGAAACGGCTGGCTCTGCTCGTCATTCAAACTCCACAAATTCGACCCCGGCCGCAGCGTCCCCGCCGGCGGCACGCCATAGCTCATGCACCCCAGACATATCCGCGAAACCTTCAACCCCGTCCGCCCCAGATTCACATATTCCATCGCTCAGCTCTCCTCGCTCTCACCACTACCACGTACTCAATAGATGCAACGCGCTCGACCCCGGCTGCAAACGCATTTTGGGTGTCCCATTTGTCTCAGCAGCCAAGTGACCGCCGTACGCTGCGAGGGCGAATGGGATCAGCGCCAGCAGAGTGGTGCCAAGGAATACGTCGATCCAAAAAGGCTTGTCATGCGAAACGACGAAATGCTTCAAATGTCCCCAAAAGGGGACGATGCTGGCCGCGAGGAAAACGACTGAAAGGACGGCGATCTTTATTGATCGAGGTATACGGCGGAGCACGATGATCGAACGTCGAAGGCGATCCACCAGACGCTTTACCTGCGCCAGAGCCTGCGCTGCTTTTAAGTTCATGCTCTACAGCTTCCTGCAAGGTGCGCGGCCCTGCGCCCTCGTCAACGGACAGAATACCCCCACGATAAGGGACAACTCCCATGCCAACTGCACCGGCCGCCTCGCGGGACGGCGCAACAAGATCCAGCCGTCCTTCACGCGTGCCAGCGCGTCGAGAACCGTACGAAGTACCGCGTCGAGAACCGGACGAAGTGCTGTCAAGCCCCCAAACCCATCATCTCCTTCATCCACAAAGAGATAGAGTTGGCATAACAGATATGCTCCGCCTAATAAAATAGAACTAGAAGAAGGCAGAAAGGCCCGGCCATCCCGCCAGGCCTTTTTTTATTTCCGGAGGTGAGCAAATGGGTCCACGACATACCCGTCCCAAGCCACGCAGAATCAGCAGAATAGTATGTTAACCATCTTGACATTACCAGCTCAAGCCATTGTGATTCAGCCACTTAAGCAGGTGACATACCGGGGGGTCTACGCGTACAGCGCCTATATCGCTCGACTTGCCGCACGCTAAGCCTCCATCGCGCCCGAGTACACCGCCATGCCCGCCACCGCGTCCACGCCCATCGCGTCCAGTGCATCCACCTCCGCGCACTCCTTAATACCGCCCGCCACAATCAGCTGCTTCGCCGTACACGCGCGCAGCACCGCCGCCACATCGATCGGAAAGCCGGACATCGTCCCCTCCGTATCCACATGCGTGTAGAGGAACGCCGCGCACGAATCTTCAAGCCACGTCACCGCCTCCTCAGGCGTCAGGTCCACCTGCTCCTTCCACCCGCGCACCGCGACTCGGCCGCCCTTCGTATCCACGCTGAAGCACAGAGCATCTTCACCCAATACACGCTTCAGTTCCTCGGCAAACTCCAGGCGAATCAGCTTGTGCCGCCGCTTCTCGCCTTCGGCCGCGGCGCCAAACAGGCTCGACCCGTAGATCACCCGCTTCGCGCCCGCGTCCAGCAGCCTGCGCCCGTCGTCCGCGTCCTTCAGCCCGCCGCCCACCTGGCACGGCAGCCGCCGGCACACCATCTCGATCAGCGCGCGGTTCTCGCCCTGGCGCATCGCCGCGTCCAGGTCGATCAGTTGTACGAGAGAATATTTTTGGAACCGCTCCAGCCAGTATTCAAAATCATCGAAGGCGAGCTTCAGCTTTTCACCCTGCACAAGCTGCACAATCCGCCCGCCCATCAGGTCAATTGAAGGAATCAGCACTGGCGTCTATTGTGGGGTGTCGAGTGTGTTTGTAGTTCTTTGTTCATGCGGTGTCAAGGGAAATCTTACACTGCGGTGACGTTTGGTGCCTTTCCGCTACCGGTGACGCTTGGCCCCCCGACCTGTTCGGCTGGGGTGGTTTTGCCCCCCGGACGAGCCGGTACGGGGCGAGCGAAGGTCTCGGCCCCCACGCGCGCGAGCGCGAAGCGCGAGCCGAGCCGCGAGAGCGGCGAGCAAGCGGGGCCGACCCGACCGACCCCGACCGGCGATGGAGCGGGGGAAAGAGACCATCCCCGGAATGTCAGCGTAGTTCCCGCAGCCCCAGTCAGAGGCCCGGAGGGACGGCGCAGCCGTCACGGAGGCCGCCACGCGGCGCGCAGCGGCCTTGACGGGGCTGCTACGCTGGCAGAGGCCGGGGGTGGTCGAGATGGGTGGGCCTCCGGCCTGTTTCTCCTCAGGGTGCCGGGTCAGTCATGCTGCCCCGGCTTTTTCTGCTGCCCCTGCTGCCAGGGGTGATGCGCGGCGGGGGACGGCCTGGAGCGCGAAGCGCGGGCCGTGGGCCGCTGGCCGAGCGCAGCGAGGCCACGAGGAGCATAGCGACGAGCGCGGGGATGGGTGCAACCGGCCCGCGACCCGGCTGCGAAGCCCCGCACGGCGAGGACGGAGGCTGTATCCGGCCCGAGACGTGCAGGCGACGCAGGAGAGGGACGCGCACCCTGCTGCGATGCGCGCCCTCCCCCGTGGCAGCGCCACTCAGTTGCTTCGCCTACCCCGATCCTTCGCGGCCTGCCGTTGGAACTGAGCGCCGAGTGCCCGCGCCGCCATTTCGACAGCCACCACGTTGTCCGGGTCGAACCCGCCGTGCTGGAGCCGTTCGCTGATAGCTACGACTAGCATCCCCAGCAGGATGCAGTCCTCGATGGGCAGCGCGTTGGCTAGGAACTCCGGTGCGTCCGCCGCCACAGCGCGCACGTCGTCTCTAAGTCGCGTATCTGCTCCGGGCTGGTGGTCACCGCGCTTATGGGCACCGGCGATGTACGCGTCACCGACGCGATCCGCGACCGAGGCCCACCGTGAGGGCGGGCGCCACTCTCCCGCTTCATCTTCGCCTCATGGCGGGTTGCTGCTAGTGACGTGGCGTGCGCTTTACGACGTCGCTTCCCGTCCGGCCCCGTCCAGTCTGAATAGACCCTGTTTCCTTTGGTGTACATGGTGTCGCCTTCCTGACACCACACTGTTGTTAGATCGCTCTAAATGCTGGGCTTTGGACTTTCGCTTAGGTCAATTGAAGGAATCAGCATCCCTCCATTGTCGCAGGCCGACTCTCATGCGAATCAGCCTTGCGCCGGCTCGCTTACTCGCTTACCTGCCTGTGTGAATTGGCCCCGCTCGCCGCAGCCCTACGCCGTACGCGCCTCAGCCTGCCATTGCTGCACCAGCATTGGCCGGCTCAGCTCAAACTGTAGAAACTCCACCCCCGGCCGCTGCTGCTCATTCACCCGGTAGCGCGCGCCCTCATGGCTCACCACAAAGCACCCACCCTGCGGCCGCCAGATCAGAAACTCGTCCGCGATCTTGTCCAGCAGCGGAAACCATCCCCGCACGTTGATCCGCTCTTCCGCCGGCGTCTCGCCCCAGCTCGCCAGCGGCCAGACCGTCTTCTCGCCCCTCACCGTAAACGCGGCATGGCAGTCGCCGCGCAGCCTTACCTGGCACAGCCGCAGCTGGTCCAGCTCCTCCGGATGGATCCGCAACTGGAGAATGTCGTGCATAGAATCTTCCCCTGTTTTTTGAGCGCTTCGCGCGGACGCCGGACCGGAGTCCAATCAAAAATTCGCGTCAAACGTGTGCAACCATCGATTGAGTTGAGAGAGCCGTGTGGCCCGCAGCCTCAGTATAAGGACGCCCGTTCACTGCGCACTCCACTTCTTCCGCGGGGGAACATCATTACCAAACATCGCACACGATCGTGTCACTCGCGTTAAACACCACGCGCCCCCACTTGTCGCGCTCGAATCCCGCTCCGCGTCAAAGATGCAGATTCGCCGACCCTGGTTCGCTCCCCACCTGCTTGCTGACTTGCTAACCTGCTGACTCGCTGCCTCGCCTCGCCGTGTCTAGCACGGCAGCCTTACGCTCACCCCAGCCCGCGCCAGCTCCGCCTTCAGCGCGCGAGAGTCGGTTACGCCAAAGTGAAAGATACTGGCCGCCAGCGCCGCATCCGCGCGGCCGCCCCCTGGCCCGTGTGCAAAGACCTCGGCAAAATGCTGGGCCGATCCCGCACCGCCCGAGGCAATCACCGGAATCTGCACCGCCGCGCTCACCGCCGCCGTCAGCGCGCAGTCGAACCCAGCGCGCATCCCGTCCGTGTCCATGCTGGTCAGCAGTATCTCGCCCGCGCCGCGCTCTTCGGCCTCGCGCGCCCACTCCACCACACGGCGGCCTGTAGGCTTGCGCCCGCCGGCGACATACACCTCGGCCTCGGCCGGTGGTTTATCCCCTCTGCGCGCATCGATCGCCACAATTACCGCCTGCGCGCCAAAGCTCCCACCGATCTCCCCAATCAACTCCGGCCTCGCAATCGCCGCAGAGTTGATCGACACCTTGTCCGCGCCCGCAGTGAACACGGCCTCAGCTTCCTCCGCCGTTCGCACTCCGCCGCCGACGGTGAACGGAACAAACAGCTTCGCCGCTGTGCGCCTCACTGTCTCCAGCAGCGTGCCCCGCCCCTCGTGTGTCGCCGTAATGTCCAGCAGCACGATCTCGTCCGCGCCCGCCGCGGCGTGCCGGTGCGCCAGCTCCGCCGGGTCGCCCGCGTCGATGATGTCCACAAACTGGATACCCTTCACCACACGCCCGCCACGCACATCCAGACACGCAATAATCCGCTTCGTCAGCATTTAGTCCCTCTTTTTGCTTGGCCGCAGAAGCTTGCGGGTCAATGAAGCAATCGGCGAACGATCTAGATGTAACGCTATTTCTTTTGAACGGCGTTCAGCCTGCGCAATCGCCTTCACAGTATTAGGGCCTGCAGCACTGCGGATCAATGCTCCATTGTGAAGCGTTGCGATAACCTCGCCTAATCCAATTGCGACCAGATCGCGGCAGTCGGTATCCCCGGATGCAACAAGCTCGATAAAGGCCATCAACGCGCTGAAATCCTCGACATCAGCGCCTGCAGCTTTATCAATCTCAGGAACCACGATGTGCTCAAAAAGCGGATAGTTGCCGGGTGTTTCGTCACCGAAGTACGAAAACATCTCATCGCTGACCGTCTTGAATTGCGGAAAGCGCGCGAACAGCTTTGAACGGAACTGTGCGAAGGTCATCTAGATCTCCAGAAAATTCCTCAACACCCGCAGCCCCGTCTCCGCCGACTTCTCCGGATGGAACTGCACACCCATCACATTTCCCCGCTCCACCGCCGCGGTAAACCCTCCGCCGTAATTTGTAACGGCAGAAGTATCATTCGACAGCGGCGCGCGCCATGAGTGTGTGAAGTAGACAAACGCACCCTCCTCAACACCCGCCAGCAGCCGCGAGTCCGGGCGTATCTGCTCCAGTGAGTTCCAGCCCACGTGCGGCGACTTCAACTCCGCGCCCTCATATATCGAAGGAAATCGCTCCACCAACCCCGCAAAATGCCCCAGCCCCGCCGTCTCCGGCGCCTCGGTCGAACCCGCATACAGCCACTGCAGCCCCACGCATATGCCCAGAAACGGCGTGCCTTTCGCGACAGCATCGCGCATCGCCTCCGTCAATCCAAGGTTCGCGAGCAGCTGCGTGGACTGGAAGTGGCCGACGCCGGGCAGCACGATCTTCTCCGCGCGCAGCACGTCGTCAGGCCGTTGCGTGACCACCACATCGCGCGCGCCAAGATGTCCCAGCGCCTTCACCACGCTCGTCAGGTTCCCCGCTTTGTAATCAATCACTGCAATCACAGAATTACGCCTCAATATGCAATCGAAAGAACCAGCCAGTAATAAAGCAATAGGAGCGACAAGCAAATCGCAACGACCCGAACCCATCCCCGACCAAATAACGAGCAGGCCAATCCAAATAAAGTGATACTCCCTGCGGTGAGCAACCAATGTCTGAGGGCTGGCGTATTGAACGGAGGGAATTCAAACCCCTTCGTCCACCTGTCATAAATCGGTATCAGCGCGAAGCTCGTGAAAATGCAGAGCGCTCCAAATCTGAAAATCCATTTACGCGACGTTGTGAAAGATCCCATAGTTGCGATCGCCCCTTGACCTTCTACAACAATCCCTTCGTACTCGGCAGCAGATCGCGCATGCGCTCATCCCGGCTGCACGCACCGCGCAGCGCGCGCGCAAATGCCTTGAAGATTGCCTCGATCTTGTGGTGGTTGCTGCGCCCGTACATCGTCTTTACATGGACATTCGCCTTCGCGCCGCGCGCAAAGCCGTCGAAGAAGTCCGTCACCAGCTCCGTCTGCAAGTCGCCCACCAGCGGCACATTCACCTGATCGTCGACCACATACGCAACGCGCCCCGACAAATCGACAGCCGCGACCGCCAGCGTCTCGTCCATCGCCATCACGAAGTATCCCGCGCGCAGGATGCCCTTCTTATCGCCCAGCGCCGCGCCAAACGCCTCGCCCAGCGCGATGCCAACATCTTCCACCGTGTGGTGCTGGTCTACGTCGAGGTCGCCCTTGCATGCGAGCGTCAGGTCGAAGCCGCCATGCCGCGCAAACAGCTCCAGCATGTGGTCGAAGAAGCGTATGCCCGTCGACACCTCATACGTCCCCTGCCCATCGACGTTCAGCGTCAGCGCGATCTTTGTCTCCGTCGTATTGCGCTCGATCGTCGCCTTGCGGATTCCGTCTGTGCTCATCTCGCTCGCCTCGCTCATTGCCCGTCCCGCTTCAGCTTTGCAAATTGCACCATGGCATATACCAGCGTCACGAACATCAGGCCAATCCACACGCCCAGCAACACCGGGTACGTCTTCAATAACACAGGCCCGCCCGCCATGCATGCCACCGCTGCGCATAGCACCACAACTCTCCTTCGCTCCGGACTCAGCCTCACTCCCACTCCCTTTCGTCCTCACTCACCGGCTCGCCCGCCGTTTGTCGCGCCTGCTCCGGCGCCCATCCAATCTCCGTCAGCGACTCGCGCAACGCCGCCAGCCCGCGCGTCACATGCTCCTCTACGCCAATTGTGATGCGCACATAGCCGTCGCATCCCGGGTCGGCTGAGCGGTCGCGCAGCAGGACGCCTCTCGATCTCATTGCCCGCACCAGCTCCGCATGCTTCGGGCCGATCTTCATCAACACAAAGTTCGCGTGGCTGGGGAAAAACTCCACGCCCATCGCGCGTAGTCCCTCCATCGTCCGCGCCAGTCCCATGCGCACCTGCTCCGCATACCATGCCACGTACGCGCCATCTTCGAGCGCAACCGGCAGGCAGTCTAATGCCACGCCATTCACGTTGTACGGCGAGCTGACCTTGCGCACGAACCGCATCAACTCCGCATTGCCCGCCAGCATCCCGATACGCAGGCTCGCCATCCCGTAGGCCTTGGAAAACGTGCGCGCCACCAGCAGGTTCGGCACTGTCTTCACATCGCCCAGCACCGTCTCGCCAAAAAAGTGGTAATACGCCTCGTCCACCATCACCGCCGCCTGCGGCGCCTTGGCGCAGATCGCGAGGACCTGCTCGCGCCCCACTACCGCGCCCGTCGGATTGTTCGGCGAGCAGATAACCACTAGCTTCGTCCGCGGCGTAATCGCGGCGAGGAATCGCTCATACGGAAATGCGAGCGCCTCATTCGCCTGCACCCGCGTCAGAAGCGGCGTCATCATCCTCACGCTCACCTCGTACATGAAGAACGTAGGCGTGCAGATAATGGCCTCATCGTCCTCCTCCAGCAGCGCCGCGCAGACCACGTGGATCGCCTCGTCCACGCCATTGGTCAGCAGCACCTGATTCGCATCCAGCCCGAAATGCGCCGCGCAGACCGCCTCCACACCCTCGCGCTCGGGATATTTGGTCAACTCCTCCGCCGTCGTCTCGCGCAGTCGGGCTATCACCCTGGGCGAAGCCGCAAAGGTGTTCTCGTTGAAATCCAGGCGCAACGCATCGCGCCCGGCAAGGGGCGGATGATACTCCGGCATCGCCAGCACCATGCGCCGTGGAACAACTTTGGTTACATTTTCTGTTGTGCCCACGCATTTTGTAACGTTGTCGGCAGCAGATGTCATCGCATCCTCACCCGCACACTCTCCGCATGTGCCTTCAGCCCCTCCGCCTCGGCCAGTGCAATCGCGTGCCGTCCCAGCGCGTGCAGTCCTTTGCGCGCATACTCCTGCACCGTAATCACCTTCACGAAGTCCATCACGCTCAACCCGCCGCGCACTCGTCCCACGCGCCCCGTGGGCAGCACATGGTTCGGCCCGGAGACATAATCCCCCATCGATTGCGGCGAAGAATCCCCCACAAACACTGACCCCGCATTCTTCACCCACTTCAAATCGCTTGCAGAGTCGACCGTCAGATGCTCCGGCGCCAGCCGGTTGGTCAGCTCCCGCGCTTCCGCAACTGATTCAGTCACAAATATCGTCCCCTGCGCTGCCAGAGCCTGCTTCGCGATTGCATTCTCTTTCGCCTGCGCCTTCACCTCGGCCCGAACCACCTCCGCCAGCTTCGCATTGCTGGTGATCAGCACCGCCAGAGCCTCGGGATCGTGCTCCGCTTGCGCGACGAGGTCCGCGGCGATGCCGGCCGCGTCGCCCTTCTCGCTGGTCACCACGATCTCCGTCGGCCCCGCCGGCATGTCGATCCCGCAGTCGCGCGACACCAGCATCTTCGCCGCTGTCACGTAAAGGTTCCCAGGCCCGACTATCTTGTCCACACGCGCAATGGTTGCTGTTCCGTAAGCCATCGCCGCAATCGCCTGCGCGCCGCCCACGCGATAGAACTCGACCTCATGGCCGTTGAGGCCTGCCAGCCACGCCGCAGCCAGCGTCTCGTGCGCCGGCTTGGGCGAGCAGACCACAATCCGCTCCACGCCCGCCACCTGCGCCGGCGTCACCGTCATCAGCAGCGTCGACGGCAGCGGATAGCGCCCGCCCGGAACATAGCAGCCCACGCTCTCCAGCGGCCGGACTATCTGCCCCACAGATACCTGCCCCGCCGCCGCGCCTTCGCCTATGGCGATCGCCCACTCCTTCGGCCGCTGCGCCTCCGCGAACCTGCGAATGTTTGTCTGGGCGACGCGCATCGCGGCCTGTAGCTCGGGCGCGGTCGTCTCCCAGGCCATCTGCATCTCGTCACGCGAGACGCGCAGGGTTGCAGCCTTCGCGAGGCCGTCGAACTTCTCCGCGTACCGGCGCAGTGCTGTATCGCCGCGCCTGCGCACATCTGTAACAATCGCCGTTACAGTCTTCTCTACCTTGGACGTATTGAGCGCACCGCGCTGCTCAAGCGCCTGGATCAGCGCCTCCGCCGCGGCCCTCCCACGCCCAAATGTCCTCACCAGCTTCATCTGCTTTCCCCAATGCCTCTACACAACCACCTTGCTTAGCGGATACTCCACGATCCCCGTCGCGCCCGCGGCCTTCAGCTTCGGAATCACCTCGCGCACGACACTCTCGTCAATAATTGTGTTCAGCGCCACCCACTCCGGATCGCTCAGGTGCGAGATGGTCGGGGAGTTCAGCGCCGGCAGCTCGGCCACAATCGTGTCCAGCGCGTCCTTGGGTGCGTTCATCATCAGGCCCACGCGCCCCTGCGCCGCAATGGCCGCATTCAGCATCAACGAGATGTTCTCGATCTTCTGCCGCTTCCACGCATCGCCCATCGCTGCCTTGTTCGCTATCAGCTGCGTCTCGGACTCCATCAGCGTCTCGATAATGCGCAGCCGGTTTGCCCGCAGGCTCGACCCCGTCTCCGTCACCTCCACAATCGCATCGGCAAGAGTGGGAGGCTTAACCTCCGTCGCGCCCCAGCTGAACTCCACCTTCACCGGGATATTGCGTTGCGCAAAATATCGTTTGGTGAACTCCACCAGCTCGGTCGCGATGATCTTTCCCGCCAGGTCCTCCGGTTTCTCAAACGGCGAATCCTCCGGCACCGCCAGCACCCAGCGCACCTTCTGCCGGCTCTGCTTGGAGTAGGTGAGACTCGTCACGTACTCTACGTCCGTCTGGTTCTCCTGCACCCAGTCGTTGCCGGTCAGCCCCGCGTCCAGCGCGCCGTGCTCCACGTAGCGCGCCATCTCTTGCGCACGCACCAGCATGCACTCGATCTCTTTGTCGTCGATGGTCGGGAAATAACTCCGCCCGCTCGCATAGATCCGCCAGCCCGCGCGCTCAAACAGCGCAATCGTCGCGTCCTGCAGACTGCCCTTGGGAATGCCCAGCTTCAGCTTGCTCGCCATTTCTCTTGTCCTTTTTTCTTATTTCGAATTTGTAACCGAAATTGGTTTCGTGAAACAGCTCACCGTGCCCTCATGGCACACCAGGCCGTCGCCTTCCACCTCTACCTTGAAGAGCAGCGCGTCATTGTCGCAGTCGGTCGCCGCATCCACCACGCGCAGACGGTTGCCGCTGGTCTCGCCCTTCATCCACAGCTTCTGCCGCGTGCGGCTCCAGAAGGTCACAAACCCGCTCTCCAGCGTCTTCGCGTAGCTGGTCTCGTTCAGGAAGCCCAGCATCAGCATCTCGCCCGTCTTCGCGTCCTGCACTATGCCTGGAACCAGCCCGTCCATCTTGGCAAAATCGATCGCCGGCGCATCTTTCACTTCGCTCATCGCATCTCTCGCTTTCGTTGTTTTTAGAAACCGCTCGCCCATCCGCGCGCAGCAAAAAGGCCCGCTCGCGGTGTGCGCGTCAGCGGGCCTTGTTCAAATCCGTGTGTGCTTTCTATCTTGCACAACCGGACACGGCCGCCAACACGCCAAACGCGTGGTGATGGTGGTGCCCGCGATACTCGACAGAAAAGCTCATCTCTCTTGAGGCTACCTTCCGCCGCGCCCCTTGTCAATGCACACGCAACTGAACCGGAATCCGAAGCGAATTTCACATGCGCGCCGCGGAAAGCGACGCGGCCGTCCTCGCGCGAAAACGGCCCATGAAAACAAAAAGGCCCGGCTGTTTTGCCGGGCCTCTTCGCTCCTTCGCTGACTATCAGCTGGCAACCAGGCGCAGCCTGCCCTCTCCCGTCGCTACAGCTTTGTCGTTAGTTATTTGGTGTGGCCGCGTCCATCGCGCTCTTCATTGCCGCTGAAGGCGACTGCCTTGCCCTTCGGCTTCGCACCCGCGCGCGGCAGAGAGCCCTGATACCCATGCTCCGGGTCATAGCGGTTGTTCACCGTGCCGTGGAAGTCGTCCGAGCCGTGGAACCATGGCCCCACGCCAACAAACGTGCCGCCCTCAAAATACTGCGGTCCGTAGTAGCCGTTCGGGCTGCAGCGGTAGGGCGCGTAGTCATAGTAGCCGTAGGGACACACCGGCGCCACGCCGATACTGACTGAGACCTGGGCCTGGGCAACCGGAGCCGCTGCTGCCATGGCGATTCCCGCAATGGCAGCCAGCGCAAACGAAGTGGTAAGACGCATAAATTAATACCTCTGTTTTGGTTGGATGTTATTGATTTAAAAAAAGTTGTACCGAATGTACCCTAAAGAATGACTGCCCCCTTGCGCTTCCGTTCCCTGCGGTTGGAGCGCAAAGTGAGCGAAATAGCACAGTCTGCGCCGCCGAAAAGGTGAGATGCTTATGTTAGCTAGCAAACAGAGTAGTCTACTGGGGCCTGCTGGAGGGTGACCGATGATGCCCGAGTTGCACACCTTCAATCCCGCGGTCTTTCTTGCCAATGCAGGTCTGGGCCGAAGGATCGTCCAGTTCAAGCCGCGCACGCTGTTCTTTGGCCAGGGAAACCCTGCCGACTGCATCTTCTATCTCCAGAGCGGCCGCGCCAAGCTCACCGTAGTCTCCAAGGCAGGCAAGGAGGCTACCATCGCCTTTCTCTCCGCCGGCGAGTTCATCGGCGAAGAATCGATTGCCGGAGCCGTCGGCCTGCGCATGGCCACCGCGGCCGCCGTCACCAACTGCGTGGCGCTCAAGATCGAGCGCGACGAGATGCTGCGCGCGCTGCATGACGAGCACACCTTCTCCGATCTGTTCCTCAGGTTTCTCCTGGCCCGCAGCATGCGCACCCAGGCCGATCTGGTCGACCAGCTCTTCAACTCCAGCGAGAAACGCCTCGCGCGCATCCTGCTCCTCATGGCCGAGTTCGGCATGCCCGGCGATCCCGAGATGCTCATCCCCAAGATCTCCCAGGAGACCCTCGCCGAGATGATCGGCACCACCCGCTCCCGCGTCAGCTTCTTCATGAATCGCTTCCGCAAGATGGGCTTCATCGAGTACAACGGGCGCATCCGCGTGCACAAATCCTTGCTCAACGTCATCCTGCATGATCGCATTCCTGAACCCAACGGCGTGCTGGCCCCGATCGCCGACGAGGATGGGGTGGTCACGTCCAGGCGAAAAAATTAGGGAGTGTCCTAATTTCAAATTGGGACGCTAGAGGAAGATGTGCAATTTTGAGCAGCCAGAGTGCAGCACCCTGGGAAAGACTGGTGGAATCCTGCAAACGCAAGATGATTGGAGGAGACAATGCCCACCCAGAAAGCCAGAATGCTGATCGTCGAGGATGAACCGGTAACCCGCACTCTGCTCTCCCAGATCTTTGAGCGCCAGGGCCATCCCGTAAGGGCTGCCGAAGACGGCTTCTCCGCCCTGGAGGAGATTCGCAACGAAGTGCCCGACATCCTGCTCTCCGACCTCAACATGCCGGGCATGTCGGGCTTCGAGCTGCTCTCCGTGGTCCGCCGCAGGATCCCAGGCATCTACGTCATCGCCTCCAGCGGCGCCTTCTCCGGCAAGGGCGTCCCCAATGGCGTCGCCGCAGACGCATTCCACGAGAAGGCCTCCGGCATGGGCAGCCTCTTCCAGCTTGTCGATGCCGCCGGCCATCGCGAGCGACACGTGCGCGCCGGGGCCGATGCATCCATTCCCATCTGGATCTCTCCCTTCAAGCGCGATGCATCATTGGGCGCGCAGGTCCTTATCACCTGCCCGCAATGCCTGCGCGCCTTCCCGCTCGCCGTCGGCGCAGCGGATTTTGTCATTCATCAGGCCAACTGCGTCTATTGCGACACCCTAATCCACTATGCCACCGTGCAGCCCATGAACCCCGCGCTGCCGCACCGCTTTCACGGCCAGTTGAAGAGCGCCGCGTCAATCGTCGCAGACCCCTTGGCCGACACGGAGATGTCTGCGTAGCCGGCCGGTCGCGCCCTCGTCCCCCGCTCCTACGGCTTTACCTATCTGCCTTGCGCCTCGGCGTCGATGCGCCTAGGGTTTTACCCGATGCGCAATAATTAGTTCGCGGATCCGCTCATACTCCGCCTGCGGCAGCACACCCCGCGTCGCTAGCTGGTTCTTCGCAGTGTAGGGCCGTCCCGCAATCACCCGAGCCGCATACGCATCGCCCATCCCCGGCAACGCCTTCAGTTGCGCCGGCGTCGCCGTGTTGATGTCCAGCAAGTCCTTCGACGCCGCAATCTTCTCGGCAATTGTCTGCTGTTTTGTCTGCCCGCTCTGCTGCGCTATCTCCGCCGAGCCCTGCGTCTGCGAAAAACTCGCTTGCGCCACCCCCACTCCCGCAATCGGCATCAGCGCCGCAAGGCATCCGGCGAGCGCCACACGCAGCCACCCCGCACACGACCGCCTTCCGCCCCACACTCTCACGTCACCCTGCAACCGCTCTGCCATCGCACCCTCCTGAAGGAATCTCTGCACTTGCAAACAGGAAGCGCTCCCAGCCTACTCCAAACCCGCTAAAAACCTGCACCACCCGCAGCCAACCGCCCCCCGTTCTCGTCTAAACTTGCATCCGGGCCCAGCAGCGCAGCAGGACAGTTCCGCAGTGCAAGCAGGAGGAACCACGATGCGCCTTCATCCTCTCTCTTTCGCCGTCATCCTCGCCCTCGCCCCGTCCCTCGCACACGCCCAGGACCTCAACTCCGTTCCCTGCGTGGACAACGCCAGCGGCGGCACCGTCATCTACGGCATCAACGGCGGCAAAAACAGCGCTCCCTTCAGCGGCGTGGCCCACTCCACCCTCGAACAGCGCCTCTACGACGGCAACGTCATCCGCACTCAGGTGGAAGTCCACCAGGCGCGCGACTCCGCCGGCCGCACCCGAGAGGAGCGCCAGTTAGGCTGTGCCATGGGTGAGGACGGCCAGATGCATCCTCGCATCAACATCAACATCAACGACCCCGTGGCGAAGGAGTCCATCAGCTGGACAGTGAATGACCCGCTTGGCCGCAAAGTGGTCCGCATCACCCATTTCCCAGCCCCACCCAACCGCACCGTCAATCCTCCGCCAACTCCCACGCCGGAGCAGCAGCAACTCCGCGCTGAGCAGCAGCGCCTCGCCCAGTTGCAGGCGCAGAACCAGCGCAACCAGATCGTCAACGAACAGCTTGGCACCCGCACCCTCAACGGCGTGGAGGCCATCGGCACCCGTACCACGCAGACCATCCCCGCCGGCAAGCAGGGCAACGATATGCCGCTGGTTATCACGAATGAGACCTGGCGCGCCCGCGCCCTCGATCTCACTCTCTTCGCCAGCCGGGAAGATCCACGCACCGGTAAGTCAACCTTCGAGTACACCGAACTCAACCTCGGCGAGCCCGACCCCTCCCTCTTCACTCCGCCCGCAGGCTACACAATCGAAGAGACACACCCCGGCGTCATCGTCGAAGGCGTCACGCCCTGAGTTCGGCCCTCCCCGCCTGTCAATCGCTCCCCCCGTGCCGTAGCCCGCACCAAATCAGGAACCACCCCCCGTTCGTTGAATCGTCACAGGCCGCTTTAATCCCCTACAATCGACCGAACAGAACCGCTCGGCCGATGCTCACCCTCCCCCATCCCGCCAGCCGCCTCCTGCTGCGCTCCGCCGCCCTGGGTCTCCTTGCCCCATTCTTTGTCGTCCTTACCGGCTGCCAGAGCATCGCCAACGCCGGCGCCACAAGCCAGGTCCGCGTCATTGACGTCTCCCCAGACGCCCCCGCACTCGACATCGTCCCCACCTCGACCTCGCAGCCCGCGCCCGCCGCGCTCTATAACGTCGGCTTCGGCGCCGTCAGCTCCTACATGCAGCTCGCGCCCGGCGCCTGGACCCATTCCGCCTACACCGCAGGCACCCAGCAGCAGATAGCCCAGGTCCGCTCCAGCCTCGTCCCTGGCGCGCAGTACACCATCCTCACTGGAAACATCTCCGCAGCCCTGCAGATGTCCATCCTGCGCGACCAGTCCACCCCCGCTCCGCCCGGCCTGGTCGCCCTGCGCTTCCTCGGGGCAAGCACCCGCTCCGCCCTCGTCGATCTCTACCTAATTCCCTCCGGCTCAAACGGCCCCTCTCCAGGCTTCGCGCCCGTCGCCGCCAACCTCAGCTTCGGCTCCAACACCGGCTACCGCAACCTGCCCGCCGGCGCCTACTCGCTCGTTGCCCTGCCCGCAGGCGCATCGCCGTATGCCACTCCGCTCTTCACCGGCAGCCAGACCACCTACCCCGCCGGCGCCGCCCGCACCATCCTCTTGATCGACGCGCCCTTCGCCCGCGCCTCCGCCAACCTCACCGAGCAGCCCGCCTCCAGCTCCGGCGTCAGTTCCGACGCGTCCGACGCACCCGCCCTCCAGGTCATCACCGCAGCCGACTACGACGCCCCCGCCAGCTAGCGCTCTACCACCCGATGTAGCCCAGGTATTGCACGTCGTACGCCGTCAGGCTGTTGTGGTCGTCAAAGCGGAAGACCACGTTGTAGCTCGGGTTCACGAGCGCCCGCGTCGTCTTCACCTGCATCTCCGCCTCGATCATGTTGCCCATCGTCGCGTCCCGTCTGTAGGGCGAATGGGCAATCTTCTGCGCATTCAGGTACGCCATCACCTGCGCAGGGCTCGAGTGCACCGGCACCGCGTCCGCCACCTGCTGCTCCAGGCCCTTTGTATCCGGCCGGTAAAGCCCGCAGCCCGCCAGCAGAATGCAGCCAAGCAACCCCGCCATCGCCGCCGTTACGTGCCGCCTCATAGTGCCTCAGCCTACCAGACTCGATCCCGCGGCATTCCGCGTCCACGGCAAGCCTGGCGAGAACGCCCAGTCCTTGTCCCTTGTGTTGATATAGAGAGAGCGCACCAAAGGAGCATCTTGCCCACCGAAACCATCGCCTCCACCGAACTTACCCAGTTCGCCGCCGACGTACTCGCCCACGCGCTGCGCGCCGGCGCCACCGACGCCGAGGTCGTCCTCTACCAGGGCGACGAATTCTCCGCCCACGTCCGCCTCGGCCAGGTCGAGACGCTCAAGGAGTCCGGCTCGCGCGCCATCGGCCTGCGCGTCTTTCTCGCCTCCGGCATCGGGGCCAGCCACGCCCAGCGCACCGCCAGCACTTCGTCCTCCGATCTCTCCTCCGAATCTCTCGACCGCCTGGTCTCCGGCGCTCTCGCCCTCGCCCGCATCACCAGCCCCGATCCCTTCGCCGGCCTGCCTGAACCCTCCGAGTTCGGAAAACATGAGCCTTCAGCCCAGCATCTCTACTTCGACGACGTCACCCAGCAGGACCCCGCCACCCGCATCGAGATCGCGCGCCAGGTCGAGGCTGCATCCATGGCCTATGACACACGCATCCAGAACTCCAGCGGCGGCGACTTCGACACCTCCACCTCCCACAAGGTGCTCCTCAACTCGCGCGGCTTCCTCGGCGAATACCGCCGCAGCTACTGCGGCTTCTCCGCCCAGCCCATCGCGCACGACGACGCCGGCAACATGCAGCGCAACTACTGGTACTCCTCCTCGCGCACCGCGCGCCTGCTGGAGGACCCCGTCGCCATCGGCCACGAGGCCGCCCGTCGCACTCTTCGCAGACTAGGCGCACGCCGCGTCCCGACCCAGCAGGCCCCCGTCGTCTTCGCGCCGGAGATCGCCCGCTCCATCATCGGCAACCTCTTCGACGCTGCCAACGGCGACGCCGTCTATCGCCACGCCACCTTCCTCGCGGACAAGCTCGGCGAGCAGGTCGCCGGCTCCAACGTCACCGTGATCGACGACGGCACCCTCGTCTTCGACCACGCAGTTCCCGGCTCGTCGGAAGCCATCCCGGTCGGCGGCTTCGGCACCTCGCCCTTCGATGGCGAAGGCCTGCCCACGCGCCGCACCGTGCTCATCGAGAACGGCATCCTCAAAAACTACGTCTGCAACACCTACACCGCGCGCAAGCTCTCGCTCGCTTCCACCGGCAACGCCAGCCGCTCGCTCGCCTCCAACCCCGGCATCGGTTCGGGCAATTTCTTCCTTCAGCCCGGCGCACTCACGCCCGAAGAGATCATCGCGGACATACCCAGCGGCCTCTACGTTACGGAGACCATGGGCTTCGGCGTCAACCTCGTCACCGGCGACTACTCCCAGGGCGCCGCCGGCCTCTGGATCGAGAACGGCGAGCTCGCCTACCCGGTCGAAGAGATCACCATCGCCGGCAACCTCAAGGACATGTACCGCAACATCTCCGCCATCGGCAACGACATCACCTTCCGCTCCTCCGCGGCCGCGCCCACCCTGCGCATCGACGGCATGACCATCGCCGGCAGCTAAGGGCCCACCGGGTTGAACGCGCGTTCTGCGCCAGCGCGCCGCTTCTGTACCATCGCGGAAAGCTTCAACACTGCATAGGCGGAAAGCAGCGTAGTGATTGGCTCCATCACGATGCGGAACCGGGCCTCTGCGTGCGTGATGTAGTAGGGCAGTGGAAACACAATCAGCGGAAGGCACAGCAGAACGGCCAGGGGTACGCGGCCATCCCGCACCAGCAATACAAATCCCACAGCCCCCAGCACCGTCGTCAAAATACTGAAGCAGGAGATAGCGCCGGTCCCGCCCATCCAGTAGAGGACGAACCGTTGTGTACTCAACCGGACAAACTCACGGGGATGCGCGGCGATGTATTCCTTTGCCAGCGCCGCCTTGTATCGCATAAAGGCGACCTCACCCTTGGACGCATAGCTGTCGTATTCCTCGCGATCGAAGACCGGATAGACGGTCGGTGTATCGACAGCCGCGGCTCCGGGCCGATTGCCCTTCCAGAGTTCAAAGCCGAAGTTGCTGCGCAGCGGGATAAACGCATGCAGAACACGCTCGTTCCGCACCGGCCACCACGCAAAGACCACCAGCAGCACAACCACGCTCAGCACAGGCCCGACATACGATGTTCCCCACGTCCGTGCGACCGTCCAGCCGAAGATTGCCGCCAGCACCAGTGCCAGCGACGGATTCACCAGCAGTGCGCATCCACCCACCAGCCCCATCAGCGCCCACTTTGCTCTGGTCGGCTTGCGCGCGCAGGACAACGCAAGCGCGATCGATGAGATGACGAACAGGACCGTGATGCTGATGTCCCAGAAGACGCCGGTCAACCAGATATACGGCAGCCCCACGGCCCAGAAGATGCCGCAGCCATTTGCCGCCGCCGGTCCGAACTCCTGCTCGGCAACCTTCATGATCAGGAAGATCGAGAGCACGGAAATGACCGCCTGCATCAGCATCACGGCCGCGGCAGACGCTGCCGTGAACTCTCCGAACACGGAAAAGATAACAGCGACGAGAGCGGGATAGCCGGGCGCGAGAAATGCAGTCGGGCCCGTCGAGCCGCCGAAGGGCGAACTGATGCCATGGCCTTCCACCAGCGACTTCGCAATGCCACCCAGCTCGCCCACCGAGTTCAGCGGCCATCCGCCGGGCTTCTCACGAAGGACCAAAATGAGGATGGCGAGTCGCAACACAAACGCCACTGCCAGGATGCTTCCGTAATAAACGGGAACACTCCGGCTGGCCGTGGACGGCAATGAGGTATTGCCCTCTTTCGTCTGACCGATCACCCGATCATCATTGCATACAGAGGCAGGGTCAGCGGCCCCATCTACAATCCTCCTGTGGCCGCGCGCTTCCAGTTCGAGCACTCGCTGGACTTCGCGCCCGCTCACGCCACCGAGACCCTCCGCACAATCCCCGCGCTGCCCGGCGTCTTCGCGCTCTATGGTACGCAGACGCGTGCCGGTGATCCGAAATCGCAGCCTTACCTCACCCGTGCCGCCGACCTGCGCCGCCGCATCACCCGCCTGCTTGCTCCGCCGGACTCACAAAGCAAGCGCCTCAACCTCAGCTCCCGCGTCGCGCGCATCGAGTACACCGTCACCGGCAGCGACTTCGAATCCACCCTCGCGCTCTACCACTTGAGCGTGCAGATCTTCGGCCTTGAAGAAGCGCGCCGCCGCCTCAAGCTGCGCACGCCCTTCTTCCTGCGCTTCGCCGCGGAGAACAACTTCCCGCGGCTCTACACCACCAATCGCCTCAGCCGTCGCGCCCTCGCAAACACCTACGGCCCCTTCCCCTCGCGCGCGGCAGCGGATCGATACTGCGAGTCGATCGAGGAC
>Ga0182024_10005267_pt1 | contig 29102 bp, 27 predicted proteins | sample P32metaG_FD_120480 | JGI IMG/M metagenome (GOLD analysis project Ga0182024, IMG submission 120480) | Permafrost microbial communities from Stordalen Mire, Sweden - P3-2 metaG (Illumina Assembly) | ecosystem: Environmental > Terrestrial > Soil > Wetlands > Permafrost | place: Sweden: Stordalen...
CTTCCGCAGCCGAGAATCCGTTCCAAGGTTGATTCCGAGTACAAGAATCAATTGTTCCTGGCGTCTGGATCGAATTTTGGCGAGAGACAACCTCAAGATCGACCAGTTGCACCCACCCCAGATGGTCAAGATCGCCACTGGAATTCAGGACGACCGCGAGGCGGGATCTTGCGCGCCGCGCCTTACAAAAGATGAAACAGATTATGCGTTTCGCAGTCGCAAACGGGTACATCGAGAAAAGCCCCATCGCTCACATTCTGCCGGGCGATCTCCTGAAATCTCATACAGTCGTGAACTTCGCTCGTATCGAAGTAGAAGATCTTCCTGGACTGCTCCAGAAGATCGAGTTGTATCAAGGTAATCCGCTCACGCGGCTTGCGATGAAATTGATGGCTCTATCTCCCCATCCATCCGCCATCCACGGTCAGCACTGTACCATTCACATAATCGGAAGCGGCAGATGCCAGGAAAACGACCACGCCCTTGAAGTCGTCCGGAGATCCCCAGCGACCTGCAGGGATGCGGGATAAAATGGCCGGATTGCGCACCGGATCGTTGCGCAGTGCTTCGGTGTTGTCGGTCGCGATGTAACCGGGCGCGATCGCGTTTACCTGAACGCCTGAGCCGGCCCATTCATTGGCGAGGGCTTTGGTGAGTTGACCAATACCGCCCTTCGCCGCAGCGTATCCGGGCACCGTCACACCTCCCTGGAAAGTAAGCAGTGAGGCGGTGAAGATGATCTTGCCTCGGCCGCGGTTCACCATCTCTTTGCCAATCTCGCGGCTTAGAACGAACTGCGAGGTTAGATTGATCTCTAGGACGCGGTCCCAAAACTCGTCGGAATGCTCGACGGCGGGTTTGCGCAGAATTGTACCGGCATTGTTGACCAAAATGTCGATGATAGGAAAGTCGGATTTGACTCTACGGATGAAATCGTAAAGTGCCTTGCGATCGCCGAAATCGCACCTATAAGCGTTGAACCGACGTCCGCGGGCGCGCACTTCCCGTTCAATTAAGCTGTCTCTTGCTTCGAGAGACGCGCTGACACCAAGGATGTCCGCTCCGGCGTCGGCCAGGGCGATAGCCATTGCCATTCCAATACCGCGCCGGCATCCAGTGACGAGAGCACTTTTGCCATCAAGTCTGAAAAAGTCAAGAGTGTTCACGAATCAGTTCTCCGAACATCGCACCAAGATTTTCATTACGGGACCGCCTTGTTCAAGTTGGTGCATGGCGTCTGACAGTGCCCCGAGTGGCTGAACCGAAGTGACAATGCGCTCCAGTGGCAGTGTTCCGGAAGCAGCCAATGCGATAGCGGTTTCGAAATCCTCCGGCTCATACACCCGTGCGCCGCGCAGTTGCAATTCGCGCCAGAAGAACCGGAAAAGATCGAGCTTCACCGGCTGAGAAAAAATCGCAACAACCACAATGCGTCCGCGGGTACGCGCAAGTTTGGTCACCATCTCTGCTCCGGCTATAGAGCCTGAAACTTCAAACACCAAGTCCGCTCCAGCCGCGGAGGTTTCATCCATCACCTTTTGCCCCAGGTCAACTTCGAGCGGGTTGATCGCGTCGAGGCCGAACTCGCGGGCAAGCCGAACACGGAAGGGATTAACTTCACTGACTACCACGCAAGCGCCGTGACTCTGCGCGACGAGCCCGACGAGTAACCCGATTGGACCGCCTCCCAGGACTACTACGTATTCTCCTTGCGTAACTCCGCCCAGGCGCACATCGTGACAAGCGACTGCGATCGGCTCGATGAGCGCTCCGTGAGCCAGGCTTAAAGAACCAGGCAGGTGGTGAAGCGTGTGCGCTGGCACGGTCCAGAGACCTTGCAGGGCACCGGGAGTATCGATGCCAATGAATTTCAATTTATGACAGATATGACTATGGCCGGCGCGGCAAGCCGGGCAATCACCGCATGGCGCGAGAGGGCGCACGGTTACGCGATCACCAGGCGCGAAACCTTCTACGACCGAGCCAAGCGCGGCGATGGTGCCGGACATCTCGTGACCGAGAATCTGGGGAATGTGGACGCGGTGATCCATGGCGCCATGGAAAACGTGAAGGTCGGTACCACAGATGCCACAATAGGAAACCTTGATCTGCACTTCGGAGGGCTCAGGAGGAACCGGCGTGCATTCGCCGATGCGTATCGTTTGGCCCCCTTCGTAGAATGCCGCTTGGAAATGACTCACCGTGACCTCCCCTTGCGCGACGGAACAACAAAGAAACGCGGCAGATTTCGCAGGCTGCCGCTCCATCCTCAGGTCCAGCATTTGTTACTCCTGGTCCCCTTCGTTGGAGTGAAAAATCACTCATTCAAAGCATGTCCCGCGCAGAAAATGAGGCTGCTTTCCGTCGGGATGGAATCTTAACGAGGCACAGCATCCGCAAACCGCTCACAGGGCTTATCCGTGCCAGTGAGGACTGGGCCACACCGGCCCAGGCCGACAGGTTTCGCCGTAGTCGATAACAACATGGGCACCCGTCATATAGGAGGCGTCCTCGGAGGCAAGGAAGGCAATCACACTCGCGATTTCCTCCGGTTTTGCCATTCGTCCTGTCGTCGCCTTTATCCGGGCGGGGTCGTCTACCTGCATAGCCAGTGCCCGATCGAACATCGGCGTGTCGACATTTCCAGGACACACGCAGTTGACGCGGATCCCATCAGGGATAAGTTCTACGGCCAACGCGCGTCCAAGCGCAGCCACAGCTCCTTTGGATGTGCAATAGGCCGTGGTATGCGGGGTAGCAACAAGGCCGTAATTCGAGGCGGTCAGGACGATCGCGCCCGAATGCTGAGCACGCATGGTGGGAATGCAGGTTCGCACAGTCAGAAAGGCGCCGCGTACGTTAACCGCCATTATCCTGTCCCATTCGGCCGTGGTGACGTCGCCAAAATCCCGCATGGCGCCTTCGATCCCCGCATTTGCCACCAAAATATCCATTCGATTGAAATGTGACACAACCTTACCGATGGCAGCTTCGATTTGTGCCTCAACGGAGACGTCCGCTCCAAAAGCTTTCGCTTCGACACCCGCCGACGCGCATTCCTCTGCCACGTGTAAAGCGCCCTGTTCATCGATATCGATCAATGCAACATGACAGCCTTCGCTGGCTATCCGAAGGCCGGTTGCACGCCCGATGCCCGAAGCACCTCCCGTGATTACTGCGACCCTTCCACTCAATCGACCTGACATTCTTTCTCCTTGGCGAGGTGGCATTCCGTCAATCAAGTTAGAGGCTCATCCTAAATCTGGATTCTGCTCGATTTCGCTTGTATACTGTCTACCAGTATGAACTTGAGCGAACTTTCCGATGCGTCGAACCTTTCTTCGGTGCCTGTTTATCGGGCACTTACTGACTGGGTAGTTTTGAAAATTCTGGGAGGAGTACGCAACGGGGAGTTTCTGCCTGATCAGAGGCTTAGTGAACAGGACTTGGCACGCCGTTTTGAGGTTAGCCGGGCGCCCGTGCGTGACGCTCTTCACCGCCTTGAGCAGATTGGAGTCGTCGAACGGCGACTCCCGCGAGGGTCGTACGTACGCAGATGGACGGATGCTGACCGTACCGAGGTTCTCGCCCTTCTGGACGCCTTGATCCTGCTTTCGGTTCAGTTGAGCGTAGGGCGTCTCACGCCAGACGACTTCGCTAAACTTGAACAAATCATCGAGGAATCGAAACAAGTGGCCAACAGCGACGCGCAGGAGGATCGAATGCAGATCCAGCGCGATGCCAATTTTCATCTCATCATCGCTCGCGCCAGCGGGAATGGTCGGCTCGTAGAGCTCATGGAGCAGCTGATGCTTCCACTGCAGCTCTATGTAACTGAGGCCCACGACTACCTTCAGCGCGACTTCTGGCTTCGGATTCATGCTGGTCTTCTCGAGACACTCCGATCCGGCGATATGGAAAGAGCCGTAGCGTGCTCGCTTACGAATGCTCGCGAGTCGCGAGCAATGCTGCTTGGCCACCATGCTCTTCAACCCTCTGATGTTCACATCGCAACCCCGAACGCTAGTTGACACCCCATCAGCCTTTCTAATTTGGATAGCTGGTCGTATTGGCCGCACATACTGTCTATCGTTCCCACGGATTCGACGAAAGGCATGCCCAGCCCAGGACGCTTCCAGGTGTTGTTTGCGGGCATCCGCATAGCTCCGGAACCGAAGAATTCCTTATCAATAAGGGCGAGTACCTCCAGCACATTCACACTTAGATCGTCGGTTTCGCAGCGGATGGTCAAATTAGGGGCAACAGTCGTTGGAAGCTGGCTCTTACGGCCGGTCCCGGCGGCTCGCATCTGAAATGGTCCTCCCTGAGGACAATGATTGTTGGCTTGTGTCGTACCGCCCCGAGCTTTTCGCCATCATTTCCTTTTGCGACCAAACTCCCTCGTGCCGGCTAGCATTGCGTGAAGTAAGACTGTTCCGCCAGCCAGACTGGACTGGACTGCTCAAGTTCACCGCATGTTTTCGGAATTCTCAATGGGGGCAGCCATCAAGTGGAGTCTAATGTATTTGTCGATTGTATACAATAGACAGAATACGTAAGTTTTCCGCAGATCTATATAACAACTTCCTCGGATGTTCAATACCGACGATTCGCCCGCGACTAAACCGAGAATTCTTCGGTTGAGATGAAGCCTGACCCGTCTCTCACAACCACCATCCGAGGATCACCCTGCCGCTCCCACGCTAGACCCGCAAGGTAGTATCCGACCGGATTGTCTTTCCGTAGCTTTAGCGCGTCGTCGTGTCCTTGATGGCTAGTTCGGACTCTCCGTCCTTCAGGATTTCGGCAGCCGAATTTCTTGCAGTGGACCCGGTTTGTTCATCTCCCCTGCTGTAACCTTTGCCGCTCTTGGCAGGAAAGGAAGAGTGGCAGCAAAACGGCCAGCAACGACATGGAGGAGGCATCGAGCACCATGTGGCATCCAACGGCTCATGTTTCTGAAGTGGCCCGGTTGTTTCGCACCAAGAGCAAAACAAGTCCGGTGCCGACCAGAGGTACCAGGCTGGCGACAATGAGAATCGGCCTGAAGGAATAGTGGTCCAGGACCCTGCCGACCAGGAACGTGGAGAGAATCGTGCCGAGGCCTCCTCCTGTGCCGCTCATGCCACTGACGGCCGCGACGGTATTGCTTGGATAGAGATCCGCTGGTAATGAAAGCAACATCGTAGACCATGCCGCATAGGCGAAACTCGATATTGAGAAGAATAAGATGATCAGCGAAAAGCGGGAGGTGAAAATGACGGGAATCAGAAGAACCATCCCAATCGCGCCCATAATGACCACGGCCTTGCGAGCGCGCAATACGGGCCAGCCACGGCGGATGAGCCAGCTGGAAAATCCTCCGCCAAAAAAACTCCCCAGATCGGCGGCGAGGTAGGGAATCCAAAAGCCAACCAGTGTGTTTTCCAGCCTGAAGCCCTTCGAAACGAGGTATATGGCCAACCATTCCATGATGAAGAACCACACCGGCTCTGTGACGGTGCGGCCCAGGATGATGCCCCAGGTTTGGCGAAGAGTCAGGAGCTGGCGCCAGGAGATCATTCCACCGTCCTGATTGTCCCTGACAGCACGCACCTCGGAAATCCTCTCCAATTCCTTTGCGTTTCGGAGCATCTCCCACTCTGTCGTCCCGAGGTGGGGGTGGACATCCGGCGAATGATAGAGAGCGCTCCAGGCAATCACCCAGAGGAAACCGAGGCATCCTGTGGTAAAAAACACGGGTCGCCATGTTCCGAAATGGTGATAGAGCCAAATCACAAGCGCCGGCACGATAGCCCCGCCAACCGCAGACCCGCTGTCGAACAGGGCTACAGCCCAACCGCGCTCAGATTCCGGAAACCATTCGGAAACGGTCTTCGTAGCGCCGGGCCAGTTAGCGGATTCTCCGGCCCCTACAAGAAATCGGAAGACCACAAAGCTCTGCAGGCCCACCGCCAGCCCTGTCAACATTGCCGCCACTGAATACCAGCTTACGGTGAGCAGGAGGCCGATTCGCGTGCCAAGCCAGTCAAGCAACCGGCCTGAAGCTGTCTGTCCTAGCGCGTAGGCGACGCGGAAAGCGATTAAGATGAGCGCGAAGTCCGAGTTTGTCCAGTGGAATTGAACCTTGAGATAGGGAGCCAGAACGCTGACAGTCTGGCGGTCGATATAGTTGATCGCCGTGGATGCAAACAGGAGTCCGCCGATCCACCATCGGAGTCGAGGAATCACAAACGAGCCGCGGGTTTCGGGGAGCAAAAATCCTCCTGTTCTTCCGTCTTGCGCTCTGCTCTTCGCCGCGGAGGTTACCGTTGCCCAGAATGCCTCGACAATTCTCACTCCCGCTCAGGAGGGTTCGCTGACGATGAGACTCGCGTTGCCTTAGTCCCTTTTCTCTAAGCGATCCTTCCCGTCCGTCAACCACTCCAAATTGAACCGCGCAAAGACCAGCTTGCCATAATGGTCGGTAATTCCGTTGTATGTATCCCCGGTCTCGTAGAGTATCCCGATGGATCCATTAGGAAAAACTGTCATGCTCGAATAAGCTCCCGGACCTTTTCTGACTACTTTTGCCACTGGCCAAGTATTTCCTTCGTCATAGCTTAAGCGCACGGTGATGTTGAAGCGGCCCCTAGGATCCGAACCCTGGGCTTTGGCCGCGTCGATGTCGCCTACGGGATTCGCAAACAGGAGACGATTCTTGGAATATCCTTCATCCGCCCTTGTAAATCGAATCAGACTTCCCTGGCAATCGAAGTCGGGCAAATTCGGATCAGGCTTCGGTGCGGACCAGCTTTGTCCTTGGTCTTCACTCTTTGAGGTGAGGTGACGGGGCTTTCCTCGTTTACTGAGGATTAGGGAGCCGTCAACCAGCTCGACTACCTGTGATTCGTTGGCGTCGCCGGTAGCCGTGCCACCCGCTTTCCAGCTGTTTCCATGATCGTCACTAAAAACAACCCCGTCGTAGACTGGAACCATAAGTCTGCCGGAGCGTAGCTGAATGCCGTCGCCGGGCCCGAGTTCATGACGCCCAACGCTCGTAGTAATGTCGATGGGGCTGGGCCACGTTGCACCTTCGTCCGTACTCTTCATGAGCCAAATATCCGCTGGGGTATCGGCATATGGCGGTGGATATAAGTTCACGAGCAGATAGATCGTTCCGTTGGCGCGGTCGATCAACGGAACCGGATTCATATAGGCCTCCCCATGCGTGCTGTGAATCAGTGTCTGCATGGGCAGCCACGTCATGTCGCGCTTCCGCGAACGGCCATCATTCGTGTGCCCGGGCGAGCCTGAGGGCGTCCATTTGCTGCCGTTTCCAAGGCTTCGCTTTAAGACAAGGTCCGTCGGCGTGCCATCCATGCTGACTTCTTTTCGGCCTTCACTGAAAGCCAGCAGTGTTCCATTCTTCGTGCAGATCAGGGACGGAATCCGGTAGGTATTGATATCGTCCTGGCCGCCCACAAATACATCGGTTTCCTCAAAAAGCGCCTGTGCATGCAGGGCTGCGCCTTCACGAACGATTAACGTTAGGATCAGGAGTGAAACGATTTGCGACTTCCGCGTCATGAATCCCCTCAAAAAGGCACACTCAAAGATTGTTGCTAGAACGTCAACTTAAGCGCGAACTGACCTATGCGCGAGGCGTTAGCCGCAGTGGAAGCTCAAATGAGCTTGAGTTGAACTTGCCGTTTCGGGTTCACCATTGCGCCTGTGAACCGGTCATACTTGGCGGGTAGGAATCGGTCAAGAGGCGGAACTTTTGTATTGAATCCAGCGTTGGAACGACAGTGGGGCCGCTTTGGAAACTGTCTTCCATGTCTCCGCCATTCACGATGCATCCGCCGTGGTCCATCGGTTTATGCTGAGGCCATTCGCATACCGTATACAGAAGGCAATGTAAGAACATACCAAGGAAGTTGTCAAGAAGATTATTTTGTGTTCCGTCGTCTGTCTATCGTATACTGAATCCCGACACACCTCGAGCGTGGGACCCAACTGCACAAGATTTGGGAGGGAGTTTGAATGGCGGATGACCTGCATGGGCTCCGGAATGCCGAGCCGCAAACCTTGGACCAGGAACTATGCACGATTGTCGAACAAAAGCTCTACACGGCTGTCGTCTCCGACGCCTTGGATCAGATTGGCGTGCGCAATCAGGCGATGCGCGAGTATCTCCGGCCCGTGTATCCCTGCAAGCCGTTTTGTGGCTGGGCACGCACGATCGCCTGCTCCGACGTCTATCACATTCCCGCGGACACCTATGCAATGGAGATTGAGGCCATCGACAGCATCCTGCCGGGCGAGGTTGTGGTCGTCTCGACGCAGCAATCGAAGCGAAATGCTCCCTGGGGAGAGCTGCTTTCGACAGCGGCAAAAGCGCGTGGCGCGCGCGGCGCCGTGATCGACGGCATCATAAGAGATATCCGCAAGATTGAAGCGCTGGAGTTCCCGGTGCTCGCGGCAGGCATCAAGCCTGTGGATTCAATGGGACGAGGCATTGTGACGGGATACAACGTTCCCGTGGAGTGCGGAGAAGTCCTGGTGAATCCGGGAGACTTTGTCTTTGCGGATCTGGATGGAATCATCGTGGTGCCTCAGGCCTCGGTGCAGGAAGTTGTGCAACTGGCTCTGACCAAGGCAAGCCGCGAAGACAGTTCGCGATCGGAGCTATTTGCCGGCGCCTATCTTCGCGATGTCTTCCGCCGCTATGGGGTCCTCTGACGCACCGGCTTTCCCCGCAATCACTGAGTTGGCAATTGGTCAACGGAAGATACTCGTCGCTGCGTGCGAGGTGATGGAATGCTGATCGATATTCACTCTCATTTCTTTCGTTCGCCTGACCACTTCTCCAAGGATTTTATGGGGCAGGCAAAGCGAGCCGCAGGCGGCGGCCCCGGTCTTAAGCTTGATGTGCTCTGGGAGGACTACGCCGCCGAAGCACAGGAGTGCGACTGGACGGTCGTCTTCGGCGGAAAGGCTGCGTTGGCCGGGCTCTGGGTTCCCGACGAAGAGATCGCCGCATACACGAAAAGCCACGCCGACAAGACCATCGGCTTTCTTTCCGTCGATCCGACTCAACCGGGATGGCAGTACGAGCTCCATCACGGCCACCAAGATTTGAAGCTCAAAGGCATCAAGCTCATGCCCATGTATGCAGGCTTCTATCCCAACGATCGCAAGCTCGATTATCTGTGGGAGTACGCAACGAAAAACCATCTCCCGGTTCTCCTGCATACGGGAACGACTTTCGTGAGTCAGGCGCCGCTCGATTGCACGATTCCGCGCCTCATCGACGACGTCGCGATTCGCTTTCCGCACGTCAAAATCATCATGGCGCATCTTTCTCATCCCTACGAGGGAGAGTGCGCCGTCACCATTCGCAAGCACCCCAATGTGTATGCCGATTGCTCGGCACTTTATTACCGGCCATTTCAGCTCTATCACTCTCTCATGCTGGTTCAGGAGTACCGGGTGTGGGGAAAGGTGCTCTTCGGCAGCGACTACCCGTTTGCGACGGTCGACGCAAGCGTGGCCGCTATGCGAGGACTGAATCAAATGCTCTACGGCACCGCGTTGCCCAGACTCGACATGCGGCATATGGAGGCGATGTTCCAGAGAAATTCGCTCGAGCTGCTGGAGATCGAGATTTGAATTTAAGTTCCGAACGAACCCATTGAGCACCACTGGCATTTCGGAGGATCCCTTGCCGAGCGGGAACAAATCTAGCGCAACGAGGAAGCGGCTTCCCCTGATCTCCCCGCAGAACAAGGGACTAGGACTTCTCGACCATGAGCTGAATGCGGAAGAATTTGCCGCGCTCGGCTGGAATCTGTTGCACGAAGACCTAAGCCTACCGGTCGCTGTTCTCGATAACGAAAAGCTGAAGCACAATCTCGACTGGATGCGGTGCTTCATCGAAGCCTATGGCGTGCGGCTTGCGCCACATGGCAAGACCACCATGGCACCGAAGCTCTTTGACATGCAGATGAGCCACGGGGCGTGGGGAATCACGCTGGCCACGGCTCACCAGACATTCGTCGCATGGCAGCACGGGCTACGGCGCGTGCTGATGGCCAATCAGCTCGTCGGCCTGCAAAACATGGCGCTGGTCTCGCGCATGCTGGAGGATCCCAAGTTTGAATACTACTGCCTCGTCGACTCTGCCGAATCGGTGCATCAGCTTGGCGTTTTCTATTCCGGGCGCGGGCAGCGTCTGCATGTTCTGCTCGAGATGGGCGTCCCCGGCGGGCGCGGCGGCCTGCGCAGCGACGAGCAGTTGCAGCCGGTCCTCGATGCGATCTCCGCATCGCAGGGCTCAGTGGTGCTCGACGGAGTTGAGCTCTACGAGGGCATCCTCGACAACGAGTCCGCTGTTCGTGCACTTCTTGAGCGCGCCGCGGTCCTCACGAAGAAGCTGATGGCCGAGGGCCACCTCGATCGCAGGCCGCCCATCCTCTCCGGTGCGGGATCGACATGGTTCGATGTCGTTGCTGAGGTCTTCTCAAGCGCCAGGTTCCCGCAGCCCGTTGATATCGTGCTGCGGCCTGGCTGCTATCTCACGCACGATGCCGGCTTCTATCGCGAGGCCCACGCCAGGATTCTCGAGCGCAACCCGATCGCGCGCCAGATTCTGCATGGACTTCAACCTGCGCTCCAGGTCTGGGCCTACGTCCAGTCTGTTCCGGAAGAGACACGAGCCATCGTCGGCATCGGCAAACGCGACGCGTCTTTCGATCTTGGCCTTCCGATGCCGGCGTTGCATTTCCGCCCGGCCAACGAGGAACCCAAACCTGCGCAACCACACTGGAAGCTAACAAAAATGATGGATCAGCACGCCTATCTCGAGATTGCTGCGGGCGACGACATCCGTGTCGGCGACATGATCGCCTTCGATATCTCTCACCCCTGTCTTACCTTCGATCGATGGCGAACCATTCCCGTGATCGACAGCCAGTATCGAGTTGTCGACATGGTGCAGACATTCTTCTGAATCCTGAACGGGACCAAACCGCCGCGGCGGATGGTCCATTTCGCAACCCTGATGGATTTACGCGCGAGTGTGCAACAGAAAGAGCGGAGGCAAAGATGTGTGTGAAACGATACGGACCCGAAGCAGGCGCCACAGCGCTGCCCATTGCACGCGCTGTCGAGGCAAATGGCTGGCTTTATGTGTCAGGCCAGGTGGCAATGGCGGAAGAGGGCCTGGTCAGCGGCAACATTACGGTCGAAGCACGGCAGGCTATTCGCAATCTTATTTCCGTGTTGAACGAGGCGGCCTATGGGCCGGAACACGTCGTGCGGTGTGGAGTGTGGCTCGACGATCCGCGCGACTTCGGCGCATTCAACGCAGTCTTTCGCGAGTTCTTCGGCGAGCATCCGCCCGCGCGCTCGTGCGTCGTCTCGAGCATGGCAATCGATTGCAAAGTGGAAATCGAGTGCGTCGCCTACAAGGATCCCGCAGTCTGATCTGCGGGATTCCATCGGCGCTCCGGCAGGATCGTTGCAGCTATTGAGCGTTGATTTTCACCACGAAATAGGTAATCTGATTGCCTTTTTCGAGAAGAAGCTGATGCGGCACCTTGAACGGAATGTGTACGACATCCCCAGTGACCAGCTTCGTCCTGGTGCCGCCCTGGATCGATTTCGCTTCGTACTCGTGCGGCTCGGTTAACTTGGGATTGACAAGCGCCCCGCCCTGAATAAGCGTGGCCTCGCCGCTCAGAATGAAGAAGACATCATTCTGCGTCTCGTGCAGCTCGGCACCTCCAGTGGCCTCGCGGTGAGCGACCTCGACATGGTGATTGCCGTATTCACCCAACGTCTCCGAGGCCGACTTCTCTTCATCGAGCTCGTGCGCGAGCTTTCCCTCCAGCCGCTGAAAATCGCTCTTCTGCCAAACGTCTGAGTCCGCTTTGGACGATCCAATCATCAGGGGCGCTGCCGCGATCGCCAATGCGACCGCTGCGTAGGTGCAAATCCTCGCAATCATGTTTTTTGCTCCGGAGTTGGAATGACGATTTTAATTGCCGAGAGCCGTGGGAGATTCACGCCCGCGCGCCGAGACTCGCTCGAGGACAGCGCTGCCATCGGAAGAGACGACCAGCGCCTCGCTAAAGTTGTTCACCGTAAGTCCCGCATGGCGCGGAATAAGGTAGAGAATTTCGCCGATCTCCGGGAGAGCCGCTCCCGCTGGCGCCTGGAGCGTCAGATGCTCTTCCGACATCCTTTGCGGAACGAGTTCAGGCCTGCCGAGAACGGCGCAATTGGGAAGTCCGGCGAAAACGGCGACGGCCTTGACACCTGCATCGCAGGTCATGAGATCCGAGCGCGGATGACTGACGACCATGGTCGCAACCAGTGCGGCTGGACAGTAGCCGAGCTCAGGGGGGAGTTGCTGCTGGATTGTGAGATCGCCATAGATGGCTGCGCCCGGCGATACTCGGAGCGTGAATTCTCCGCTGAGGAGAGGCGAACACGCGCTGGCGAAGAGGAATACGGAACTGCCCGAGGTGATAACTTCGCCGACATCGAAACCTGCATATTTGACCGCTCCGGCTAAGCGGGCCAACTGATCATATCCCTTGAGCGCCTGTGAACGGCGCTCTTCAAAACCCAGCGAACCGAGATGACCGTCGTAGTAGTGCAGGCCCCGGAAGAGATTCCCGGAACCGGCGATGACGTGCACCAACTTCAGCACCTCTTCGACCTGTTCTGGACCGACGCCCGTGCGGTCCATGCCAGGATTCACGTCAATAAAAATACCAATAGAAGGATTCCACTCCTGAATCTGTTTTGGATGATCCATAAGCACCGAAACCGTCACATCCGGATAGCACGTACTCAAGTCCTGGACGCGACGTGCATTGGCTCCCACCATTGGATATGCGACAACCACGTCGCGCATCCCGGCCTCGCAGGCTACCGCGAGCTCCAGGGTGGTCGCGCACTTGCAGTGGTGGATTCCCGATTCAACGTAGCGGCGGACGACTTTGAACAGCTTCGCCGTTTTTACGTGTGGCCGAAGGCGCTGTGGGTCGCCACCGGCCAATTTGATAGTCGCCGCGATATTTGAATCGACCCGGTCTAGATAGACAATCAGGAACGGTGTGAGCATCCGCTCCAGACCGGCGAGACGATAATTGTCTCCGCTCGTCAGGCGGGCGACAGTCGGAAGAGACACGGAATTCTGGCTTACTTTGATCGAGGACAAATCTGCTCCGCTACTCTCCGTGACGTGACTCGTCACCGTGCCCCATCCGGGCTGGAGAGTATCGATTCTCTTGTCAACATTCCGAGGCGCAATAGCTCAGCATGAACACGGCTCTCCTGTTCGGCTGTAGGGCACGGGTAGGGATGTCCTGGATTGGAGCAGTCAATGACTCCAAGGAGGCGAAGAACTGTCTTGGCCGCACCGAAGAAGCTTCCGAACACCGAAATCCGCGGTTCCCAGCAGCGAACAATTCTATCGAGGATCACTGCCTCCTCCTGAAACTTCCGCGCCGATACCCAATCCCCTCGATCCGCGGCCCTTCGGATATTGGCGTAGGTGGCAGGAATCAGGTTCCCGAGAGTGGGAACACAACCGACTGCGCCAATCATGAACGCCACGTCGGCAAGGTAGGCGTGACCAGTCACAATTCTGAATTCTGGTAGATGACGGAGCTCCACCAATAGGCGCCGAAACTCAGGGAAATCAGCCGAATCCTTAATGCCCGCGAGTGTTCCCTCTTCGGCAAGGCACACAACTGTTTCGACTGCAAATGGCGTCTGCGTGGCGTAGACAGCGTTGTACGCAACCAATGGCAGGTCAACGCATTCCCGGATTTGCCGGAAGTGCGAAAATAACTCCACCTGGGTGACCGAGTCGAAAATGGGAGCGGTTGCAAAAATTCCATCGGCGCCAGATGCCATTGCTCGCTTTCCGCGCGCGATACTTCTGTCAGGGCTGGAATCGATGCAGCCGATCAGAATGGGGACCTCTCCATTTGCTGCCTCGATCACCGTGTCGGTGACGACATCGCGCTGCCGCTCTGAAAGGGTATAGAACTGTCCTGTTGCACCGAGCACCCAAAGGCCGTCCACGCCGCCGTCGAGCAAGAAACGAACTAGTCTTTTCAATGAGGCAATATCGATTTCTCCGTCTTTAGAAAGAGGAGTAATCAGTGGCGGGAAGATTCCCCTAAGGTCGAACTTAGCCATTGGAGCCCTTTCATACGCTGTAGAGGTGAGAACAGCATGATGTCTTGGCACTGGTCTGAAATAGAATCTCTTCGGACTCAAAGTCAGTATTCAGTCGCCAGTCTATTGTATACCGACAATCCTGACTGAGCAAAATATGATGCAAAATGGTAGTGTCCTATTTTGATTTTTCTAGAATTTGTTCGGGAATTGGCCCTAAACATGCCCTTTCTTTTTTAGTCAGGCATCTCTTTAACGTCCGGATGCCCAGTAGGCTGAGGACGACCTGTTGTTTTGTTGGAATATGGCTTTCAGTCAGCGCGATCTGCGTATGCGAGCCGTTTAAGGAAAATGTCTTCCGCTTTGATGTGAATGGTGGGCTTGGTGAAGCTGAACAGGCCAATAGAATCGCGCCAATCTTCGACAGGCCGGCGGGGGTCCTTGTAGACGAGTTTATAGATTGCGGTAGTCTGATGGCTGGTTGCCGATCCAGGATACTCGTACTTGACACACACAATCAGATTGGCAAAAAACTCGGTTTCGAGCCCATGTATAACGCTGTTCTCTGGACTGATCGTCGACAGGGCACGCTTAGTTCCCTCAAATGTCTCATCCGGGAAGAGCGTCGCATGCCAGTCGGCTTCGGATCTATGCGGATCGGAGCTGCAGAATTTTTGCTCCTCTCTCAACAACGAATCGCCGAAGTCTCCGGTTTTAGGGAGGGTCAACTCATAAAAGGCGGCCAAGTTGAGAACTGGGGAATGGCCTACGTTTTGGAAACTTGTCTTAAACCTAAGGCTTGCTCCTTTTGGAATAATCACGTCTTGAGAAGTCTTCATACCGGTGAAGTCCCAAGCTTCCATCGCTACCCCGCGTTCTCCGTCAGATGGCACGACAGCAACGATCTTTATCCAAGCTCTATTCGCCAGATCTCGTTGAATCCGCATTTCAGTGAGTTGATTTTCCATCGCGTGCCATTGCAACAATGCTGCGAGAAACTGGCATATTCCAACTACAACGATGGCGCCAGTAAGCCAGATCATCCACTTCTCAGCCGATTTAAGTCGGTCCCGAAGATCTTCTACGTCATCTCGGATTTCATTCTCGCCTACGGATTGTGCGTTTATTGCCAATGGCGCATTTGGCTCAAGTGGAGGAGAGGCCGGCTTAGGCTCAGAACTATCATCCTTGGAGTTGGGCTCTACATTATCGCTGGGCTCTTCATTTTGCACGGGCTTAGCGTAACACAACAACTCCTTGACAATTGGTAATTAGTGTAATACACTTATCCATCCGGTGATCGCTGATGGCGAATACTCTCAATACCGATAAACAGATCGCGGTGGTTGCAGCTCTCGCGGAAGGATGCAGTATCCGGTCCGTCGAGCGCATGACCGGCATCCACCGCGATACCATCATGCGCCTCGGCGTAAGGGTCGGGATAGGTTGCACCCATCTGATGGATCAAACCATGCGCGATCTGCCCTGTACGCGACTGGAGATGGATGAAATATGGGGATTCGTCGGTAAGAAAGAGAAGCATCTTAAGCCAGAGGATTCTGCCGGATTAGGCAGCGTCTGGACATTTTGTGCGATCGACGCTGATACCAAGCTCGTTCCGGCATTTCGTGTCGGCGAACGCGATTCAGCTACGACCGACGCCTTTTTAAATGATGTGGCTGGCCGGATGAGAAACAGGGTTCAGATCTCAACGGATGGCCTCAATGCCTACGTCGAAGCCATCGAAAAAGCATTCGGCGGGGGCGCCGATTACGGCCAGATTGTTAAAGTTTACGGAAGCGAAGTAGTCCAGGATAATCGGCGCTATAGTGCTCCTGATTTTGTTACGGCTGAGAAGAAGGTTGTTGCCGGCCAACCGGCCATCGAACTGATATCGACGAGCTATGTCGAGCGGCTCAATGCTACGACCCGTCTTCACATGCGACGGCTGACCAGGTTGACCCTGGCATTCAGTAAAAAGAGGGAGAACTTTAAAGCGGCGGTTGGTCTTCATTTCGCCTATTACAACTTCGTTATGCCGCATCACACGCTTCGCTGCACTCCTGCCATGGCGGCCGGAGTGATCCCCACTTTCTGGAGTGTCGGGGATTTGGTGGAGGCGGCCAAATGAGTTACATCGATGAGCTCAAAGGCGTAATCCGCAAGCTACATGGCGTAGAATCCAGCCACGTTGAAAGCATCCCGGTCACCGAGACTTTCAACGGCCAAACGGTCTGGGACGGAATCGTAGAGGTTTTCAAGCTGCACGGCCACCCTGAGGCCGATATCGCATATGCCTGGTCTCATTCCACGGACGACCAGGTAATTCCGGTCCGACACATCACTGTTCTGCACCTGGGTCCGGTGATCTCAGCTGGGACTGCAGTTCGAGCTGCCATTCTACAGGAATTCAGAGCCAATGCCGAAGCGTAAACCCAGACCGGTCGGACGGCCTGCGCTCGCCAAGGGTGAGGCGAAGGACAAAATTGTTCCGGTACGACTGGATCCCGATGATTACAAGATCATTTCGGCCGCTGCAAAGGCCGGGGATAAGACACTGTCGGCATGGATTCGACACACTTTGAGGACAGCTGCCGAGGAAGAGATATTCGATGGCGCGTTGCACAAGGCCATGGAAATCATACTTTTAGATTGTGATTCTTTCACGGCTACCACTCAGGAGCTGAGTATCGAGATCGAGCGCCGGGGCCTTTATGCACGCAAAGACGGCGGAGCCGCAAGAGCAAGGCAAATAGACGCGAGGGCGAGGAAGTATCCCGAGCTTTTTGAGTTTGTTGAGCCAGGCATCGTCCGGCTCAAGAGTTCCGAATAGTTAAGGGTGAGTCATTGTGTTCAGGCAAGGTTGGTGCTGGACTTCGAGAATCGGTGATTGTAAGCCTTAGAAAGAGATGTAGATGCCGACAATTAGTAGGTTTTACGGGATTTTGATCCAGATGTATTTTGGAGATCATGTTCCACCACACTTTCACGCGCTCTACGCTGAGTTCGAAGCCCTGATCGATATTCAGACCTTCGAGGTCATTCGCGGGGAACTACCTAGAACCGCAATGGCTCTTGTAGTAGAGTGGGCTCAACAACATCATGACGAACTGGTGCAGGATTGGGAATTATGCGTACAGAACCAAGCCCCAAGAAAAATTCAACCGTTGGCTTAATCGACGAGTACTCTCCCGGAGCTCCGTGGCGTGTTACAAGCGTCGAAGCGATTCCAGCAGAGTACCGGCTGAGAGTTAAGTTTTCTGACGGTGCCGCTGGAATCGTCGACATGGCACGGCTCGTTCGCTCGCCACAAGCAGGAGTGTTCGCTGCACTTCTTGATCCGGCAGTTTTCGCCCAAGTTGAGATTGAGTACGGTACCGTCACGTGGCCTGGAGAACTGGACCTCGCTCCAGATGCGATGTATGACGCGATACGCGAGCACGGCGTTTGGTTGCTCTAATGCACCTGCTATTCATCCATCGCGAGCAAAGATTTCGCTCCTATTTATAGGCGCTGATCGGTCCAGAAAATCTCAAATTAGGACACTACCTGCAAAATCGTGACTTCACTACCCTCGAAGTTCGATTAACCCGACCAAAGTTGTTGCATCGGGGGTCCAACGAACTCACTGCTCCTCTTTCGTGTTGTGCGCATTATCCTCCTCCTAGCGACTCTTGTCTATTGTATACGGAATACGATCCTGTTATCATTCGGCTGTGGAGACGTTCTTAAGATCCGGCCATTGCGCTGAGGATAATCCGAATTTGCAGCCACGTTTGCGCTTAGCCACAGAAGCCGACTTGGAAGAGACATTCCGGATTTACCTCAGCTCGAATCGGGATCTCAACCAACGCCTAGGCCGCAATGTAGATATCGAAAGTCATTCGCTGCCGGCGCGAGCGATGGCGGTACGAAGAAACGCACTGCTCTATGATCAGGAGCGGTTTTGGGTAGCCGAATTCGGGGGAACTCTTGGCGGGTTCGGCCTCGCAATCCGGCGTCGATCATTCTGGTACCTCGCCGCCCTGCACGTCTTGCCACAATTCCAAGGTCGAGGGGTTGGGAGCAAGCTTCTTCGCCGCTGCCACGGAGATCCTGGTAAAGGGAACCCTCCGCAGTCGCTTCTGTGCATCAGTGAAGCGGCCAATATCGTATCCACCGGGTTGTACTCTCGCTTTGGCATATTTCCTCAATCGGTAATCATTCAGTTGCAGGGCGCGCCAAGATCCCTTGGAAAAGCGGGTGTTACGTTGTGCCAGGCCGACCCCCGTGTCGACCAGCATTCCTTCGACACGATGGATCAATTGGTCCTCGGAGAAACACGACCCGAAGATCATGTCTGCTGGAACTCGGTTCCCAGTCTCGTGCCTTACCTTGTTCATGAACGAGATCAAGTCTCCGGTTACATTTACATCGATCGCGATGGCGCGCTCGGACCAGCCGCAGTGAAGCGGCCGGACCTTTTATTGCCCACGATCTCGGCGGCGCTCACGACCCGGGATGCAGGCCATTCGCCGGTGATGCGAATCAGGATTCCTGGCGCAGCTCGAGAGAGCCTCGCGGCACTGTTATCCGAAGGGTTCGAGTTCGACACGGGCATCAATCTATTCCTGACATCTCGTAATTTCGGCCGCCTCGACAGGTATTTATTCTCGGGCGCCGACGCACTATTTTGAGCTGACATGAATCTCCTACTTCAAAATACGCGCGTACTCTTCGCTGAACAGCGAGGCGACGACCTGTTCGTAATCGACGGCCGGATCCAATATCGCTACCCGAAACGGGGAATGACGCCGGTTGGCGAAGGGTGGTTTGTTCTCCCTGGTCTCGTCGATGCTCACGCGCACCTCATCACCTCGCCGTCCATTGGCGTCCGGGGTTACACCGAAGCGCGACAGACAGATCCCGCGGAACTAACTCGGCGAGTCCTGAAGCACCTTGAAGCGCAACGCGACGGTGGTGTTCTCGCGGTTCGTGATGCAGGAGCTCCAACAGGAACCGTGGTCGACGTAATGAAAACCTTGGATCCTGCTTTACCGCACCTCCAGGCTGCAGGCCGCTTCATCGCTCCCCCCGGTCGCTACTTGCCTAATGTCGCCCACGAGGTTTCAGGTCAGGAGATCACCCGCGCAGCCAACGAGGAAGCCGCTCGCGGTGGAGGCTGGATCAAGTTCATCGCCGACTCCTCGCACCGTGATCAACCTCGCTCCGAGCCCGACGTTGGTTGGACGGTGGATGAGCTAAGGCCTGCGATCGATGCCGCTCGGCGAGCCGGTGCGCGCATTGCAATGCACGTAACGACTCCGGCTGCCGTCGAAATGGCGATCGCTCTCGATATCGATTCCATCGAACATGGTTCTCACCTCAAGCAAAAGCATCTGCAACAAATGGCGGAGCGCGGCCGAGCCTGGACGCCGACTCTCGCGGCATTTCGAATTTTTCTGCAACGCGTCCGATCGGGGGAACTTCAGATGCAGGAACAATCGCTCGCCGAGGCGGTAGAGGCGATTGAGCGCCAACTTCCCCAAGCTGTGGCAGCCGGCGTCGTTCTTCTATGCGGTTCGGATGCCGCACTCGAGCATGGAAAGATTGGGCTGGAGGTCCTCGCGTTCATTGACGCCGGCCTTACTCCGGAGCGAGCAATTCGTGCCGCGACGATCGATGCATGGAAGTTCCTGGGACTTGGAGATCCGCTCGCCGAAAAGTCTGTTGCCGACTTTGTCGCCTACGAGCGAAACCCGCTCGATGATCCGGGAGTACTCCTCCATCCCCGCCTCGTGGTGCGGAATGGAAAAGTGGTGGGCGGCCAGTGATCGTTTTCGGCGAAACATCATCTCCGGGTCGGAGCAGGAAACCGCAGCTGCGGACGGCGACACGTTAAGTCTGCAAACTGTTGCCGCAGGTCAGGTTTTCCAGGAGGGAATCACCCCGAGAACGAACAGAGGCTTGCTTCGCACGTTTAGCCTGAATTTCGAAGATCAGCTGAGGGGAAAGTGTGGTCACCGACATCTCGGAAGCCGGTCGGCGGTGTCTTCACCATGACTCGCAGTCACAGAAGAACTCGTTCCTTAAGCAAGAAACGAACCCGATACCGCCCCGGAATTCACAAATCAACGCCATTTTCGCGCGGATAGAATTCGGGCGAAACACAAAGTGCTACCAGTCCAACGCTGGCGCAAGTCGCTGCTCCAAGGAATTGACGTCGCGTTGAACTCATCTTTCATGTCTTTCGAGATGCACGTTAAGTGCCCCTCCGGCAATGGAATTAACCTGCAAATCTCACAGGTCGATTGTCGATTTGGATGATTCTGGAAGAAGGAAATAGGTAGAAAGGCCGTCTTTTCTGTGTCATAACTACGTTGTCGAAGCGTGGTTCTGGCTGCGGAAAGGGCGGCCCTTCTCATGACAGAGTGTAATCAAGAAGTCTTCTCGTTTGCATCTCATTTTTCGCGGCGCGTAGAGGCCAGTTTCACCGCGGGGCAGATATCGAGCGATGGCGGAGCGCTGTTGTTGCGTCAGGCCGATGGCAAGATCGGTTTGCTGAAGCGGTTGGCGTCCTGTTTCACCGACCGGCGGTCGCCGCTGCTGGTCTCGCACCAGCTCGGTGAGATGCTCTCGCAGCGCATCTACGGGCTGGCGCTGGGCTATGAGGACCTGAACGATCATGAGCAGTTGCGCCACGACCCGCTGATGGCTGTGCTGTCGGGCCGGCGCAAGCTGGAAGAGCCATTGGCCGGCAAGAGCACGCTGAACCGGCTGGAACTTCCCGGCGGCAGCAAGCGCTATCACAAGATCGACTACGCGCCGGAGAAGATCGACGCGCTGCTCTGCGATCTGTTCATCGAGTCGCACGCCGAAGCGCCCGAGCAGATCGTGCTCGACCTGGATGCAACCGACATCCCGCTCCACGGCCATCAGCCGGAGCGGTTCTTTCATGGTTACTACGACAGCTACTGCTACCTGCCGCTCTATATCTTCGCCGGCGATCAACTGTTATGCGCTCGGCTCAGGCCGGCCAACATCGACGGAGCGGCCGGCGCGCTGGACGAGGTCAAGCGCATCGTGGCCCGGTTACGGGCGAAGTGGCCCACGGTGCAGATCGTGCTGCGCGGCGACTCTGGCTTCTGTCGCGAGGAGCTGATGGCCTGGTGCGAGGCCGAACAAAATCGCGTGGACTTCCTGTTCGGTCTGGCGCGCAACAGCCGGCTTCAGAAGATCGTCGGCAAGCAGATGCAAGAGGCCAGGCTGCAGCACGCCGAGACTGGCAAGCCAGCGCGTGTCTTTACCGAGTTCGACTATCAAACGCACAAGAGCTGGGCGCGGGCGAGGCGGGTAGTTGCCAAGGCCGAGTATCTGGACAAGGGCGAAAACCCACGCTTCGTGGTAACTTCGCTAACTCCGGATAAGTGGGCGGCTCGCGAATTATACGAGCAGTTCTACTGCCAGCGCGGCGAGATGGAGAACCGCATCAAGGAGCAGATGTGCCTGTTCGCCTATCGCCTCTCGACGGAAGAAATGAAGGGCAACCAGCTCAGGCTGTACCTGTCGGCGCTGGCTTATACGCTGGTTGAAGCGCTCAGGCGCCTGGCGCTCAAGGGCACCGAGTGGGCCGAGGCGCAGGTGGATACGATCCGGCTCAAGCTGTTCAAAATCGGCGCCCTCGTACATATCAGCGCCCGGCGCGTGTGGTTGGAACTGAACTCCAACTATCCTTGGAAGAAGATTTACGTTCGGGCCTTCGACGCGCTGCGATGCTGAACGTCTCCACCGCGAACAAACAACTTTTTCACACGAACCCAGGAATCGGCCTGGCGGAGCTATGCGACAAATCAGGCATCGACCTGCGATGAGCCTCTCCGCGTACTTGCCGAACCTGTCGCCAAGCCGATCTCAAGCCGCTTGATGGCTCTTCCCGAATGCTTCGCAGCGCTAACCGCCATCAAATCGATCCCCTGTGAGAAATCGCGGTTAACAAGAGGCAGGAGTCGCTAACCTTCGAAGGAAAAATATTGGCCGGCCATTAGACGACCAAGAAAACAAGCGTACAGGCTGCGCATTGTGGCGGGCTGTCCGCTGAGAATCAAGCCAGCTCGGTAATTGACGGGTAACAGGTGAACTCCTCCTCCGAGATTTGCCAATAGGGCATAAACTTCTGGCCGGGGTTGCCCCGCACCGTAAAGTGCAGCGGCGATCCCGGAACTGCTTCCAGGTTGTCGGCCAGAGACTCCGCACCTTTTCCTTTCGCCACCGCGAGATCAACCTTGGAAGATCCAACCGCGGCGAGAAGAATCGGGCCGTACTCAATGGAGTACCGCGTCTTGCCCGGAATCTGGTCCGCTCCGTTGTAGCGTTTCACGCGGATCGACGCCGGCAGCGTGAACTCAATGCTGTCGCCATCGGCCCACTTGCGGTCCAGCGCAACATAGGAGCCCGGCTTGCCGGTTCCCGAGCTCTTGCCGTTGACTGAAATCGCCATCTCCCCGCCGGCCCACGAAGGCACACGAATGCGAATGTTGGCTTGTGTCGCCGCTGCGGCCTTGACAGTGGCCTTCACTCCCGTCTCCAGCGGGAAGCGCGTCTTCACGGTGAACTCCATCGGCTGGCCTCGCCGCTGCCAGCGAATCGTCGATGGCTCGTAGAGATGGACATAGAGCCCATCTGCCGCAATGGAGTAGATGTGCTCAGGGAGAGAACCAATCAGCCGCGTCCCCTGCCCTTCGCAGCACGAATTCTTGTGCGTCGACCGCTCCTTCTTGCCTTCCAAAAAAGTGTGGTAGCGGATACCCTTCCCGCCATCTTGATTGGCGATTCCAACGTTATAGATTGATTTCTCGATTTCGGAGGTGAAGCGCTCATCGTCTGGATTCAGCGATTGAAAACGCTGGCTCAGGAACACCCAGAAGGAGCTTCCACAAAGCTCGCCAGTTCTCTGGTGGAGATAGTTGCTGTCGGGCGGATCCGTCTGGGCCTCGATGATGGAAATACTTCCCCCGTCATGCTGCCAGTGCGCGCGAAATAACTCCCATGCTCCAAGGACCGCATCGTAATAGAGCTTCTCGCCGGTCACGAGGTACATATCGAGATAGGCCTCAAGATTAGTCAAGAGATAGCAGTGCGGTTGGTCGTATGGATACTGCCACACCTGCTCCTTCTCCCGCATTGCCAACCCGTTCAGCCACGCCTCCTCCTTGTAGTAGCGCTGTATCACCTGCGCGTCGGCGGCCTTTCCCACCGAGCTCAGGCTCACCCGCGTATTCGCAATCATCCCCTGCCCACCCTGCATCGCTCCGCGCAGCATCTCGGGAAGAAACGCCTGCTGATTGAACCAGTCGTAGTAGCCGCGCAGCATAAGCAGCGCCTTGGCATTCCCCGCGTAGGCGGCTTCCAGAAGCCCGTGGGTCAGCCACGCGCGTGTATAGGCCGCACGCTCCGAATAGAAGATCGTGTCTTCGGGATACGCCATGATGTACCCGTTCGGCTGCCGGCATTCCTCAATTCCATCTACCACTGCATTCATCCGCCGCCGCAGCTCCGGGTCGTCTATCCACCGCACTGTATTGCCCGCGCCCATCAGGAACCGACCCGCGTTCGAACCCGCCAGGTCCTCTTCCCATTCAATTTGCGATCCGGTCGCCTTGAAGCCCGTCACCTTTCCGGTCCTCTCGTAAAACTGCCTCAGCAGTTCCTCCACCGTAAAGGAGTTCAGCAGGTATTGAATGTTGTTCTCCATCGCCGTCTGGAATAGGCCGCCGTCCAGCGTCACTCCACCCTTCGGCGCCTCGGCCTTCAATTGTGGCCGCTTCCATGTCGACGCGTCGGTCACCAGGTGCGGATGGTCCGTCCATACCCCCTCACCATCTTGCCGCGGCGCCCGCGTCAGTTGTTTCAGCTCTTCTTCCGTGTTCCCGTATTCCGCATCGGCCGTGGCCGTGCAGCTCACCGCGACATCGTGCCCGCCCGACAGCACCCCGATCTTCGCAAGCGTGAGGGTGAAATCCTTGCTGTCCACCGGCTCCCCGGCCTCGCCCTGCGGCACAAGCTCAGCGCCCGGCGGTTGTACCTTTACCGCGCGCAGTTTCGTCGCCGTCACGCGCACATAGCGTCCATGCACTCCGTGTGCCGCATATTGCGTGATATTGTCGTTCGGGTCGGGAAAATCTGTCTGCGTGAAATCGGCAATCACCCGCGGCTGGCTGAATCCCTCGTCGTCCGCGACTTCAATCTTGAAGCGCAGGGGAAACCCCTCACCGCAGTAGTACTGATCGCGCCCCGGATACCACGTCTCCGCGGCTGGGAATAGCTGAATGGCCTCGATCGCCACGCTCGCCTTCAGACCCAGCTGGACCCAGGTCGTGATTTCGGGATTAGTGACCACCTTCGATCGATACGCCCGATACCCCGTGGCCGGAGTTGCCGCCATGCACATACCGGTCAAATAGGGCGCCAGGAAGGACGCTGCCGCGTCGGCCCACACGTCGTCGGCCCACAGCATGGCGGGCTTGACCGCGCCTGCCACCAGCAGGCCCGTGCCGGCATAGGTCGTGTTCACCAGAAACTTGCGTCGCGTCAAACTCATTGCTCTGCTCCTGTCGAACCCCGCGAAATGTGCTTGTGTTTCACCTTTTGATCCGATCGCCCTGACTGGTGTACTCTTCTGTTTGCCTATCGGCACTCCCAACTGGCTCCGACCCAGCCAACCATACTGCACCGCCCCTGCCGCTCTCTCCTGTCCTTTTGAGAGCGCCGACATACAACTCTTGTGATGTCTCTCGCGACTTGAGATCAGGTCCGGCGCACGGCAGGTAAAAGTGGCGCCCTATTGTCGCATCGGGGCCACACCCGGACTGCGGCATGCCCCCCGATGTCACTCTTGTCATCAATCTTCAGGCTGGCAAAAACCATTCCTGATGAACGGCGGCAAGCTCGCGGCTAGAATTGATACTTCAACGACACTTGCATCGACCTGAGACCCGACGTTTCAAGGTTCGGAATTCCCAGTGACGACGAACCTGCATTGCCTGCAAGGTAGTTGGTGCCAAGCACCGGATGATTGAGCACGCTGAACGCGTCCACCCTCAATTGAAGCAATTGTTCCCGGTAGGCCTGAAACGACTTGAGCAGGGAAAGATTGGTAGGAGAGAGGCCTGGATCGCGAGCAGCGCTCACGTTGCGCGTCGTGCCGTAGACACCGGCCGGTTCCTGGATAAAGCAGTTGGGATTGAATAGCAGGAATCTGGTCTTGGTAAATCCTGATTTCGGGTTACAGGTCTCCAGCCCGTAGGCATTATCCACGCTGCCGCTGGTGTCCGCGTTGTCGTTGGAGTAAATGGAATTGGGCTGCCCTGTTGCCAGTTGCTGAAGGAAGGACAACTGCCAACCGCCCAGGACTTCCGTGTTGAGCAGTCCGCGGTGATTGATAAAGCGCCGTCCCGGCCCGAAAGGCAGGTCATAGATTCCGCTCAATTGCACGTTGTGCGTACGGTCGAACGTAGCCGGGGAATACGTCACTCGGGGATGATAGTAATTCTCGATATCGGTATTATCCCCGTCGACGATATCCATTGCCTTCGACCATGTGTAGCTGAGCAGGAACTGAAGGCCCGATGCATAGCGCCGCTGCAATGAGATAGCCAGTGCGTTGTAGTTGGACGTGTACCCATTGACCTGCGTCTGCTGCGGGACGGCGAGCGGCTGCGGTCTTAGATCCAAAACTCCCGATGTATTGCCGGGCGACAAAGCATAGGCTTGATTGCTGTCGGCCCGTGCCGACAAATGCCTCGTTACGTCCCCGATATAGGCCACGGTGAGCAGCGTGTTGTCGTTCAACGTGCGTTCAATGTTGAGGTTCCACTCGTCGGCCGACAGGTCCTTGAGCGTCTTCGTAATGCCGTAACCGGTACTCGCCAATGAGGTGGTAGTAAACAGGTTCTCGATCTTTGCAGGGCTGGCGATGTTGATGTTTGTGCTTTCTGTATTGAAGTTAGGCGAGTAGAGCAGCTCGAACTGCAGGTTGTTATACATGATGGGAGCGTAGTAGATTCCATACCCACCGCGAATTACGGTGTTCTTCAGCACGCCCCAGGAAAAGCCTAATCGTGGACCCCAGTCGTTATAGTTCGTATTCCATGTGCCGGGAATAGACTCATTGAGCGCGAGGTTGTAGATAGTCCCTTCTTGCTTGTCGATGGGCGGATTGTCGAAGTCGTAGCGCAGCCCCAAGTTGAGGGTCAGACGCGGCGTAACCTTCCAATCGTCCTGCACGTACCCCACGACCTGCGATTCCAGGAACCACCCCACCGATACGCCGGTCGCGATCGATCCATTTTGCGGATAGCCGAGCATCAGGTCCGCAAGTGGGTTGCCGTTGTTGACCCCGCTGCGCTGCCCGTTCACGTATTGCGAAGTTGCGCTGCCGTCGAAGCCAAACTGCCCATTGTTTCCGACTGTCCAGTTGCCGAAGAACTGACTTTTGACAAACTGTCCGCCGATTGCAATGCTGTGCTTTCCGTGTGTCCAGTTCAGCTCGTCTGCAAACTGGTAACGATTTTGCATCCCACCTTGGGGAGAGTACGGATCGCCGAGCGTATTGTAGTTGTTGATCGACACGCGCGGCGGAAGCCATTGTGCCGGACTTGCGTCCAGGTAGTTCAGGCCGTACTGCTGTGCATAGTTGAGAGCGCCCGCCCCCTGCTGGAACCTCAGCACCTGCCCTCGGTTGAATCCGGCCTTGAAGATATTGACCATGCGCTGGCTCAGGACGTCACTGTCCTGGAGGGAGGCGTTTGTTCCCGTGGTGTTGTCATAAATCCCAAACAGCCCGGGAACGATCGTGTCGCTCCCACTGCTCACCGACTCCCGCAGAAAAGTTGCAATCAACTGGTTGTTGCTGGTTATGTTCCAGTCTCCGCGCGCAATATATTGATCGGAATTGCCGACGCTGGAGATGTTCGTGATGTAGTTGACGTTGTTCGCGCCCAATGGGACATTGGCGGCCGGATAGTTTTTCAACCACTGTTTGGCAAAATTGTCCTCGCGAGTCGTCAGGTCAATCTGGTTATTTAGGAACGGTTGGGACGTTCCCGTGACGGGATCGTAGGTCGCCGGATCGTAGATGACCGTGGAATTGTTGTCGTTTTGAAAGTTTCCCTGCAGTTCAGCGGACGTCGGCACGCGATTCCCGCTCGTATGAAAGGAGTGGTTGCGCAGGCCGGTGTAGTTGAAGTACCCGAATACCTTATTCTTCAGGATCGGCCCCCCCAGGCCGGCGCCGAAATTGTTGTACCGGACTGGCGGCTTGCCGGTTGCGTACCAGTTGGTGGCGTCGAGGTCGTCGTTCTGAAGGAACTCATACGCCGAGCCGTGGATGGAATTTGAACCGCTCTTGGTGATGACGTTGATTACGGACGGCTGGCCAAACCGCGCCGGCGAACCATTCATGGTCGTGGTGACACCTTGTGCGGCTTCCACGTTGGAGACGACATTGGCCGTTGCGGTCAGCAAGTTCACGTTTTCCACGCCATCCTGCAGGAATTGCGCGTGTGCAATACCGAGGCCCGCGATATTGACGGAATTGGCTTGCTGGCCGAAGAAGCTCGCATCGCCGCTTTCCCACTCATCGGTGCCGGCCTGGGCTGCCGGTCCCAAGGTAGCGATACTGAGCACGCTGAGCCCATTGGTATTTGGAAGCTGTGCCAGTTGGGTTTCTCCGAAGGACTGATCTATTTCAGCGCTCTCAGTCTGAAGCGCAACAGTTCCCGAGGCCTCGGATACGGTCACGGTCTCAGAGGCTTTGCCGACGGCCAGAGACAGATTCGCCGTGACCCCGCTCAGGGTCAGATCCACCGTTGTGGTTGCGGCTTGAAAACCAGCAGCCTCGGCCCTGATCGTATACGTTCCCGGCGGCAGGGACGGGAACGTATAGAACCCGCTAGACGATGTCGTCGCTGTACGGGTGGCAGTCGTTGCCTTGTTCAGAATCGTGACAGTGCTATTGGAAATCGCGGCCCCGGTGCTGTCAGTGATCGTTCCAGTGATGCTGGCAAGATTGGTTTGTGCGTGCAGCTGGCTGAACAATCCAAGCCCAGCACATACCTGTAACATGAAGACTAATAAGCGTTTGCGCATCAATGTCTCTCCTCTTGAAGTACTACATTGTTGTTCACAGCAGCATTGCCATGGACGATGAATGTCGGCAATTTCATAATCTCGAAATCCGTCTTTTTTGACGGGTAGAACGTAGCGAACCACAGCTAGTTCCTGGATCGGATAAAGCCCCCAAGCCATCCGAAACCGTGTCCTGCACGACGCCTGTGGCCGCATAGGTCGCCTTGATCTCAGCGCCGGCAATCGCGGCTCCGGACGGGTCGGATACTGTTCCCAGGGTTTCGCCCGTCACATCAACCAGAAGTTGTAAAGGACCTGCAGAGACAGTCAGGAGGAGGAGTCTCGTATCCCCAGACATCTTCATCCGTCTCCTTTGCATACTGTATACAGAATGCAAAGGAGACGGTAACGCCTAACATTGGCGTTGTCAAGAGCATTCTTAGCGAAAAGGCGGCGATTGTCCTCGGTCTATCGTATACTGAATGCGTTTACGTGGCCTGAGTTTAGTCCAAAAACAGCCGATTTAGAACGCAACTCAACGACGGATGATACCTGTGTGTCTCGACAAGATGCCGTCCGGCTGTCCCTCGCCAAAACTCCATCCAGACGCGACGAAGACCTGATTCTTGAATCCCGAATCAACCGTGGAACAGATTCTAGGCTGCGGAAGTTCCGCTTAATGACGCAGCAAGATGCGAGGCCGTGCCGCAGGGGTGGCGAAGAGATCAGCAGACGCACTTCACACGCCGCTCACCTTCAACTATTTTGAGAGATGTTTGAAAGAATCAGTTCAGGCGGCCAGATTGTAACGATGGTGC
>Ga0182024_10005268_pt1 | contig 29101 bp, 20 predicted proteins | sample P32metaG_FD_120480 | JGI IMG/M metagenome (GOLD analysis project Ga0182024, IMG submission 120480) | Permafrost microbial communities from Stordalen Mire, Sweden - P3-2 metaG (Illumina Assembly) | ecosystem: Environmental > Terrestrial > Soil > Wetlands > Permafrost | place: Sweden: Stordalen...
CCCGGCAGATCTGCCGGGGAATTAGGCGCACTCTTCGATGCGCGCTATCGGTCTAGATGGCTTCAATGAGGCCCCGGCAGATCTGCCGGGGAATTGCGGCTGTTTCGGCCGCTGTCTCGGCCGCTGTCGTAGCTTCAATGAGGCCCCGGCAGATCTGCCGGGGAATTCGGAATCTCAATGCGTTGCGGCCGGTTGCGATTTTGCTTCAATGAGGCCCCGGCAGATCTGCCGGGGAATTAACGGTCTATTTCAGCCCGACCATCTTTGCATGGCGTAGCTTCAATGAGGCCCCGGCAGATCTGCCGGGGAATTATAACCAAGCTAATTAAGGAAGTCTCTGCTTATGTTGCTTCAATGAGGCCCCGGCAGATCTGCCGGGGAATTCGTCTAGATCGCGTCTAACCGGAGGAAAGTACTTTTGCTTCAATGAGGCCCCGGCAGATCTGCCGGGGAATTGACACTCAACAACGGCAGGCCGAGATTGAGGCAAAAGCTTCAATGAGGCCCCGGCAGATCTGCCGGGGAATTAGCCGCCCCTCCAAGTATTCTATTATCAATGATCTGTAGCTCGACCTACGAGCGGTCGGCCCGAAACTCCAAGAATAGCCAAAGGTCAACAAAGCTTATGTAAGATAGACCAATCCAATCAATAACTTACCCCACGCGAGCGGTCCCCGGTGTTTTCGCACCGCCCCAGTGCTCGCGGAAGCTATCGAGTTACGAAGACCGGATACGCCGCAATCTCTCCCTCGATGACCCGCGCTAGCAATCGCGCCTGGATTTCCAGCATCCGCCGGTAGCTGACCCGGTAATCGAACAGCGGGTGAGTCACGAGCGTATCCATCCGCGATTCATACGCACGAAAGAACCCCTTCCGTCCCGTCGCCGTCAGCGCCACCGCACCAGCCGCCCTCACAAAATCCCTCTCCGTCACCATCCGTGTATTGACCGCGCTCAGCACCGCCGAATCTGCAATTAGCGGCCGGAATGGCTCCATCAAATCCAGAGCGAGCGCTGGCCTCCCATGACGCATTTGATGGTAGAACCCCATGTACGGATCGAACCCTACCGCATAGCACGCTATCGTCAAATCCTTCGCGAGCATACTGTATGCCAGCGACAATAGTGCGTTCACCGGATCTCGCGGCGGCCGCCGATTGCGCCCTGCGAAATCGAATGTGAATCCCTTCGAGGCCGCGTTGTCGATCTCGTCCTCGCCGATCTTAATCATCCCCGCGAAGTCTTCGAAATACACCCGCGCCGCCGATCCCTCAATCCCAAGCAGCACCTCGAGACTCTCGGCGCGTTCCGCGCGCTCCGCAGCCGCCTTCATCGCCCCGAGCGCCATCTGCCGGGGTTCCACGTGATTTCGTTGCATCATCGTCCGTTGATTGCGGATCTTGCCCGCCACCAGCTTCTGCGCCAATTCCAACGCGAACCGCTCCGAATCCGCCAGCCGGAACTGACTCCGCCGGAGAGCCACGTTCTTCGTGTTCAGTCCCGTCGTGATCCCATAAAAATAACCGCCCATCGAGAAGTACGTCACCGGCACGCCCGATTCGCAAAGCGACTGCACGGCCTGCGTTGAAATCTGAATATTTCCCATCAGATTCACCTGGCATACCTCGCCGATGCGCACCTCTTGCACTGTCTTATCCTTCTCCTTCACCTGAAGAACTTCGCCCGATTTCCCCACCCTCAATCCCTGCGTATTCAGATACAGCGGTTTCAAGTCGTCCCTAGGCGTCATCAACTGCCGGATGGGTTTTGCGAGGCCCTCGCTTGCCGGCGGCTTGCGCATTACCTCGCCGTCCGCCGCCTCGAACAGACCCAACTGTGTTGCCCCACTCAGGTCGAACTCCGTCAGCTGATTCGTCTCGTCCGGCAAACAAATAGTGTTCAGGGAGCAGCCCACGCACTTTGGTGAGTCCACAAGCGGCGGCGGGATCACCCCGTACTCCGCTAGTTCCCACGCCCGCGCTACTGCTTCTTCCGCTTCCGAGATCAGCGCCGCATCAACAGGCACGCGCACTCGCTGACGCGTCTTCTGGTAGAACACAATGACTTCATCGCATTCATACCCGTTCTCGCGCAGCACGATTGCCTGTAGCGCAAGCTGCACCCGATCCGCCGGCCACATTTCTAGCGGCCCATCTTTGCCGGCCTCGCGCGGAGCACCGTGCTTGTAATCCACCGGAGTGGCGGCGAACCCCTCTGCCTCTACCAGATCGAGCTTCGCGATTACCTTTAGCCGTTCGCTCGAAAGCGTTACCGACCGCGCGTGAAGCTTCTCTTCCGATTCGCCAGCCTCCGGCAGTGCGGCGGGGCGTGCGTCCACGCGCTTGTGCTGTGCCGATCCCTCCACAGTGTCCGCGCTCTCTCGGAATAACCCTTCCACCCACATATAGAAATAGAGCCGCGGACAGTAGACAAACTCGTTCACCATTCGGGCGGGAAGGTAGTCGGGAAGATCGCCCCTCGGCACACGCGGCTTCGATTGCGGAAGGACAGGGAACGGGACAGGTAGCGCGCTCATATCAGATGTTTTTCCTTGGATTAGCCAGTTGGTTTTTGCTCATACGATAAAGCAGGGTGCATCCACCGCTACATAAGGCTGTCCGAGCGCAGTGATGACCCTGTCGCCCCGTCCCTCCGCTGGGCCCAGGTGAACGAACAACACCTGGTCTTCGTCATGGTGAATGATTCGCGCCAGCGCCGCCCGGCATCGGATCAGATCGCTTGCCGTGAACTGGCATTCGAATACGGAGTACTGCAGATGATCGCCGTAGCCACGCATGGTCTTGAAGACCTTGCGAAGGCGCTTGTCGTCAGAGATGTCGTAACAGACCAGATAGGATTGCCGCATATTTTGTCCTATTCGCCCTCAGGCGCCTCCGACGCGAACAAACCCAGCCCGAAATGAGCGGCATAGCCCAGTGAGATCATGCCGCAGACCTTCGTGGCAAATCGTAATCTAAGCGCGTAGCCGATATCCACAGGCGGCGACCCGCCTCCCCGCTGTCGACGGCGAACAAAGTGACGAAGAGCCGCAACCTCAGCCGATCCGCGCAAGACAGTTACCTCTTCAGCACGGGGCAGGCCGCGTGAGGCGAGTTCTGCCTGAACCTGACCTTCCAGGGTATTCGCTCCGCGCTCCTTGAAAAACCGAGGTGGTACGAATGGGGTCAAGCTCGACCAGACACAGGCGCCGCCTGGGGGACCCAACAGCCGCTCTATTTTTCGGTGCAGCGGAGATGGCAAACTGCGCAACGTGTCGAGACTGCCGCTCGCTGCCAAAGCCACCTGGAGATGGCCCGCATTGCCTTTGGTCCAGGTCCTCCGTAATGTCCGAATCGCTCGCTGTGCGGCATCGCCCAATCCCATCTGTGCGTGGATGAGGACGTGGTCCAGCCGACGGTCGTCATCCAGGTCCAGAGGGACGATGTGCGCATGCTCGTGTTGTCCGCGTAATGGACGGCCCTGCCGATCTCGGCCAGTGATTTCCGGACAGTCCACCGACTGCCCCTTCCCAAGGACGCTCACTAAGGCGCGATGCAGGAGTTCGGCCTGAGGCAATGTCCGGGTGAGAGCCGGAAGTGCCGACTTGTTACCGCTTGCAGTGGTCATCGCCAGTAGCATCGCCGTCACAGGCCGCACTGCCACTACTCGAGGTTTAGCCGGCGCGCCGGTTTGTATCGAAGCCGCTGGCCTCCAATAGAGGATTCGTTGCGAACCAGGGGGGTGAGACCACCCATGCTCCTTCCACCAGGCCGTGTCTTTCGTCAGGCACTCGACCAGTGTGCTCGGATACGGTGCACCCACCCGTTGGCGATCCTTCAGCAGCTTTGCCGATGGCTTTTTCTTGCCCTCGGGCAGAGGAAGTTCAGTTAACAATCGCTCAGTTATTTTGTTCCTCCATGCGGCGTATTCGGATGGCGGGACGGGTGCTATCAGCGAAATCTGCTCCCAACCCGGGCTGCAAGTGGATTTCTCCCCATGCGGGATTGCATTCAGCCGGTTTTGGGGAGATACGGAGTCCTCGACAAGCTTCACCTCCACCCAACTCTCACTCCGCCCTAAGTAGCCAAGGCTCTCCGCAAGAACTCGCAGCTGTTCGGTCTCGGTCGGGGTCAGTTCACAGTGCCAGTTGACTTCCAGGGTCGAATCCCCAATGTCGAGCCAGGTATCGTAAACCAGCGTGGTCTTTTCCCGGCCCTTGTCGAAAACTCCGATGGGCATGAAATGTCGGCTGTGCGCGACGGTCGCAGTCGGCAAGACGTAGGACGGCACAACGGCGGCCAGCTTTTCTATCAGGCAAACCGCGCTCTCCGGGATCGTCTTCCAATGCTGAGTTGTGAATCCGCTGGCCACAAGCGCCCGGAGAATGCGCCAGGGGCTGGGCGGCCACTCCACCTGGCCCTCGTTGACGTGGTGTCCAAACGGGGTTGCATGATAGCGGCCGGCTGGGAAACGAACTAACAGTCCTGGCACTGTGATCGGCTCCTAGCTATTTGAATCATCGTCGGCGTCGTCGCCGCCTTCGTCAGGGCTGTTCTCTTCCGGCTTAGAGTTTTCCTCGTCCTTTCCATGTTTGTATGCGTCCTCGAATGTGACAGTCGTATGCTCCATCTGTCCCTGACACTGCCCAATCGCTGTTTCAACTGCGGCCTCAAGGACACTAAGCGACGGCAGCTCAAATCCTTCCGGTCGGACTCGTATCGCGACGCTGGTGTCGACCTCCAGATCGCATGCGGTTCGAAGGCGCAAGTCGCCATCGAGCAGTTTTCGAATTCGGTAAAGAGAAAGCAGCATGAGCATCTCGGCAGCTTCCGCCGAAAGACCATAGCCGCGAATCTGCGCGAGATCAATGTTGAAGTAGCAATGAATTTCTTCCGCAACGAATTCATCGCGCGAAAACGGGACATTGCCGAATCCATCCTTCGTAACGCCTGATGGATTCACAGGGTCGTTCTTTACTCCCCCCGACGCGGCCACACTCACCCCCACCGCCTCAATGAAGGCTGAGAGAGCACGTGCCACCCTCAGGCGTCCCCCGGCAAGGTCCTTCTTCGCCAGAAAGACACCGTGAATCAAGCTCCCGGCGTCGAATCGCAAAAGTGCCTCCGCCAGCTTTTTCCGGTCAATCGGACCTTCTTCGAGCCCGCCCAATTTCGCCTTCAGCTTCTCGAAGAAGCCGCGGTCGTTGCCTTCCAGCAGGTAAGGGCTATTGATACGGTGCGCCTCAAGCATTGAATCCGTAAGGAACTCGCCTTTCCTGGTGACGGTCACGTGGCTAATACCCTTGAGCGCGGCGACAGGAGCATTTGCCTCGCTATCCCAGCAGGTCGTCTCCAGCCGGTTCGCCATGCTCTGGGCGCTCTCCACGAGCAATTTCATCCCATCATTCGTTTGATAGGTGGCCGCACCCAGACTCGGAAATCCGGTGGGCTGGAATCGGTCGCCCTGCACGGGCTTCAGCCGCACGGTCATTAATAAACGGTTGGCTTTCTCCAACGCTTTCAGAGAAATCACTTCAGGCATAGCGCAATCCTTTCAATGTGGGGTCGAGGACACCGGCCACCTGCAACGCGGCCCCTCTGTCGATCGGGAAAACAAGTGCGGCGGCCCAGAGCCGCCCGGAATATCGATCAGTAACGCCACCCTGCAATGGTGGCCGGATTCCCGCGGAACGCAGGCGGGCGAGAGCCAGACTCACTGCGCCGGCGCTGTCTCCCGCAAGGAGGCGAGGCACGATACTGCCCTCAGCGTGAATGATCCGGTCTGGCGGCAACGGCCACGGCAGGCACGCGAGTCGCAGTGCCAGCCAGGGTTCGGGAGGCAGTTCAGCCCGCCTCAAGTCGCTTGCGCGAATGGGGGGTGTCGCGACTTCCCAGCGAACCGCCATAAAGGCTCGCGCCAGGTTAAGTACGCGTTCGAGATCGATACTGCCGACCAATAAGACGGCCAAATCACTCAGCCTCGCGCCGAAACCCGGAGTTGCCACCAAAGGCAGCCGTCGCTGACCTTTCATACCGGCCTCAATCATCCGTCGCTGCACCACAGCGGCACAATCCGTCACTGCATCGCGGCCCATCATCACGACGCGTGGGTCGTTTACCAGCCTCTCACTCGACACCCGAAAACGTTGCGCTCCGGGTTCCAACGGCAACCAGTGGTGCCTTACCGAATCGCGCCGTACCCGCGCCTTTGTATATTCCGCTGCCGCACTGCCCAGCGCTGCCGCGAGTCGCACCTCGGTTCCATCGCCGCATGCTGCGAGCCACTCCGGATCGAGCAACGGAATCGGACCCGCACCGAAGCCGCAACCTGTCGCCTGCAGCCGTTCCACTTCGACGGCAGCAAGAAGGATTGCCTGCCAGCGGTCCGGTGCCTCATCGTGCGTGAGCGCAGCCATCACGGCATCCGCCAACCGGCGTTCGGCCTGGACCAACCGACTCGGCGCGTGTTTGCCCCGCGCGATCCTTTGCAATCGGTCTATCCACGGCGCCAAGTCATCAATAAGATGGCTGCGGGGTACCTCGCGGACATTTACGCGTCCCAACGGTACCGCAAGGGTTGATTGCCCGTTCCGTTCCAGATACCCATAGCGAGCGAAGGAATCGATACCCCGCGCAACCCCGAGACGGCTGATCGCCCGGGCTGCGTCAACGGGGCGGTTGGCCGTTTGCCGCCCCAACTGCAAACGCGCCTCGCCGAACAGGGCAGCTATCTCGCCGAGTGTGGCCGGCCGTCCCCATATCGGCAACCATTGCTCACCGCGCTGAGATTTTTCGTTTCCCGCCGAGCCGTAGGCGGTTGCATGGCTGCGCACGGCAAATGGCGCGGCGGCCCGCGACAAAGCATTTGGGTCCAGCCGCCGGGTCGCTCGCCCGCTGAACAGCACCGTACCCTCCATCATCAGTACGAAATCCCAGGGGTTCACCTGACTGTCGCCCATGGTCCCCGTGGAACTGTTCGCCCCACCCGCCGCTCCGGGCTGGAACTGCCCCACCGCCGTATTTGTCAGCCTGTTTGTGGGCGAGTCCCACAGCGCACCGGCAAGCAACTCCCCGGCTGCCGCAGACGGTCGGCCATCCTCAGAATGCACCACGAACAAATCGCCCAACCGCTGCATGAAATTGTTCGTAAAATCCAGATTGCCGTCGTTGCCGCCCGTGCCGAGGAGCGAAGGCCACGACGCTGTCCCATCGCTATCCAGTGCGGCGGCAGCAGCCAGCCAGGCAGCCAGTCCGCCTCGCCAGTTTCTCCTGCAATCCGGAATGAGAGTCTCCTTCAAGTCCTTGTATCCTCGCTCCGCCGCCGCCAGAAGCCGCTTATACCCTTCGCTGCTTTTCAACCGTTTGGCATCTACCTTACTGGGCGGGGAGCCGGCTACAACCAGCCCCTCAATCTCCGTGGCGACAGCAACAAAAGCTTCCCGTCGCGAAAGCGCCAATTCCGTTCGCCCCGCCTGTTTCCTGAGTTCGCTCAGACACGTCTGGAACGTCGCGCTGGTCTTCAACAGTTGACGCTGGTCGTCTGTTTGAAACGTCTTGTTCGTCTTGGTCCTGGCTTTAACCGCCCGGACGACCGCATCTGCGACGCTCTGTTTATCCAGCAGCTTTCCGGACTCTTCAATCCCCTCTCGGAAGGGTTTGAAACGCTCTCCGCTCGATTTCCGCAGAGGGGCCAAGCCAGGATCTTCCGGCTTAAAAAAACCACAGCCTTTGTTCCATGGCGACAACAGCGGCGTAGGCGAATAGCGATGAAGGAAGAACTGCTCCAGTTCGTGCTGCGTGAGCCTTGTCAGCAGATGGAAGCGCTCGTTCTCCCACCAGCCTCTGGCGAGGGGATCAGCACCTTGCTCCACGATCAACCGCAGGATACCGAGCGCCTTTAGGTAGTTCGCCAGCGGCATCGGTGCGCAACCATCCAAAGTAAGCCGTTGCACGCTCATGCGTCCGCGCCCCTGGTGAGCGCCGGATCACCCGTTTCGAGCCGTGAAGCGCGGACGTCGGCGGCACGCATCAGAGCCTCCAGATAGCCCAGGCCCGTCGGCCCGAACCTCGCCATTAGCCCGGCAACCCGGTCTCTCCAGCTGGCCCCGGTTCGCGCCGATAATCCCATGGCCGCGGGCTCAAGACTCAGTTCGAGCGCGGGCCACCAAGTGTCACCTGCGCTTGCCTCGAGTGCCGGCAAACGATCACCCTCCCGCACCCCACGTATCGGCATGCCTCGTCCATCGCGATCACGGTAATCCTGATCCCTGGGAGCCGGGTGCAGCGATACCCGCACCTTGCCGTGATGGCTTGCCGTCAAATACGCCACAAGATCGAAGCGCTCGGCCGTGCACTCCAGAATTGCGTTCACGAGCGGGCATCCGGCAGGTAGTTCGCGGGCTTCCGGAATGCCACCGCCAAGCAGCGAGAGAGTATCCAACCATGGTCCCAACAGAGCCGCGTGTCGCGGTGCGTAGGCCGAGAGCACCGCGAACAGAGCGAGCGTACTGGCCAATTCGTGACGAAGGCCCGGACGCGATTCGCCGTTCTCGAAGCGATAGGTGCCCCTCGGTCGCAACCACGCCCGATCAGGAGCCTTTGCGAGATCGTTCCGATCCGGCCGGTCTGGATGGACAATCGCCCCCTGGAATGCGCCGTGCGATTTCCCAACGTCATGCCAGCGGCCCGCGATCTCAAGGCACTGTCTCAGTTCGTCGCACAACAAAACAGCCTGCGCCAATTCGCCGGATATGCGTGCCACTTCGTTCCCGTGCGTCGCAATCGTCTTCCAGGCGTTAACGCTGAGGGCTTCGGAATCCTGTCGATCGTCGTTCTCATCCAAAGCCGCCGCGTCTTCCGAGACCTCCGGCGGTGGCACGGGCGGAACCGCGATCACGGACGTTGCCTCGAAGCCAACGTTGGGCAGGTAGCCCCCACAGTCCGCAGCGACGCATACGATGCGGCCGGGTGTCAGACCCGCGCGGACGGCCATTGTCCATTTCCCCTCCAGCCAGTCCCACCCCCAGGCGCGCATCCCGCCCCGCAGCTTCGGCTTTCGATTGGTCTTCTTCTCTTCGCCGCACAGCCAGTCGCGCGCCTGGAGAAATGGCACCGCGCACAACTCCCGCCGCCCGGGCTTGCGTTTCGCGGACGGGTCAGCGCCCTTTTCCAACTCCAGCCAGAACACGTATACGTCACGCTCATCGCCCGTCCGAATAAAGCGGCTGACATCCAGGTCTCCACCCGTCAGGTCAGGAGTCGTATCGAATAACTCCTCAAACTCATGCCTCATCAGCAGGTGTTGAGGCGCATACGGATAGAGCCGAGTCCGGGCATCTTCTGTCAGACTCTCTTCGTGGGCCTCAAGGCGCGCGATTCCCACATCGTCCAGGGGTCCAAGCGCCTCCCATGCGCGGTCCAGGTCTTCAGCCTCATACGGCAACGCGGCTTTGCCGGCCTGACCCCGGTTGACCACAGTCACGCGCCCGCTTCCGCCGAAACGCGCGCACCTTCCGAACCGCTGGACCAGACTCGACCACGGGGCCAGTTCCGTGATCAGGGCCACGGCGGAGATATCAACTCCGGCCTCGACCACCTGCGTTGAAACAATAATCCGGTCGGCACCCGGCGTGCACGCGGACCGGGAGAGGAATGAATCGCGCCAGTGATCGCGGTCGGCCTGCCGGAATCGGCTGTGGATCAATTCCAGTTGCGTGGCACCGCAACTTCCCTTCAGTGCGTCAAACGTCCGGCGTGCCCGTTCAACGGTGTTGCACACCGCCAGCGTAATGCGCCCATGCGCGCCAGCCTCGGCAGATCCGTGTTCGGCCCGGATCTTTTCCGCCAGGCCCGCCGCATCGTCTCCGCCGATTGTCACAAGCTCAAGTTTTTTCGATGCCGCCCACAAAGGCCCCGTCCTCTGCTCCGGCCTTGCCTGACACGGTTGTTGAACCCAGGCTGATTGATATTCCGCCGTGTCAACGCTACGCAGCCACTCGGGCTGCAGTGTCGCACTCATCCACCACGTGTGGCATGGACGGAAACTTCGCGTGCGGTCGGCTTCGCGAAACGCCTGCAACTGCGCCGATGTCGCCAGTCCAACGTCCATCAATTGCACCTCGTCCATCACCCATAGCGCGTCTTGGTTCAATAGTCCGAATTCCACCGGCCAGCGAGCCCGCCCGCTCCCATACCCGCGGTTTAAGGCCCGCGACAGCAGCATGTCTTGGGTTCCTATTAGGATGGCGGGGCGCTCCGGGTATAGAAACCACTCTGCGCTGTCCTCGCCGCCCATTGCCACATGCACGTTCGGCCGGTTTGAAACGGGCATCCGGGCTGCCAGAGCCCGTGCCACCTGCTCGGTCTGTTCCACCAGCACGCGCATGGGCAGACACCAAATCAGACGTCGCGGCCAACGCTCGTCGCCGTTGCAGATCCGATGAAGACTCCACGCTGTCAGTACTCCTTCTGTCTTTCCAAGCCCAGTCGGAATCCGGATGAGTCGGTCGCGGCAAATCTCAGCTTGCATCAATTCCGTTTGCCACTCATGCGCCCGAGCATGGCCCGTGAGCGTCGCGAACCAGTCATGCGGCAACGTCATGCGCCCTCCCGTTGCGGGCCAAGGCCATGTGCTCCGTCGTGCTTCTGACGAAGAGCCTCGACAGCGTCGCAGAAAATCGAAGGCTTAAGCGGCCCACTATTGTACTCTAATACACGCTTAGACCCAAATATTCAGAATGGAATTTCGTGATCGGGTTGGATTGCCGTCCTGGTACATTCCTCGTATCTGGCATGATGACGGACACTCCCACGGCAAGCTGCCGGACGAGCCTACCTCGCTGTCCATCGACGTTGGAGTGGATTCACATGATTTTCAACCGTGGCTTTCCACGAAATAAGGAAGGGTCATGGAAACCAAGCTGCGCGCCCGCGAACTTCGCGACGGCGGGACGAAAGGTGATCGGGAACAGCCATGAACATCTCACGCCTACGGTCTTCCATCGAAGGAACTGGTGTGACCGAAGCCGAAACTACGGGGTAGGGGAGGTCGATGCCTCACCGGCGCGTGATCGCAATGCCTCATAGAGTTGCGCTGGGCCCAGAAGAATGTCCCGCAACCCGCTACGCACGCGTTCGGATTCCAGCGCCTGCTTACTCATCGTGTTGTGAGCAGCGAGCGCATCCATGATTGCGTTTAGCAGTTCGTTCGAGAGATCCGGTGAATTGGCGAACTGCTCCTTTGTGTTGTTTGCGGCCTGCTGCATCAGGATGACAGATTCAAGCAGTTTGCCCCTGATCACGTTGTTCACATAGACAAGGCGATCGTCCTCGGTCAATTCGCCTTCAAACAAATCGTTCACCTTGGTGATTATCTCGGCGAGACGCGCCTTTTCCTTTTCCTGAATCGAGCCGCCGCCGGATTCAGTCAGCGGGTTCAGTTTCGAATTTTCTCCCTCACTGAGCAGAACCTGCCGTTTGCCCTGACTCCTCAGGTTGTGATGCGTGAGGACCACCTGCGAAAGGTCGATCCCTTCGCGTTCGCGCCCGAATTCCAGTAACAGCAACAGGCGCTTATAGAAGATGAAGCGCTTCTCGATGGCCGTATTGCCGTAGTCGAAGATCTGAGAAAGAAACGCATACATCCGCTGGAAAACCGTCAAGTCGTGCTTGAACAGCCGCAGGCCATTCAATTCGATCTTTGCGTCATCGGCGGCTTTTGCGTCATTCCGAGCATCGGCTGCCCTCATCCGCTCCTGGGCCGCTTTGTATCTCACAAGCAGCCGCGAAGCGACCGGTTCCAGCGCGGCGGCCAGATCACTTTGCCTCGATTTCGGATTCAACTCGACTTCAACCACCCGATTCACCTCGAACTCATCGTAGAAGCCTGCGGCATCGAGCTTCATGCGCAGATCGAAAACGAGGTGCGGGTCGGTAACACCGGCAAGCTCTGCTGTTTCGTAGTAGGTTTTGAACGCGGTGAGGATCTCCTGGGGATCGTTCACGAAGTCCACGACGTAGGTGGTGTCTTTCCCCGGATAAGCACGGTTCAAGCGCGACAGGGTTTGTACGGCGGTGATGCCCGCCAGCCGCTTGTCCACATACATGCCACACAGAAGCGGCTGGTCAAAGCCCGTCTGGAACTTGTTGGCCACCAGCAGGATTTGATACTCGTCTGTGTTGAAAGCTTCGCGTATCTCCCGCCCTCTGAGGTTGGGGTTCAGCGACTTGCTGGTCTCGGTGAAGGAATCGGGGCCGGATTCGGAATCGGTGATTTCCCCAGAGAACGCGACCAGAGTGGCGAACTTATAACCCTGATTCCTGACGTATCTGTCGATCGAGAGTTGCCAGCGCACGGCCTCCAGGCGGCTGGCCACCACCACCATAGCCTTGGCTTTGCCGTTCAACATCGGCGTCACATTCTCACGAAAGTGCTCGACGACCACTTGTACCTTCTGCGAGATGTTGTAGGGGTGCAGACGCACCCAGCGCATGATCCCTTTGAGGGCTTCGCTGCGCTCGACTTCCTTTTCGTCGATTTCTTTTCCCTCGTGGGCAAGTTTGAAAGCCAGTTTGTACGGTGTGTAGTTCTGAAGAACGTCGAGGATGAAGCCCTCCTCAATTGCCTGGCGCATGGAATAGACGTGGAACGGGGCTGGGAGGTTCGTGGCGCTTGCCGGTAACACCGGGTTCGGGCGCGTGCCGAATAACTCTAGTGTCTTGGCCTTCGGAGTCGCCGTGAACGCAACGTAGGTGATACCGCCTTCGGCGGATCGAACGCTCATCTGCGCCGCGAGGATGTCTTCGCTGCTGACCTGCCCACCATCCGCCAGTTCCTGCAGTTCCTCCGCCGACAACACGGCTTTCAACTTCGCCGCGGCTTCTCCGGTTTGGGAGGAGTGCGCCTCATCCGCAATTACCGCGAAACGTTTTCCCTGTGTCGCGGCAAGTTCCTGGACCGCTTTCAGTGCGAATGGGAAAGTCTGGATTGTGCAGACTACGATCTTCTTGCTCCCGGCGAGAGCATCGGCCAATTCGCCGCTCTTGCTGGCCGATTCGCCTTTGATAGTCGCGACCACCCCCGTCGTCCGGCCAAAGTCGAAGACCGCGTCCGCCAGTTGGGAATCAAGGACGGTCCGGTCTGAGACCACCAGCACCGTATCGAATATCTTCTGGTGTTCTGCATTGTGCAGATCGGCAAGGAAATGAGCGGACCATGCGATGGAATTGGTTTTGCCGGAGCCCGCCGAATGCTGGATCAGGTACTTCCCGCCCGCGCCTTCGGCCAACACTGCGGCCTGTAGTTTGCGCGTGGCATCGAGTTGATGGTAGCGCGGAAAGATGATCTTGGCGATCTGTTTCTTCGTGTCCTTCTGGGCCACGATGTAGCGCCCCAGAATTTCGAGCCAGCTTTCGCGCGCCCAAACTTCTTCCCACAGGTAGGCGGTGCGGTGACCACCCTTCTCGTTCGAGGGATTGCCCGCCGCTCCATGGTCGCCCCGATTGAATGGTAGAAACTTCGTCGCGGTGCCATTGAGTTGCGTGACCATCATGGCCTCGCTGTTGCTGACGGCGAAATGCACGAGCGCACCGTTGGGGAAGCTCAGCAGTGGTTCCGGTTTGCTTTGGCCTCTGGGCCGCGGGTCGCGGTCGAAGCGGTACTGATCGACCGCATCCTCCACAGACTGCGTGAAGTCGCTTTTCAATTCGCAGGTGGAGACCGGGATGCCGTTGAGGAACAGGACCAGGTCGAGGGCGTTTTCGTTGTGAACAGAATACCGGACCTGGCGGACCGCGCGGAGACGGTTGGAGCCGTAACGCGCGAGGATGTCAGGGTTCATCGCCAGGGCGGGTTTGAACTGTGCGAGCGAGAGGGGGTGGCGCAGGCCGAGGAGTTCGATGCCGTGACGGAGGACGTCGAGAGTACCACGCTGATTGATTGTTTCCCTCAGACGACTGAGAACGACGTCGCCGGCGTGCTGCGAGCCATGATTCTTGCAGAGGAGCTCCCACGCCTGGTGCTGCGTTGCCTCCAGCCAGCCGATCACGTCGCCAGGAAACAGCGCCCGTTCCCGGTCATATCCAGCTGAGTCGCCCGGAGCGCAGAGCCAGTCGTGGCCTGCAAGGTACTCGCAGATTTCGTCCTCGAGATGAATTTCCTTATGTAGGCTGCTCACGCGGCGGCATCCTTGTCGTGTCCAGTTTTCGCCAGGCCGCGCACGTCGATTTTGCCTGTGACAGCGGCGGATATGAGGGCCGTGCGACGTTCCTGAAGAAGCGCGATTGCATTGTTGGATTCGACGACCAGGCCATCTATTTCCGCTGTCCTCTTCGTGATAGCATGCGCGATCGCTCGCTGCTCGTCCGGAGGGGGGAAGAACAACGAAAGGGAAAGGAATGCATCAGGCTCAAGACGCCATTGTGCCAATCTGATGCCATTGGAAATGGACAAATATGTACTAACCACTGGTTGGGAGCGCAGCAACAAGTGGACGAAGCCAGGGAACTCCTCATGAGTGGGCGAAAATACAACGTAGTCCGGGCTTGTAATGCCCTCAAGGTCACTGATGCCAAGCGAGCCTTGCCAGGCCTTCATCTTGTTGACCACAAGATCGCCCGGTTCTACGAGCTGATAATTCGTCAGGTCCTCTGGTGTCTTATTGTAGTTATCGGATCTCGAATCCTTGCGAATAACGCCGTAATCACGATAAACAGAAAGTACTGCCCTGTCCTGAAAGCCTTGTCGTTTCTGCTGGCGGAACAACCGACCGAGTCGTTTCGGAGCCCAATGTTTGGGTACCATCCCCAGCCATTCAACACCTGATTCCTTCAGCGGCGCGGCTCGATTCATGCCCTTCGTGACCGCATCGGAAATGACGACCTGGCGCTTCTCTCTCAGAAGTTCGATCAGCCGGTGCTGCTCGGCGATCAGCTCCTCGATCTTGGCCGCTTCGTGGTCAAGGAAGGCAGCGATCATCTCTTGTTCGGGTGCCGACGGTACGGGAATTCGCAGGGTGTTAATCACTTCAACCGACAATCCCGGCTGCGCTGCTGAAGTCGAATACTGATTGAGATTCATCGCGCGCAATAGCTCCCCGAGCCATTTAGCGGACGACGAGTTTCGTGGAGTAACCACTAACGCGTGTTCAGACGCCCAAAATTTCCCCGACGCGTAATTGATGTTGCCGCAAAGCGCACCCTGGCGACCCACCAGCGCGTGTAGGCCATCATGCGTGTAGGCGCCGGTATAACCTCGCAAGCCATTACCACCAAATACGGGAAAATTCCCGGTTTCGTTGATGCTGTCAGATGTGATGGTCTCGCCGCTTTGGAGCCGCGCGATACGCTTTAGCGGCCAGACGTCCCAGTGCTGCGGCACTTCTCCCAACCACGCGACTCCGCTGTCCTTATAGCGCTGGTAACTGGTCAAGCTCATGCGGTCAAGCCCTCAATCATGACCTTGATCCGGTCTGTACAATCCTTCAGGTCCGCATCAATCGCGCTTAACTCGCGCGGCGGCTCGAAAACGTAGAAATACCGGTTGAACGGAATCTCGTAGCCGACCTTCGTTTTCTCCCGGTCGATCCATGCATCCGGCGCGTGCGGCAGAACTTCGCGTTTGAAGTAATCCTCCACATCCTCCGACAACGGCACGTTTTCCGTGTCGCGCAAAGTGGCGTCCGGTTGGGGTTTGCCTTTCCCTTTGCCCTTCTCCCCGAGGACGACCTTATGATCCGCATCCCGGAGAGGCCGTTCCACGGTGATGGTGCGATAGCCGAACTCGGTGGTCCGGAAGATGCGGGAAATCGGCCTCTTGCCACCGTACTTTTCCAGGAAACTGCCGAATAGCCGCGTGATTTCTTCAATGTGTTCGTCCGACAATTCCTTACGTTTGCTGCCCAGGCTCTTCCGCATCTTCTGCCAGAATCCGCTCGCGTCAATAAGCTGCACCTTACCCTTGCGGTTTTCCGGCTTGCGATTGCTCAGAATCCAGACATATGTGGAGATGCCCGTGTTGTAGAACATGTCAGTGGGAAGGCCAATGATTGCCTCCACCAGATCGTTCTCCAGTATGTAGCGCCGGATTTCGCTTTCGCCTGAGCCAGCGCCTCCGGTGAAGAGCGGAGAGCCGTTCAGCACGATTCCAAAGCGGCTGCCGCCCTCGACAGCGGGGCGCATTTTGCTCAGAAGGTGCAAAAGGAAGAGGAGTGAGCCATCGGAGACGCGGGGCAATCCTGGACCAAAGCGGCCGTTGAAGCCCTGCGTCTCGTGCTCTTTGCGGATTTCCTTCTCCACCTTCTTCCACTCCACGCCGAAAGGTGGATTCGAAAGCATGTAGTCGAACTTCTTATGGGCGTGACCATCGTCAGAGAAGGTGTTGCCGAAGGCGATGTTCGCCACGTCCTGCCCCTTGATCAGCATGTCCGCTTTGCAGATCGCGTAAGACTCCGGGTTGAGCTCCTGGCCGAACATGGTCAGCCGGGCTTTCGGGTTGTGTTCGGCGAGATATTCGCCCGCGACTGACAGCATGCCGCCGGTGCCTGCGGTCGGATCATAGATTGTGCGGACGATGCCGGGTTTTGCTAGCACGTCGTCATCTTCGATGAAGAGAAGATTGACCATGAGCCGGATAACTTCGCGAGGAGTGAAATGCTCCCCGGCGGTTTCGTTCGAGATCTCGGCGAATTTGCGGATCAGTTCTTCAAAAACCAATCCCATCTGGCTGTTGCTGATTTTTTCGGGATGGAGATCGACCTGGGCGAACCGTTCGGTGACGAGATAAAGCAGTCCGGCTTTGGCGAGGCGTTCGATCTGGCTGTAGAACTCGAAGCGCTCAAAGATATCGCGGACGGCCGGCGCGAAGGCCTGGATATAGCTGTAGAGGTTCTCTCGAATGTGGTCCTGGTCACCCATGAGCTTCTTCATGTCAAGGGGCGAGATGTTGTAGAAGCTTTGGCCAGCTTTGCGGAGGAGGAAGGGCTCGGGCGCGAGGTCCTGCTTTTGTTTGGCGGCAAGTTCAGCGAGGACTGCGGGCTTGGTGGATTCGAGTACGCAGTCGAGTCGGCGGAGGACAGTGAACGGGAGGATAACCTTGCCGTACTCGGACTGCTTGTAATCGCCACGCAGGAGGTCCGCGACCGACCAGATGAAAGAAGACAGAGATTGTTGGGTCATGAAGTTATCCACGGTCGGGCGACTGGTTGATCGCGGCTTCGAGTTCTTCGAGGTGCCACAGCAGTTCCTCAAAGCTCGGCGCTTGGCCAAAGATCATCGCGCCCATATCACGGTAATCTTGCCTCAGCGCCGCGACCCGGTGCTCGGGCGGAACCACTCGTAAGCTGCCGGGCACTGCGAGTTCATAGTGAGCCCAAGCCGCCGGGTAGAATGCGTGTTTGTGGCGGACCACTTGTGCCAGCAGCGCCCGATCAGCAAGGGCCTCAACACTGACTGGTCCCTGCGTCATCATGGCCACATCATAATAGTGCCTTGAATAGCGCCCTGGCAGCGCCTTGTCACCCGCGCGGTAGTATTCGGCGTGCAGGATCGTCACTTTCTCCCAGAAAGTTCGTTTCGCAAGCAGCGCGGTGACGCCGACTTCTGGCACCTCGAACACGTTTGGGAACTCGGTTGCGGCAAAGGAACGAATGAAGAAGCGGTCTCTCGGAACGAATTCGGCATGGGTACCGAGTTCCAAGATCACCTGCGGCGACACGTACGCGATTTCGCTTTGCACGGATCGAGGATAACGAAACCGAACCACATGCGTGTCTTCCGGCGCGATCGACACCGTCCAACCCTCCGGACCCAGAATCTCGGTGAAGCGTCTTTGCAGTATTTCCAGGAAATCGGTTTTGATATAGTTGGCGCACACAGCGAGCATTTCGGCATGAAGCCTCAACTGTCGTGTCCGGGATAGTCCCGGTTGCGTCGGATTGCGGTCTCCCACGAATCCCAGCAGTGTGTAGTCTACTGCGAGGTCAATGTCTTCGGAAAAACGCTGAATGGCTCCGAACACTTTTGACAGAGAGGTGCCACCCTTGAAAAGCAGCAGCTCTTTGAACTGCTCGATGGTGAAGATTTGTTTCAGCGTCCAGCAGACCCAAAAGTCTTTTTCGACGACAGCCTCGGAAAGACCCATCCGGTGGGCGGTCTCCCGGAACAGTTCCGCCCGGCGGGACGGGTCCAGACGTGCGACGCGGTTCACCTGTGTACCTCAGCGAGTTTCTTCGCCACTCCGTAGATCCAGTCGACTCCGAGGCGAGTGTTTTTTAACAGCTGCTTTCTTTCCGAATCGGAAAGCGAACTCCGTAAGACTGACAGCGCTCGGTCGTCGACGCCGTCTTTGCCGAGGTGCCGGAGTGCCTGGACGACAAGGGCCGACTTCCGATCGCCACCCGCTAGCGATTGAGGCCGGGCATGTTTGAACTGGACGTATCGCCTTCCGAGCGAAATCTTCTTACTCGGCCCATCTGAAAGGTAGACGATCTTAGCGGGGACCTGGGTGGAGAGGCCCACAAGGTTCGCAGCCCATGGTCCCTCAGGAATGATTGTCCATCGATTGCGGCGAGCGATCGTCCGCGCCGCTTCGTCAATATCGGGACTCAGTTCGCCGCCAAGATCGGGATTCACTATCGGGAGATCATAGAGACCGCGTCGAATCCGCCGGATCTTCCCGGAGCTTGTTAAGCTGGCGAGCGCGACGTCAATGCTCCCTCGGCTGGCGATGTCCAGGAAGTCTTTCGCCATGAATGCCTTCCCCGGACCGAGGCCCTCGATGCGCGTCCAAATCTGATCTTTCATTGTGAGAGGCATCACAGCCAGGCCATTTAGAAATAGTATACTATTTTTTCTAAATTTCTTCGGCCTGTCCCGTGCCGATAACCTGATCAACGGTACTTTCAGGAATCCCGCTTCCGCACGGACCTTCGCTTGTCGCCAAAATCCCGTTTTCTTCCTAACGCTTTCACTCCAAGCGCACACCCGCAGTGGCCAAAATTGCGGCTAGTCCCTCAACCACGACGACGCCGTCGTCGGGTCACCCTTCGGCGATTGTAGGGACTGGATCAGCCACGAAGAGTGGAGGTCAGCTATTTTCGATAAGTACACCGAATGGCTTAAGGGCCAATACTGTAGGGACACTCCTTCACAAAAGGTTCACAATTTCTGTACAATTGAGCGTTTTCCTTCACTCCGTCATATCCCACAGACGCTTGATTCCGAGCAACTTCGATCAATCGGTAGCATCCGTGCAACCGCCGGAGTCTGAGCTGCGAACATAACTGTTGATGCGCCGCTTCAAACGCTGTGGTTTGGCGCTGTCAATGTAACCTCCGCGGCGGGCGTTAACTATCGCTTGGCGTACCATTCCGACTTGGCCTGTGGAGGACAACATGTCCTGTGCGGTTCGACCGAATCTTTGTAATGGGTAGCCCCTCCTGGACCGTCACGTCGCCCGCTCGGAGATCTGCGTGATGTATCTCCACCCACTTCGGGCGCGCCCTGCGGAGCCGGGCATTCCGGGGAATAGTGATGTGGACGAAGGCCGGGTTGGCGTCGGAAATTCCGTACACGGCGAGAGCTGTGGCGTGCGAAAGTGCGATATTCTGCGGACCGTCGTCAGCCTTGGCCCAGAGCACAGCCTCCCGGTATTGGGAGAATCGATTCGAAGGAAAGTGGGGGATACGGTATACGCCGCGAGCGGTCCGCTCCAGACGGCGGCGCTGGGGGAGGCGTGTCAGCACTTGAGTCCACAATTCCGGCGTATCGCGCCTGCTTTGCCGTTAGGAGCCCGTAATGCTCCTCTGCGAGCGCAACTAACTCATCGAGTCGAGTCCGCGGCACATTCTTAGGTTGTCCCAAACAAACGAACCTTCCGTCAATATCTTTCCATTATGGAACTATATTGACAGGTAGCTAAAACGATGAAACCCTTAAGGTGACCCTGGGCCCGTTACCTTGATTACCTCAATAAGGTGGCTCCTGAAAACCCGTCGTTGAAAACAGAAGACTTTCCTGACCAGAAAAGAGCGCCTTAAACGCCTAAGTCCTTTATTTACAATTGAGATCCGATTTCCCAAGCTGGACGTCGCGGGTTCGAGTCCCGTCTCCCGCTCCATCTTTTCAAGAACTTACCGGAACCACGGATCATCAGCATTACTGCAATTACTGCGTTAAGCCAAAAACATCACCGGACCAGCCCAAAATCGACCGTTTTTGCGACTTGAAGTTTCTGCTCCAGATCGCTCTGAATGTACTCGTTCATTGCAACCCCGACGCCGTGGCCGCGCTGGTCGGCTGCCACCTTGGGATCGACACCGAACTTGTGGGCCAAGCTCCCATTCGTTCTCCTCATTACTTGAAAGGTCACCCAGCCTAAACCAATCTTCGCCAACTTCGGTTGAATGTAGCGACGCTGGACGTTATCCCGATTGAGCGGGCTCGATAGTTTCTCGGATTGAAACAACCACGCTTCGGGCCGCTGATCGAGAAGCAGGCCCCGCCACTCCGTGAGCAGCGAAGCCGTAGCTGGACTCAGGCCAACAACCCTGGCACGCCCAGTCTTGGGCGAATCCACGTCGCCCTCATAAACCCGCCGTGATACGGTGACGCTTTGCTCAGCGATGTCTTGAAGCTGCAATCCCAGGATTTCCCCAGGACGCATCCCCTCGATCGTCGCCAGCCGAAAGATCAGACGTTCCCGAATTGGAAGCACCTTCAGCGCTCGCTGAACGTCTGAACCGGACATCACTCGCTTTTCACCGGCTGCCTTCGCACATCTTGGCGTTGATACCCCAACGTTGGATCGACGGCTATCAGCCCGTCGCCCATCGCCAGTCTGAAAATGGAGCGCAGCTGCCACCGAAGATGATCCACGATGCTTCGGCTTCGACCGCTGAAAGCGGTACGGTCGAGCAACGCTTGTAGGTCCTCACGCTTAATGTCTGTAACCAAGCGTGGACCAAGGGCAGGCAGCAAGTGAGCGCGCATGAGTGCCTCAGTCGTCATTGCGGTGGATACCTTCCAGCGGCGAAGCGCTACCGGTAGGTAGACTGCCTCGATGAATTGCTCGAACGTATAGGCAGGCTTCGCGGTTTGCGCGACACCTTTGTTGATCGGCTCCATGATCGCCGCGCGCAGGATTTCCGCCTGTGCGCGCGTAATGTCTGAAACCAATCCCAGCTCCTTTGACTTCGGCTGCCCGCCCTCTCTCCATTGGAGATACCAGTACAGCCGACCCTTGCGTTTTCGTTTTGATAAACCTCCACGTTGAAATCGCCTTCGGCGCATTTTTCCTCTTTCCTGCGCCAAGGGCGTTGAATCCCGACATGAAACCGATGCTATCACGCTTCCGCTCCAAGGGGTGCTTCAATGGCACGAAGCCAACGATCCAGTGCTTCGCGGCGAATCAGTATGCGTCTTCCGATATGGAGGCATGGGAGAGCGGGGACGTTCGGCACGCGACCATGGATTATGTTCAGCAAGTGTGCCTTTGAGCATCGAATCAAACTCGCCGCTTCATTCAACGTGAGTACACCTTTCGTGTCAGCGATATTTGCGTTGATTGTGGTGTCCTGTTTCAAGCTGAGTGCTCCCCGTCAAGCAGCGATTTGCTTACCGAGCTTTTCGACCGTATCAATCTGGCCGGGAATCCGCCCGCCGCCAATCTGCCTTTCAACTCGCGTCAACGTCAGCCCCGTACTCGGATACGAAAATATCCGCCCCTCATTTCCGCTCGTCCTTCTGTGATGCTTCGTGATTGTTCGTTAGCCAGATAAGTCGCTGCTTTCCTTTCGGGGACAGGGAATAGAGAAGCAATCCACGAGCATCTTTCTTTCGCTGCAGAAGCCCAAAGGCCCAGAGACGTTTTGCGTAGCTATAAGCCGCTCTGCTTGGATATAGCCCTGTTATCGCGGCCAAAGTTGGCGGATGTATCCATCCCCGGTCCTGAAATGCCGCCAGTGCGCGAATCTTCAACGAATTAAATTGTGCCTTTCGCTTGCGGAACGGATCGGGGATTTGCGAGGCGTTCATAAATAGTTACTCCTTATCGTCGTGCTGCATGGCAGCTCGATATTTTCCGAATAAACCAATCAGGAAGGCGCCCATTACAAAAATCGTGCTGATCCAACTCCAGCCGCCGCTTTTGGGCGGAACAGAGAGATTTAATGCGATGACTCCCCTGACGATGGCGCTCATCGAGCTGCCGCCGCTCGCTCGCACGAGCGCGGAGAACTCCGACTGGCTGAGTCGGATATTCAACTTGTAACTTCCTGAACCCGGAACCCCATTCAGGCGAACGGGGTCGGCGAGATAAGCAAGCAGCCATCCCCTCACGGTTTCCGAGTTAAGCAAACCTTCCCATTCATTCGGGCATCGAATGGAGACGATGTTCGTCATGACGCGAGCCATGCCAGAAATCCGCCCCTCCGGGTCCGCCGACGTCGTTTGGGGTGGCGGCCCTCAAGTTGTCTCAGCTGCGAAACGAGTGAATGCCTCAGATGTGCGGGAGTGGATGGGGATGCGATTGCCGCCCGTAGTCGGCGAATTCGTTGTTTTATGGTTAGTTTTGCTTGCATATTCGGACTTTCGTCATCATGATCCGCTCTGCGCGGGCCGTATCGTAAATTGCAACCTCGGTCGATATAAGGATGCTTATGGCGCGAAGTGGGTTAGTGACATCCCGCATGGGTCGAAATGTCACAACTTGGAGGGAAAAGATCGATCCTCAGTGCGTGGAATACCTAGAGGCCTACAGAGCAGCGACAAAATTGTATTCTGCCCCAGAAAGGGACATCGGCGACATGACCGAGTGGCTTCGTCAGTGGCAAGACAGCCTGGAGCCGTTTCCCAATCCGCCTATGCCCGATCAGCCACCTTCTGTCATCATTCTCGAACGGCAATTCATTTCGGTTTTACAACGACTTAACATTTCCCAAGACGTGCTCCACGAGGGAGAAAATACTCTCCCATTTCCGGGGTATGCAAAGATTTTGGAAGTTGCTCAGTCAGTTGCCTTAATTCTAGAAAATCCTCAGATACGCGCGTACCTTTACTTCGTGATCGGCCTCGCTTACATATTTTTCGAATCATTGATTCGTAACCTCCGAGTTCAGCAATTTGGCACACAACCCCTCGATCTGACTAAAGTCAGATCTTTGATCGCCATGATTCTGGACTTTTTGGCAAACTTGGTCCGAGGTCGTTGGGAGCCACTCAAAGGCAGACACGATCTGGAACTCGTATTTATCGTCAGCCTTATAGAGCAGCACAAAAAGCAGCAACTGACTGCGCGAGAGTTGCGTGACGCAATCACTCACGCGGGGATTGCCGTTCCCGATCTTGAGTCGTGGAGAATGTGGATTCATCGGGCGCGAAAGAGTGGATTAATTCCCAAAAACAAAGCGCGTCATAGGAACCAGCAAAATTTGAAATCCGATCATGTTGCGCATCTGCGATAAGAGGGAGCAGATCAAACAAAACGAGATTGGTCCATAGTGCCGTTCTCGAAACGCCCGGCAGCGCTCTCAATTTGAGCGAATTCACGCTCTCGTGCTATTTTCGAAAAGAATTTGTTGGGTTTCAGTTCTGTTTGGGGGTAGAGCAAAAGCTAGCTGTTTGCGGGTTCTGTCCTACGGTCCCTCGAAATTGTGGGAATGCAGCGAGTAGGACAAATGAAGTCTGTAAATTCTTTTTAGCTATTTCGATCTGCCGCCTGTGCGCGCAGAAACGTGTGCTGTTACCAGTTTGATTGAAAGCGGCCATATCGGTCTGGCCGGAGTTCTTAAACGCCATTGGAAGCGAGGCCATCCATGAGCCGTCTTCGTGTGCTATCGATTTGCGCAAAATGCGTGAAGCCCAGGAAGGCTACTCGCTCACAGCCTGATTCAATAGCTGGAATTTAGTGATTGCCGATCTTTTCCAGTAGCTTCTTGGCCCTTTGTTTAGTCGATAAAGGGTTTGGCCTGACACAATAAGGGGATCTCTCTTCGGCTGTCCGGGATCGGATTTGGTTCACAGGAACGACGACTGGGACGTCTCGCTGCGCCGGTGTAAAGTTGTTTCAAACCCAACTCAATTCCCGGCCTTATAATCGCTTCGTCCCAAGCGCGGGAATCGGCGTTTGGAAATAACAACATCGAAGACGCGAACGGTAATCGCTACCTCTTAATGCCAACCGCCTGATCTTGACGCCCCTGCGCCAGACAGTTCGGACAAGCCGATATGGGCCGGAACTTTTCCAGCGCCACAAAACGCCGCTCACGCGGCGCTGCGTGGTCTAATATTACTCCGCCGTTTAGAATGGGCGTGTCGCAGTCGAAAGGCTTATTAATGACGTATCGCTCGATGTCCAAGTCAAGCCAGTCACAGGTTGTCCATGCGAACCGATGCCTTGAGTGTCGCCCACCAACAGGTTGCACAGATCGGAGCGCAGCCCAGCCAGTTTCATCGTCTACCAATATCTCAGCGACCTCCCCGCTTCTCGATTGCCGCAATCGCCTCCACAGCCCATTTCCGTATCGAATAACCATTGACCTCGGGGGCGGGGTCCGTTTCGGCGACCTGTTTTAGTGCAGGAATCATGTCTTCTCCTCCGAAGTTTCCCAGCGCCTCAATTGTATTTATCCGGACGGCCTCGTTTGGATCGTGTAAGGCTTTCGAAACTACTTGTTTTGCGGTCAGGATAGTATTTTGATCTAAACTGGTGGCGCTCGTTTTCGTTAGTGCCTGAACAATCAACGGAGCAGCTTCCGCTCGAATGAGTCCGACATCGCTGCCATACATCTGTATCAGGCACGGAACGGCAACCTTCCCATGTGCGGCAATCTTAGCGGCGAAGCGCGATTCCGGGTTATACGCCTCATGGACAAAGATACAGACTTGACGAGGATCGTTCCAATCGGCAAAAGAATCGACGGTCTCGCCAAGCTCTCCGATGTATTCGCTATACTCTTCTCCGTAATTCTCCTCGACTGGGGGGCCTCCCGAATTTCTGTTGAGTGATTCGATCAGCTGGTTTTCTCTATCTAGCAAGTCCAGCAGATTTTTCTGCACCTCCTTGCTACTCAAGGCGGTTGGAGCTGAACGAAGTTTTTCATAACCGCGTGCTCGTTCTATCCACTGCTTAGAGAGAAGCTGCGTCGAAAGCTCCGCTATGGCTGGCTTGCGAGCGAGTTCTTGTGGAAAGCAGATTCCCGTAACAAGAATTCCCCCTATTATAAAGGAGCTACGTAAGTATCTTTGTCGTCGGTGCATCGGTAACCTCCATATTTTCACTGCAGCCAGGTTGCTGCACACGCCGCGCCATCAGCCCGTCGCCAATCTGCGTGAACGTGATTAACAGTTGAGCCTCCGCCCGACGGTGTAAGCTCTGGCTCGACGCAAGCGCCTGTAGCCAGCGCTGCGTTGTGAAGGGCGTTCCAGGTAGTCTGGGAGTTGCCGGTTGACATATCCGCAGCATCCCCGTGAATATGGCGGTCTCGTGGGGCGTTTGGGTTGATAATGTTTTGCACTTTGGGAGAGCGGTAGCCGCTGCCAATCGTGATTGATTGATTGTTGTAGTTGCCGCGAGTAGTTTCCAAACCGTTCAGCAAGGTCGAGCGCAAGATTGCCCAATCTACATATTCGGAACGTGTGATGTCCGAAATATCTAGCTGCGCGAAACTGAAATGAGGAGATGGCTGAGCATTGTTCGAACCCGTGAAATCAGAACAGACGGGCGTGAACCCAGACTTGAATGTGGAATACTCCTTGATGAGTGGGTCACGATCGTCGCGGCATATTGGGGATGTGGAATTCACCGAAAGGTTGGCTTGCGCGACGCTCCAGTAAGGAGGCGTCGCTTGGGGCGTCGCCTGAAATGCGATCTGCATGAGAGGAGAGATCTCATATCCTCTTCCAATCCAGGACTGTGCGGGCATGTTCGCGATCTGTCCAGTAGCATTGCCGTTCTGGTCATACGTGACTCCGAGCCGGGTGAGCACGCCGCCATCGTCGGTAGCGATCTGAGGCTGGTCGTTGGGCACGGTCCAGCGCACGTTGCCGGTTTGATCGAAGGCGACCATATCGGTCTGGCCGGAGCTGTCTCGATACGTGCCAACAAACGAACCGTCCTGGGCCTGCAATACTGGCACGATGATTCCGTTTTGGCCGGGTAGACTGGGCGGGTTAATAGCTGTCACGCTCGTGCCGTTCGTCATCATCATACCGGCTACCGGGCCTTGATCCACATCGCCTATCCAGTTGATACTCCAGGAAAGTAGCACGCCTATATCGGCGTTCGTGATCATGCCTATGTTCAAGACGTCCGCCCCCGGCAGGTAACCTGGATTTGGCGGTTGCACATCCCCAATATTTAGGACGTTGTAGGCTCCGGAACTGCTGACTTGCAGGAGCCGCAAGTGGGAGACGTACCCTACCGCTGAGCAGCTAATGCTCGCCTCCGGATATTCATAGGCGACATAAGCATACCCGTCCCCAGCGACAATCATTCCGGATACGTTGACGCGACCGAAGTGAGTGCCTCCGGGCGAACAAGTGAAAGAGTATGGAGGATCTTGGTATGGTTGTACCGCTAGCGGCACACTGAATTTCTGCGCGCCGGTTGTAGGATCGATCCCTATCACTGCCACTGAGGAAGTGTATAGATTTTGGACGGCGAAGATGGTTCCGTCGGTGTGCACGACCAATGGACCGCTCACATTGCCGGTGTAGACGGAATCGGGCTGCCCTGTAATTCCATCCAACTTCGTTATGGAATTATTGCCGAGGACCACCAAGCCGCCTTGGAAGTCCGGCACAAGATTCCCCGGGCCACTGAAGCTTCCGAACGCGGAATACTGGGGTACGCTCGCCGTCCACGCCATCGTGCCGTCACTGGTAATAGCTTGGACTGTGTTATCCGCCTGCAACGCGAACACGTCGGCGACACCGGTCGGGCTCGGAACCGCGCGGGAACAATGGCGCTAACACCGGAACCGTCACCCGGATTCGACCAAAGTACCGTTCCCAAGGCGAGTGCCGTAGCGGATACCGTTACATCAGCTGACGCGCCACCGGCCGTGATCGTCACGTGACCGGCTGCGACCGCTGTCAGAATCGGAGGATCATCGGTCGAGAGACTTACGATTGTCGTATCACTTGATGCCCAAGTTAATCCCGTCACGGACTGGCCGCTAGATCCCAGGGCCTGGATCGCGTGGGTATCGCTCACGACCATATTAAGCAAGTCAGGCGCGAGTGTTACGCCGCTACCGCCGGGCACAGTAAAGACAAACGAGTTGCTCCATATCCCATTCTGTTGAATACGAGCGATACCGGTCACGGCGGTTGATGCAACCGCGGCGACAACTTGCGTATCGCTCCAACTAATGACCTGGCCGTTCGTGCTGCCCAGCCAAACGATGCCGCTGCCCTGCGACGAGCCGAAGCCGCTGCCGGTGAATATGACAGAAGTTCCAGAGACTCCAGAGATAGGGCTGATGGCAGTTATCTGAGGCGTGTTTACCGTAAACTGAACCGCATTACTCCAGACGCCGTTCTGCAAGACTTGGGCATTGCCGGAAGTCGATCCGGTGGCCACTTGAGCGACCACTTGGGTGTCGCTCCAGCTTTGGACCACGCCGTTCGAAGTGCCAAGCCACACTTGGCCGCTTCCTTGTGACGCACCAAAACCGGACCCGGTGATCGTCACCTGAGTTCCCGGCAGTCCACTTGATGGCGAAACGCTTGAAATTGTCGCAGTGGATATGTTGAAAGTCACGGAGTTGGACCAGGTTCCGTTCTGTTGCACCTGGGCCGTTCCAGACGTGGAATTCGAAGTGACTGTCGCGACAATTTGCGTGGCGCTCCAGCTCACTACCGTGGCATACGTGCTACCTAACCAGGCGGTTCCAGTTCCCTGCGAAGATCCGAAGCCCGAGCCTGAGATCGTTACGGACGCACCTGCCGTTCCACTGGTTGGCGACACGCTGGAGACGACGACCGGCGTGATCGTGTAAATCGCGGTTGCAACCGAGCTATCGGTCATGCCGCTCTTATAGGCGATGGCGTCGATCGTGGTGGTGGCGCTCACTGACACCGGTCCGCTGTACAAATTACCCGCCGTCTCGCTGGGCGTGCTGCCGTCGGTAGTGTACCGGATCGACGCTCCAGAAGTTGTCGTAGTAATCGTCACGCTCTGCGTGGAACTGTAGGTTCCGGCGGCTGGACTGAAACTGGGCGTGGCCACGACCGGTGCGATCGTGTAAGTAGCTGACGCTATAGCGCTGTCGGTCATGCCGCTGGCATACGCAATAGCCTTAAGGGTCGTAGTGGCGCTCACTGAGATCGCACTACTGTAAACGGTGCCAGCCGTTTCACTCGGCGTGCTGCCGTCGGTGGTGTAGCGGATCGAAGCTCCCGAGGTTGTCGTGTTGATCGTAACCGATTGCGTGGTCGTGTAGGTCCCGGCCGTTGGGCTGAACGTTGGTGTGGCAACCACCGGCGCGATCGTATACGTTGCTGAAGCTACCGAGCTATCAGGCAGGCCTGTTGCATAAGCAATTGCTTTTATTGTGGTCGTCGCGTTAACCGTGATCGGTGAGCTGTACAGCGTTCCCGCCGTCTCGCTCGGTGTGCTGCCGTCGGTGGTGTAGCGGATCGAAGCCCCCGAGGTCGTCGTGCTGATGGTTACCGTTTGCGCCGAAGTGTAGATTCCGGCCGCCGGGCTGAATGTCGGCGTCGTTACCGCGCCCGAGTTCTCCTGCGAACCCTCCGAAAGGAAAGTCGACGGCGAGTTCTCATTGGTGTACTCGGTCGCAATCCAATCTGCTGATCGTGCGATATTACTGATCCGCACTTCGTCAATATTTCCCGAGAACGGCTCATGCAGATTTATTTCCTGCATCCCGATCAGCACCGCATGATTGTTGGTGCTCATCGTTCCCCCCAGATTGCCGCTCGCGCCCGAACTGCCGTTGACGTAAATCGTGCCCGTGCTCGATGCGCTGGAATAGGTCGCCACCACGTGATACCACGTATTGGTCGACAAACTGCTCGTGTATTCCACCGGAGAAGCGCCGGTGTCGCGAGCAAAAAAGATGCCGTTCGCTACGCCCGTGTTTCCG
>Ga0182024_10005269_pt1 | contig 29100 bp, 26 predicted proteins | sample P32metaG_FD_120480 | JGI IMG/M metagenome (GOLD analysis project Ga0182024, IMG submission 120480) | Permafrost microbial communities from Stordalen Mire, Sweden - P3-2 metaG (Illumina Assembly) | ecosystem: Environmental > Terrestrial > Soil > Wetlands > Permafrost | place: Sweden: Stordalen...
CTTGCCCTTCATGATCCGGTCGAGCTTCAAGACCGGAATGTCATGGCTGATGTCGTCGGCATCCATCGCATCGAGGATGCCCTCAATGCACTGGTTCACGAAGTAATTGGCATTCTGGCCAAGCTCTTCGGCTTTCTTAAAGACGCGGTCGTTCAGGTCGGTGCGCAGGGCCATCGTGACTCGGCGGGCGGATTTGGGTTCATTTTCCATGATGCATAGGTTATCTGAGAAATCCGGCGAAAGCAATACAAATGTGAGATAATATGTAGTGTCACGTCAATGCTGATCCTGCCCACAGGTGTCCTGCCAAGCTCTTCTGCTGGCCTCGCTGCTCGATTTTAAACCCATTTGCAATGACAGGCTCAGTCAGCAACACCAGCCAAAGACGCAAGGCGAGTCGGGGCGGGGCATGGCTCGGAGGAGCTGCAAAAAACCAGATGCCTCTCCTCCGCTTTTCTCTCCAACCCTCACCCAACCGGCGGTGCCAGCGAGCGGCCCCCCAAGATCCCTTGGGGCCGCGAGCAAGCCGCGTCGAATTTCTCGGGGCTAGCCGGAAGTGTGACAGGCGAAGTCCTGGCTCACTTCTGGCGCGGGGGGGCAGGAGAGTATAACCATCTCACTATGGGAATCCGTGTTGCGCATGTAAGCGGAAGAAATGTTTCAATCAATAATCTTCTCGGGCATCCTCACTCAAATGCCGAGGGATTTCAAAATCAGTTTGAACGCTGTCATTGTTTTCTTCGTCTTCGCTCTGTTGATCTCTGGGCTTTTAAGAGGCCAAAGTAAACTTCCCGATCAAACTGCACAGGCAGCGGCGGTTCCTTACAAGAATGCGTTTTTTGATCCCGATCTAAAGCACCCTTGGAATCAGCTCTATGGTCTCTTGTTTATCCGACCGGCTTGGGATGGAAAACTTTACGGCCTCGATGAGATGGACCAGCTCTACTGGCGCGATTCCACTTATCTGCTCGAGGGAGACCTACACCAAAAAGCGGTGCTTCAGTTGGAGAAGTTCATCCACTCCGGTGCCGCCGGATTGATCAAGAATCCCCTTAAACGCGCACTGCTCCAACGCATGCTCTGGGCTCTTTTTGACAATCTCGCCAATCACGAGGCCCGAGACGACTCGACTTCACTCGCCCGCGAACGTCGCGACCTCGAAACGCGGCTAGTCAGGATCATGAAGGCCGTCGCCTTGTCCGATGGCGAGATCAACGGATTGCCGGGCAACTACCAGCGAGAAGTCGATTCGAAGCAATACCCTGCCGCTTTTGATTCCGATCATGCTGATACACCGTTTCTTCCAGGCGGCTTTTTTCTCAAATCAGATTGGGTGGAGGTGGTCGATCTCCGAAGCGACGTAGTTGCTCCTGTACACGTCAGAGGCATCGACGGCCGATCAGAGTTCCACGTTTTCATGCGACTCCCCAGCGGTCATACGGACACCGTTGCCTACCTCGCGAAACTCAATGACTTCCAGCCTCATTGGATCACCGACTGGGGCAAGATGGTAAGCCCGGAAAGGCTGAAGGAAGATCCCACTCCTCCGCCCTCAGTTGGACGGCCCCCGTGGGTCAACCCCAATCTGCCTCAAGTTCCAGTTCTGACCGAATTCGCGTTAGTTCGGAGAGCAAACTTGATCAATGCAAAAGGAGATTCGGTCGAGTCCCCGCTGGTAGAGTCCGTGCAGATTAGGGTCATTCGCGACCTGTCGAAAAGCGTGCCGCAATCCGAGACTTTCGTTGATTTCTCGCTCGACCAGACAAAGCTGATGCAAGGCGACGGAGGTCTGGTTGCTCTCAAAAAGGGGCAAAAAGTCTTCGAGCGGGTTCTGGAGCAGAACCGGATAGTATCTGGTGATTCGCTGGAAAAGCAGTTGAGCGGGACCTCCGCATGGAATGGGCAGTTCGACCTCATGGATAGCTGCTTCAACTGCCATCAAGGCGAAGGCATTGGTACAATGAACACTTATACTCAACTGTTCCGCGAACAAACAGTTAGGTCGCCCGAGTTGCTGGAACGTTCTAATCCGGGCGATTCCGATTATTGGAAAAGCCAGCGATACGATTGGGGACTGCTACAGGCTTACTGGTTCGCGCAATAGTTGTAATCGAACTCGTTCGCTGGAAACAACCGGACTGATCGAGGGCTATAACTCTCCTCCGGAAATCGATGTCGGTGTATTGAGTCGATGGAATTCGAATCGATGTGAGAAGAGCGACGGTGGCGGGGGCCGCAGGGGGAGGAAGGGCGCGGCCCCGCCACGGTCGCTACCATGACGAGAATCAAGCGAAGCGGGGCGGGGGTGGCGTAGCCCAGCCCCGCCCGGCGAGAGCGTCCTGACCGACTTATAAACTAATGGGAGTGATGTTCTCGTGAACGTAGATCGCGCCGTATTTCTCCCAATTTTTGTAAAAGGTGCCTCCTGAATCTGCGCCCTTGATGGAAATGCAGTAGTGGTAAGGCATCTCATTGCCCCACCAATCTTTTTCTGGATGAATTTCAAGGACCACATTGAGACTAGCCAGAGCATCGAGCGTTTTTTCATTCGCCTGCGCGGTGGCATGGACTTTCTCGACTTCCTCCTTCACCCGAGTTTGGAGGGTGCCGACCATTTCCTGCTCCATGTTGAAGACGACATAGATGCCGACGGCGCTGATGAGCAAGGCGCAACTCAAGGCCCAGACGACAAAGTTTCCAATGGTCAACCACTTGAGGGCACTGGTGAGGAAGGGGATACGGTCGCCCAATCTTTCCTGCAACAGGTCACACTCGTCGTTCACCCGGGCCACGGGCTTGACCGCTCCTTCCATAACGGAGTCCTCGATCTTCTTCGTCAGGGCGGAGGAATCGATGTTATCGAAGGCGGTCTGCACGACTCCCTCCACTTTCGGGACAATGGCTTCCATGCGCCCGGCGGCGGCAGTCGATGAATCGGCACACCGGTTCGCTTGCACCAGCGTCTTTTCCTGGGCCTTGGCTTGGAGGCCAACGCTGGTTTCGAGCCGAAGCATGTTTTCGGTCAAAGGCTGAACCAGCTCGCGGTTGAATTGCCCTGGGAGCTTTTCCATGTAGCAGCGATTGGCCTTCAGGAGCAGAAACACGTCGCCAAGAATTCCGGTGCCTTTGCCCTCCTGTAATTCGACCGTGAGAAAGCGGGTCAGACGATCCCGTTCTTCCTGCGAGTCCAATGACGCGATCATGGCCTGGGTCGGGCCATCCAAAACATAGGCACCGGTCACAGGATATTCTCCAGATTAATGCCGGCGGCCACGGTGCGCTCGCGCGGCTTACGGATGTCGCCGGGTGCCTGAATCTTCTCGGCATAGAAGTCAGGGACGAGGTAGGACTTGATCGCGTGAAAGCGGCGGAACATTTCGACCAGCCACTTTTCGAGGACCATGCGGTGGACCATATCAAGGCCAAGATCGGCGTTGGCAATGGCTTCCGCCGGAGAAATGGTGCGCCCCAGCTTGACCTGAATTCCCCGCAAATGATTGCGGGTATCGGTCATAAGAGAGGGTATTTCCAGCGACGCCGCATGGTAAGACGACAACTGCTGTTCGAGCAGACTGCCATCGAAGAATTTGGTGGTCGGGATGCGCTCCGGGTTGCGGACGATGACCCAATCGACGGTATCGCCAAGGGTATCGACTGTCTCGCTGATGTCTTCCATGTCGGAGATTTCGTCGATGGGAAAGACCAGGACGGTCGCCCTCGCCTTCGCCTCGGCCGCGAATTTCGGGAAATCGACCTTGGCCATCGCCGAAAGGATGATTCGGTTCATGTGGGCCTGCGGGTCGATCACCGTCACTGGAACATGGGTGACCTTTCGCAGGATTTTGATGATGTCGGCCTCCGGCTCGCGACTCGTTTCGATCAGTGTCACGGCCTCTGGGAATGTGCTGCTGAGGGTACGGTTGAAGACATCAAGATCGTACCCTTTCCAGGGGACACCGTGTTGGTCTAGCCAATTGCCTTTGCAGATGGCTTCCATTGATTTACCGAGACCGCCCCGTGTCTGGATAGCCAGAGCGAGGCGATGATTGATTTCAGAAATTAATTTTGTATTTGAGTTTTCGGATTTCATAAGTTGAGGGATTGGGGGCTGGTTCAAAGAACCCGTCCGCCGACGTGGGGGTAACTGACGGTTGATTGGTTTGACTGGAAGAGGGTGGCAGTTCGATCAGGCGCTTTTTCCGTGCCCGTACTTTGACGAAATCGAAAATGGTGGAAGCACCGGTTTTCAAACTGTGCTCCGCGAGCAAGGCCGCCGCGATGCGTGGATAGCTCCAGCGTTTCGCCCGGCATTGCCGAATGAACTCCTCGTGGGGAATGAGCTTCGATTGATAGGGCGCGGTCATGGAAGTTGAATGACTCTCCGGGCCGATTCGGCCTTGGTTTGGGCGCATTCGGGCTGGTTGTCGCGATGAAAGGAGAAATGCCCGAATCGGGCCGAATGGCATTCGGGCTTTGTTCGGGCACCCGGAATTTCTAAGCGAGGCTTAGACCTATTGCGTCTGTCTTCCTTACTCATTGATCTTCGTTTTGTCGTGATGTAACGGGTCATACTGATGGTTTGAGATTTGAGAGATGGATTGCTGTTAACGTGGGTAAACAGCCTTTACACACTATATCACATGCAGTAGAGTGTCAAGAAATCCATGTTCACGAGAGCCAAGATTTATAACGGGGGCACTTACCTGAAGAATCACCTCCGGGCTAATGACTACTATTCCAAAGGGGAGAGAGTTTCTGGTGAATGGGTCGGCTTAGGAGCAGAAAAGCTGGGCCTAAGTGGAGAAGTCACCCCTGAACAATTCGAAGCCCTCCGTTCCAACCATCATCCCTTAAACGGGGAACAATTGACTCCCCGTACCAAGGAAACGCGGGTGGCTTCGACTCGCGAGGCTGGGGAGGACTTTCGCAAAAAGCATCATCAGCCAGGAACAGAGGCGGAAGTCGAGGCTCACCGCCTGAAGATGGGACCTCAACCGAACCGGGTGGCCTTCTACGATTTCCAGTGCTCGGCCCAAAAATCGGTTTCGATCATGGGTGTGCTGGTTGGGGATGACAGGCTGCGGGAATCCCATGAAAAGGCTTCGCGGGCGGCGTTGAAAGAACTGGAAAAGTTTGCCGCGCGTCAGACCAATACCGCCACGACTCGCGGGAGTGAATTAACCGGCAACCTTTGTGGGGCGGCTTTCACCCATGACGCCAGCCGTGCCCTTGATCCCCAGCTTCATACCCATTTCGTCCTGGCCAATGCCACCCAGACCGCTTCAGGCAAATGGTTCGCCCTCTATGAAAACGGGATGCTGGAGGCGGTACGGTACGCCGGGAAGGTCTATCAGAACGAGCTGGCCCGCGAGGTAAAGGCGCTGGGCTATGAAGTCCGGGAGGTGCGGGAAAAAGGCGAGATCAAGGGGTTTGAAATCAAGGGCGTGTCGCAGGAACTCTGCGAACGATTCGCCAAACGCCGGGAGGAGATCGAACGAGAGATCGACAAATTTGAAAAGAAGGAGGGCCGTGAACCGACTCGCGCCGAAGTGAGCGCCATCACTCGGCAGACGCGCCCCTCCGAATTGAAGGAAATTTCCACGGCTGACGTGCGAAAACTCCAGTTTGGGCAATTGAATGCCGAGGAATGGAACCAGTTGCAGAAAGTACATGCCGAGGCGAGGCAGCGCGTGAAACATGGCGTAACGACTCCGGCGGGGCAGGAAAAGGCCGCGCTCAAGGCGGCGGTCGAGCATCTTTTCGAGCGGCAAAGTGTCCTCAGAAGGCATGACATTTTGGCTGAAGCGCTCAATCAAAACCTTGGTTCTGTCGAACTTACCAAACTGACCGCTCGTTTGGAGGCGGGAAAAGCCGGGTTGATCCGCCTGGCCGATGATCCCCTACAGCCGCTCCGGTCGGAACATGCCACACGCGACGGACTCAAAAGCGAGCTTTGGTCGGTCAACTTCGTGAACAAGACCAAGGGCACGTTCTCCGCGCTCAATCCCAGATTTAAGCCAGAGGGAAAACTTTCGCCGGAACAGCGTGACGCCGTGAAGCATATCCTAAACACCCAGGATCAATGTTGCGGTACGCGGGGCGTGGCGGGTGCTGGAAAAACCACCCTGCAACGGGAAGTGCGGCGCGGCTTGGATGAGGCTGGGCATCGGGTGATTGCCATCGCGCCCACGGCTTCGGCGGCGAAGACATTGCAAGCGGAAGGGTTCAAAGAAGCGACCACGGTAGCGGATTTTCTCCAGAATGGTCCCTCCAAGTTTGATCTGCGTGGTGCGGTGGTCATTTGTGACGAGGCGGGGCTGCAATCGAACCGGCAGGGCGAACAATTGCTGCGCTTGGCTCAGAAAAATGAGATGCGGGTGATTTTCGTTGGCGATGTCAGGCAGCACGTTTCAGTGGAAGCGGGTGATTTCCTGCGTGTCCTTGAAACCCACAGCCAATTAAGCCATTGCGAGGTGACGGAAATCCAGCGCCAGCAACATGCCGGGTACAAGGATGCGGTGGGGCTGCTTTCGTCCGGCGCGGCCCGCGCTGGATTGGAGGCTCTCGACAAGCTCGGCTGGGTGCACGAGGGGCAATCGAATTATCTCAAAGATGCGGCTACTGCCTATTTCCACACCACGGATGACGGCAAAAACTTGGATCGCTGTTTGGCGGTCAGCCCAACTTGGGAGGAGAATCATCATTTGACCCACGAAATCCGTTCGGGACTGAAAAAGCGGGATTTACTGCCCAAAGATGATACGCCGTGCACGGTGCATGATTCCCTGCGCTGGACCGTCCAGCAGCGGGCCAATTGGCGCAATTATCAACTTGGCCAAGTAATAACCGTCACAAAATCGATGGGCGGCTGGAAGGCTGGCGAGTCGGCGGCGGTGGCGCGGGTGGAGACCGGCAGGGTAGTCGTGGTATCGGGTGACCAGGAGCGGGCGCTTCCCTTGAAATCGGCGGGTTCATTCGACGTGGCAATTTCGCGTCCCATCGAAGTATGCCCCGGTGACAAAATCCTGATCCGCGCCAACGCAAGGCCGCTTGGCCTCATCAACGGCCAAGTGCTCACGGTGGAGAAAGTCGGACTCGGTGGCGCACTCCACACACGGGAGGGCGTCATGGTGCCTCCCGCATTCAAGCAATGGACGCACGGCTATGTCGTCACGTCCCACAAGGCGCAGGGACGCACCTGCGAGCGAGTTGTGGTCGCCGCTGCCCGGCTGGATGCCAAATCATCTTATGTCGCCTGTTCACGGGGCCGGGAAGTATGCTCGGTGCATACCCCGGACAAGACGGCGCTCTTGGCTCATTTGCCGGAAGGCAATCGAAAAGCCGCCCTCGATGTCATGGTTGCCAATCCAAGGACGGATTTATCCGTACAATTGCGCTCGCCAGCTTACCGCGAAATCATGGCCGATGTCAGGCGCACGCAAGTCGCAGTAAATCGTCGTACGGAAGCGGTCCGCCAAATGAACATGCGGTATAACGTGGAACACCAGCGGGTGCAAACGGCTGAGCGTGTAGCAGCGCCCAAGCAATCTCCTGCTTTCTCGGAGGGTCCTCGGCTCGACTTTACCCCTGTCCAATCCCAACGAATGGGGATTGGAATTTAACCAATATCAAAGGAATACTATGTCTCAACTCAAAACAAAAGACGGCACGTCAAAACCAGAACCAACGTGCTATAAACTAGGAGGAAGCCGACTTGGAATCAATTTCGAGCTACCAGACAAGACTCGGCTTTTCGCCCACTACTCCTTCCTATCCCACGTCGAAATGCGTGGGGAAGAGGAAATAAACGTTCACTTTACATTTGGCGTGGTGCGCGTGACAGGGCGTCGTTTGGAAGCAATTTATTCACTGTTGAACGAACACAATCTGGACTTCGCCTGTCGTAGCGAGGCTACCGATCCTTGCCGCGATGAAATCGAGATCACAAAAATTATGTTTGAAGCCGCAACTGAGGAGAAGGTATTTGGAAGTTGACAAACGGTTGATATATGGTTGTTTTGCCTTACATGAAACATCTTGCTTCGATGCTCTGCTACGGCGAGCGCTTCCCTTCATTCGAGGGCTTGCCCAAAACCAATCCGTTTCGATTTTCGTGGAAGAAGACCCCGAAGGAGCTTCTGCGTGCCATTCATCAAGATCGCCCGGCTGCCGTGACGATGAGCTTTCGGAACGCCGCGCCCTATCTCGACCTCGCCTCAGCTATTCTCCACGAGACGCAGGGCCATGTCCCGCTTTTCCTTGTAGTAGAAGATGATGTAACGGAGGCTCAGGGCTTTGCCCAACTCGTGGCCAATCCCCATGTCGATTTCGCTTCAAGCAAGTCTCGTCCGATGGAATTGGCGCAACGTCTTCGGGTCCTGTTGAGAGCGCATGAAATCCCCGTCAGGGAGAGATTGCCCGGCCAAAATGACGTGACTAAGAACTTGTACGATAGCGAGAGCCATCGTCTCAATGCCAAGCAAATTGCGGATGTATTCGGATTAAATCTCCGGCAATTATCTGGCCTGCTGGAGATGTTGCCTGCGACAGTACATAAGACACCCGATTCTGAACGACTACAGGGTAAGCTCCGACTTTTTGAGCGCATTGCCAAGGGATTATCCCTGGTCGAAAACGATGAGGATAGCTTTCGTCGTTGGTTGAATACGCCGAATCCTGAGCTTGAGCAAAAAACGCCGCTAGAAATTATCCGGGAAGGACGTGGCGAAGTGGTGGCAAATCTGGTGGAGGACGCGCTTTTAGGGCAACCGTCGTGATCGGCTACAAGGAACTGATCACCGTTTTGCCTAAACTCCCGGCTGCTGCGTACAGCGGGACCCTTTTTCGTCGCGTGAACTTGGCGGCGCTCCAATCTGTGGAGCCACAGCAATTCCTTTACGCGCTTGGCGCAGGCAAGGAAGGCGCACGCTTCACCCCGAGGCGCGGCCCGGCATCCCTTTACGTCGCGGACGATGAATTGACCGCCGAGGCCGAATCGAAACAGGGTGGCTTTGAAAATTTCCGCAAAGTAGCGGCACCGCCTGCGGTGGTGTACAGCCTCAAGGTCTCGTTGAAAGCGGTCCTCGACCTGACCGATGCCAAGATCGTTAAAAAGATTGGGAGCTCCCAGGCAGAACTCGCCGCACTATGGCGGCTTCATCGCAAGAAAGCGCCGACTCAAATCCTCGGACTGGCCGCATTCGACTCCGGCAAATTTGACGCATTCCGCTACCGCTCGACCAAAAATCCCAAAGGGATTTGCTACGTCATCTTTACGCCGCGACTCGATGGTGCTTCTTTCGTCGAGCTTTATGATCCCGATGGAAATTCCTCTGAACGAATCCCTGCGATTGATTAACTCCAGTTCTGGTAAGTGTACCGAGCGGTTCCAGAAAGACGAAGCCTTCCTCGCGTGTCCGCGTCTGCGTAAAAGTTTTGTAAGAAGTGAATCGGATTTCCTGTCTTGCGCGACAACTTATTTTTTTGACGATAGTTCAAAATCCATCGGGAGGTGACCATACTCGGAAGCGAAGGGACTATTTTTGATAAACTGGAACTCGACTCGGTATGTCCCCGGCGCTTTGAAATCATACCACTTGGCGAGATCGAGACGGAGGTAGGGCTTACCATCGAGGGGTGCTATCACGGAAGGAAGCTGGAGTACCTCCAGGCTTACGGGAGTCTTCGGAACGAGGATATTCCACTTCACGCCCGGATTAGGTGGAAATGTAAATGTCTCCTTGCGAGGATGCGGGGTAAATGAAACGGTAAGCTTAATGTCGGCATTCTGACAGGAGATGGTTCCCGCAGCAGGTGACCCGGCGGGCAAGGGCCGGTCATTGCCACGCAGGTTTTTGATTCCGACCGTCAAGGGAATAGGTTGACCTGGTTTGACATCCGGGAGAGGCCGGTCCCATGTGAAATCGTCATCGCCGTGAAGATTGACGCTGAACCCCCAACTGTCACCCATCGGGTCAAATCCATCAGCGGAAACGAACTCAATCTGATCGCCCGGAACAGCAGCAATGTGGCCGCATCCCGAGTAGCCGAAGTAGCGCTGCCATTTTCCGTCGAGCAACACCTCTTCGGCCTGCCAGATCAATCCCTCTTGCGGGTAGGTGATGCTATCAGTCGTTGTGCCGTCTGCCCGCTGTCCGTGCTGGACGATCCGGCGGTCTTTAAGTGTGATCCAGTTGGCGCGGAAGGGATAACTGGGCAATTTAAAGACACGACGTTCTCCCTTCCCTTCGAGCGAAAAAATGGCGCTTCCCGCAGCAGCTTCTTCATTGGTGGCGGGGTGATCGAGTACAGGAAAGTGAGGAAGATCATCAGGAAACGACGGATAGCCCATGGAGTCGTCCGATTTCGTCTTGTAGGAGAGCTGATTACCGTAGTGTTTCAGGAATGCGATCGAGTCCTCGATGACGCTGTCGCGCCGCGACTCCGGCCAATAGGTCTCAAACCTTGGAGCTCCCTGATACCTCGAGATTCGGGATGCGATGTAATCGCAAAGGCGAACCGGCTGTTTGGTTCCCACGACAGCATCAGGATCATTGTTGGAGTCGCCATTTCCATAGTGGTACTGGACCATGATGTTGGTGGGCGTAACCTCGACGCTTCCCACGACTTTCTTGTTGCGCAACCCTTGGAGGATCAAGGCACGAAAGGCAGGAATCGATTCGAGAGGGTTGTGCACCGAAGTTGCTATCCAGTCCGGGTCGATGCCGCCGGGTCCGGTCGACCACGGGGACTTGGGATCCTCAAAAAGCCATTGAGAGAGCGAGACCATGGCGGGATCATCGGGATAGGACCAAACGGGGGAGAGGAAGAAAGCGCCGTACATCTGCGCGAGCTTGTCCAGTTTTTGAGCGTCGGCGGCACGAAGCCATTGGGCGTATTCACTGAGAGCCTGCGAATCTCCAAGTTCATGGCGCCTAAGACAGGTACTAACCAGATCTTGAATTTGACCGGGGCCATTATTGTCCGTTTGCGGCAGGATAATTTTTTGGAGTTCGCCGCAATACCACCGTAGCGTTTCGACCTGGTTTTTCCCGTCCCACTTTGCCAAAGACGTCACCAGTTTTTTCGGGGCTTCCAAAGGGAATGGGGACTTGGGGGCTTTCGCCGCCATGGTTTCCTTCAGTCGCTTGATCAGCAGGTCGGAGATGGAAGGATTGGTTTTGCTGCGGAGAATTTCGCCCCGAAAGTGGACGGGAGAACCCGGATTGTGGCCCATCATCCCCACACCCCATCCCGAAAAAAGGTCTGCATCGTCCGGTAAGACAATATTGCTGGCCGCTTCCGCCCACGCATCGGGCGTGGCGTTATCATTGAGCAATGTGGCGTACCAGCGCTCAGGCTGCGTCGTGCCACGAACCTTGTTCCAGTAACTGCGAATTTGTGCAGCCAGCGCGGTCCTCTCTAGCTCGGGATTGCCATGACCCCAATTCACATACGGCTCCTTAAGCGAAGGAAATTGCTGCGCCGATTTGAAGATGCCTTGAAGCGCGGCGAATGCCGGTTCCTCAACGCCAATGACTCTGACGCCATTATCGACAGACCGTGTCAGCCTTTGATCATGCTCCAGACAGTCGAGTAACGGATCAACCGCATCCTCTCCCTCTCCGACGAGGCCCTTAACCACAGGGCTTTCGCCGAACACGACATAGCCCGGCATCATAAACGGATAGGCTTCCACATCTTCCAAATCGCGAATGAGGAGCGCAATGCGCTGCTTCTTGTCCGCGACCTTCTCCGGCCCAAATTCTTCCTCTCGATTCGTCACGTTTTCCTTGATCCGGCGCTGCTCTTCGTCGATTAAGACAGGCACTTGGTCGAGATGTCGTAAATCGAACGTTCGGAGAGACGGTCTCCAATCCTGATTGGCCCCTGCAAAGACGGCGCTTCGTTTGGCGGCAATCTCCTCCACCCTTTTTCTCATGCCGGGAATGGGGTGAAGGCAGGCCAACGCAAGCTTCGCATCGTCCCGCACATGAGCATCAAGGGCTCGATCCAGGGTTGATCGAAGCCACTCATGGGAAAGGATCACGAACGGGTCTTCCTGCTTCAATTCGTCTTCATTCCAGTTGCTGGCTTTGATCCAGGCCTGCAAACGGTTCCACACGCCCTCAGCCAAGTCTACTTTGCCCAGCCGCAATAAAAGAGGCAGCTTGATCAGGGTAAATTGATCGAAGGCCATGCTCTTAGCCGACGATGGCAAGGAGGGATCATCTCGCGTCCCAGGGGACATAGGGATCTCCTTGTGGGTCAACATTTTTTGCATATCGCCATCAAGGTCAGCCGTCACTCCCACCGAAAGCAGCGGATGAACCAGTCCATCCCAACAGACCGCATATTGCTGCGATTCCCCGGGTTGGGCCGGCAACACCCAACCATGGGTTTGAACCGCATCAGCATCAGGGGCCGGACGCCATCTTGGCTCTGTCCGAAAAGGCACAACAATTTCCCGATACTCGCAATCACGTGGATCAGCCAAACCTGCATCAAACAGGTCCTGGCAGGCGCTGACTACGTTCGCGGGCAGTTTGGTCGCAAGAGAAGTCCATAGCAGATTCTCTGCAGGTGGAACCGGCATATTCTCGCCCTCAAATTTAGTTGAGGATTGCGCAAAACACGGTGTCCATCCCAAGACGAACATCCAGACAGTGAGTACTCGTAGATTCACGGCTTGAGACAAGTAATTTTGAGTTATTGGGGAACTGGAACGTATTCCATACTGTGCTGCGCCCACCAGGCTTGATAGGCCGCGAGGTATTTCTGTGGATCGGTCTTGAACAGGGCAATAAACGCGGTGGGAAAATGCTCTTTCTTTCCGCAGACTTCGTACAGCCCCATCATGCCGAAGTATTGCACCTCCACATCCGGATTGCTCAGGCACTTTCCCAGCCACGGTATTGCGCGCGGATCTTTCGTCTGGTGGTCGGACATCTGCCAAAACGCCCGGGCGATGTCCCGGGCCATGCCCGGATTGCTTTCCAACAGTTCTTGAATTTGCGCCGGGTCGATTTGAGAAAGGTATTCCGGTCTAATGACCACGGGAATGACTCTTGAAAAAGTATAAGGATCCAGTGACTTCGCTTCATACAGAGCAAAGCCCTCCTTCCAGCTCAGCACCGGATCAATCTTTATCAAGGCGGAGAAGGCTCCTCCTTTCGCTGGCGAACCCGGAACTGACATAAACTTTTCCAACAGCGCGATGGTTTTTTCATCGTTCACGCTAAAATTCTTTATCGTGGCCAGTGCCTGCTGGAGGATCGTCCCATTTTGCATCTCGAAAGTGCCGCCCGTGCCCGATATCGAATCAATCGTCAAAGGGGCCGAAAGCTTGATCATTCTTTGGGCCTCAGGCCCTGCCGCATAGTCTTCAAGATAATCGAGCGCGAATGCTTCGACGACTTTGTCCGGGCTGGTCGAATCCATCTTCTTCTTCTCTTGGGTTGAGCCGCTGATCACCAGCCACGAATTGACCTGGTTCACCAATTGATACGCGCCGCTCCCGGTCGTGTCTTTTTTCAAGGCCACCAGCAGGTTTTCCTTGGCTGGAAGCAACCACGAATCACCCCAGAATCTCTCGGATGGTTCAAAGAGGGCGACGTCGATTTCCAGCGGCCCGGTCCCTTTCCAATAGTGGTCTACGATGAATGGAATGATCTTTCGCCGGGCCTGGATCGTCCTGCCATACGTAAAGCCAGCCGCCTCCGGCTTCAACTGAACGTCCCAGCACCATCGGAACGGCTGCCAATGAGGGGAGAAATGACCGCTGCAAAGAATCTCCGCGTCATTCAGGACCTCGGGGCTCATTCCCGGTTCGCCCCAGACATTGACGAGTCCGCCGTATTGCTTGGGCACGGACCACTGGGCTAGCCAAAACAGGGCCAGAAGGGCAACGGACACCTTTAACCAAAACCGCCAGCTTCCGATGATGGTCAACACCAGCCACCGTGCCTTCGGGCCACGTTCCGGGACAACCGGTTCCTCCTCGGGAATCCGGTTCAACCAAAAGAAAATTGCGACCGAGACCGCGAGAAAAATAAAGGCGAAGAGTAGGTGCCAGAAAACGAGTTCGTCATGGCGGACACCGAGAAGTGGTAGAAAAAATCCTCCGGGACCATTCACGCTCCAGAATGCCGCCGCCAGGAGAGCCACGCCAGAAATGCTGCGCGAAGTTCGCACGAGTCCGTTGGGCAGGCCGCGCGACATGAACCATGTGACCATGAGGAGAATCATGGAGGCCATGCTCAAGCCGTAAGTCAGCGGGCCCATGGGGATGAAAGCGTTCTGGTCCACCAGCATGATCAGGGTCGGTACCACGATCAACCCAGCCGCTGTCACATAAGGAAAGAGGAGCATTCCGCGAACACGATAAAGCAGAAAGGCCGTTAGCCCGACAAAAGCGGCGTATGCTGTCCAACTGAGAATAAAGAAGACCCAGAAAATGCTCATTGGTGAGAGACTCCATCCACTTTTGAGGGATCGCTCCGTTGCAGATAGCGAATTAACGCATCTCGGACTGTTGAATCACGACGCCCTTCTTCGGGGGTATAGACGCGGAGAACATCAGGAACCAAGTTCGGCGAACCATAACGATCAATTACCCCCATCAACGGAACCAGATAGGGATTCGGTGCCGCCAGCCTCTCGCGAAGAGCGGAGTCAAGTTCCGGCATGGGAACCACTGGTAAGGTGGGAACGATGTCCGAATCGCCCCACAGCGGAAAGCTACCGGAAATAAGGGAGGAATCTTCGCTTTCGATGTCTTTCACGATCAGGGGGCGCGCTTCGTCGGGTTTCACATTCGCCAGAATAATCAGGGCAAAATTCTTGATCTGCTGTCGTTCGTATCGGGCTCTTTTCTCTTCTTTTGTCGGCGAGGACGAGGTGGCCGGTAGCGCCGTTGCCAGAGCCTCGCGGACCAGCGGCAGGAAATCTTCGCCGCCCAAGCGCGGAACCCAGTCCGGGGTGGGGGAATAGCCGGGAGGATGAATACGGCGGTTTTCGCGTAGCTCAAAGAACCAGGAACGAAGCACCTCATCCTTGTTCTCCTGCGATAATTCAAGCTGATGCGCCGCCAGCGCCGCCCGGTAAGTCGCAGCCTTGGGGTCGAGCAAATTGCTTTTATATTGCGTCCAGAGCGATTGCACATAAGCAGGCCCAATCCCTCCAGTGGCCTTTAGTCCCGCATCCATAATTCTTTGAAAAGCCGCCTTATGCTCTTGCTCAAACTCCTCCGAGGTGCCCCAGGGCAGGTCATACCTTTCCATCCACGAGTAGGTCCACTCCATGGTCACGCAAACAGAGAGCCGGCCCTCGCTCACATCGGTGAGCAGCGTCTTCGCTTCCGCTCGTGGATCGGGCGCTTCCATGAGTCCCATGGCCGCCGCATTGGATGCGCCACTGCCGTCCTTGTCGTTGAGAAGGGGCCGCAATGCCTCCCTCGCCGAGGAAGTTTGCAATGCGTTGAGTTCCACGGCTCCCTCCGCTCTGTCGGCGCTCGTCGCTAACTTCGCTTTGGCCTCGGCTAGCGTCTGCCGTTCTTGCTCGGGTGTGAGTGGGTCAATCGTGATCGTGATTTTGTCGGAAACCAGTGGAACCCGAGCCGATGGGCCATTCTGAACGCCGGGCTTGGGTTGGGATCCCGCTTGCGCGCGATCCGACCAAGCGTAAAGGGTATAAGTACCGGGTTGATCAAACCGCAGCCAATACGAGGTCGGCAATGTGATGTCCCATGTCCCCAAATCCTTGAATGTCCCCATGCCACCCAAATCCTGCAATGCCATCGATGCCCACTTTAGTGGATCGATCACACCTTGGCCGCTGGTGCTCTCGGCGAAAAAGGCGATGCCGGAGGCGCGCCCAAATCGGCTCGCGCTGCCGGTCCAGAGATAGTAAGGAACTGGGGAACTATTGATGAATTCGACCTTCCCATTGATTTCTTCTCCCTGGAAAAAATGGTCCTTGGGCAAGGTCAGTTTCAATTGCAGGCCGTCGGGCTGAAGCTTGCGGATACTTTGCCAGTCGGGCGGAGGCTGCGATCCAGTTTGACTGAATGAGTTCGATGGAGCAACGGAGAGGGAAAGAAGGAACAGCGCTAAAATTCTCATGGCATACTCTCCTTTAATGCGGGGACTCGGGTAAAGAGAGCAGGGCTGTGCAGAACGTCAGTATGAATCGTATCATTTGAGCGGTCCTAACATAAGCGGCAGCCTCGCGCGCTACCCGCATAGACGCAGCAAGATGCAAATCCGCGCGAAATGTTTTTAGAATTCGGAAAGGACATTTAGTGGCAAAGCCGTTAAACTTTGGTTCATCATCTCAGCCCGCCGCCTAAACGCGATTCCAAATGATCGGGCGCTGGCGTCCCCAATTGGCCGGAATCCGCGCTTCCTTATTGTCGATGATTTACCAGAGCAGTTATCGCGGCCTTGATCGCCGGTGCCAAAGAAGGCCACGCGGTGACAACCTTGGCCAAATCGGGGTCGGAAAGATTTTGTGAGTCTCCTTGTGAGTCCGGGCTTGCAAGTAGTTGATTCTCCAAGCTTGAATCCAAGGTTCGAATCCTGTTCTGCCCACTCTGTCGCATTGACAGGTGGCCAATTAGTGTCCAATATATGGGGCATGAGCTACAAATTACGCCCTCCGGTGAAGATTGGGTTCGATGGCCGGGTCATCCCTTCAGCTTCCAAGGATCGCGTAAAATACTGGCGGGTCACGGTGAGCGCCACCAAGACCGAGGACGGCAAGAAGCTTAGGCGTTTTTTCGAGACCGAGAAAGAGGCCAAGTCGTGGATAGGCGATAAGGAGGCCGAGATCACGGAACGCGGTAAGAAGGCCTTTGACCTGCCGGATGCACGCAGAAAAGAGGCGCTGCAATGTTTTACCCGACTCGCTCCGTTCAAGGCCACCTTAACCGAGGCCGTGGACTATTTCCTTAAGCATTCCCGGCCAGATGGTGGAAAGAAAAAGTTCCGCGAGGTGGGCGACGAGTTTTTAAAGGACAGGATCAACGCCGATTGCAAACCGCGCACCCTCGGCAATTATCGGTCATTCCTGAATGGGGCCAATGAGCGATGGGGTGACGAACTGGTGAGCGAGATTCACCTCCGCGAGATAGAAGCATGGGTAGCCGATGGTGAGTGGGAACCTCGCACCCGGCGCAACTATCTGGCATCAATGTCTGCGGTGCTTGGCTTTGCTCATGACCGGAAATACTGCGCGGAGAATGCCGCCAAGAAGGCCACCCGGCCACGCTTACAGGACAAGGAAATCGAAATCCTTATCCCCGCAGAAGTCGTCGTTCTTCTTGATGGCTGCCAGAGCTTCGCGCCGGACCTTACAGCGGCAATGGCAATTGGATTGTTTGCCGGGCTTCGCACGTCTGAGATTTGCTCTCTCGACTGGTCAGAAATCGACCTCGCGAGCCGCTGCATTGAGATCACAGCGGCAAAGGCCAAGACTCGGCAGCGCCGGATTGTCCATATCTCGGATACTTTGCTGGCCTGGCTACAAACGGTTGAGCCAAAGTCCGGGCCCGTCCTTCGCTTGGGCGCAGATTCGTTAGAGCATATTTCCTCGGGCTTGTTTGGGTATCGGCGCTCACAGTTGCTCAAGGCGATTGCTGATTATCGGGAGAAAAAGAAGCTGCCGCCAGTGTTCGCCGTGTGGCCGGATAATGGCCTGCGTCACAGTTTCGGATCGTACTTTTTCGCCAGGTCTAAGAATGAGAACCTGACCGCTGCCGAGATGGGCAACAGTCCAAAGATGATCTTCGCTCATTACCGCGAGGTAGTGAAGCCCGCAGACGTGGACAAGTATTGGGGCATCGTGCCGAGCGTCGGAGCGACGAACATTATAAAAATGAAAACTGTCGCCTAGACGAGGGCACTCCTACCTGGTAGACGCACAGGTCAATTACGGCCTTGGCACGAGCGTATCCAATTTTCGGCCAAGACAGGGAGACTGTTAAAACAATCACTCGCACTAAGAGCTAAGCTTCGGATTTCTATTTCTGTAAAGCACGATCCAGTTGCTGACGAAAGGCTCTATCCTGAAGATCAATGCTCTCAACCGAGAGCGCGGGTGCCATGGCGTTCCAGGGTGAGTCGAACATAACTGTCGGTAGGATCACCTCGTCTGGCATCTTGCATACACCAACGAGGATGTGGAAATCCTTGAGTTCGTTGCCTGCTCGTCCGACTTCCTCCAACAAGCCCAAGTCTTTGCTTACTCTTACGAGAGCTTCTTTCACAAGGCGGAATGCCATGCATTCAAATTGCGGGCCTTTTGCTTTGGCGGCCTTTTGCAACGCGGCTAGCAGCCTCTTTGACTGCATCTCCATTTCTAACGCGAAAGTTGGATTGCCCGGGCAGGGCAGCTTGCCGCTGGGCCGTTTTTCGGGTTTCTTGTAAATTCTTCCAGCTCCCATCCCTCGCTCGATCCATTCCAGATAAGTTTTGGACGTATATTTGCGCCCCCAAATATCCCGGATGAACCGCCCCTTTGTATTTCGAAAATCTGGATGGACTCCAGTTACAACTGTGAGGTTTTCGGCCATCATTTGATTGAGTGGAGTATCGCTTTCAAAGCGGCGAGCGCCGTTGAGTAGTTGACGAATCGTTTCGTAGTTCACACCCGCCAAAGGCGCAAGATGCTTGGGCATTAGTGCGCCCTTTCGCGCCTTTTCACGCATAGCCCCGCCTAAAGCTAATCGGAGCTGATCCAGACCGTTGTGCCGATTTTTTTTGTGCGTCGCCTTCATTCCGGTTTTGTACCCGAATGACAGTGCGCTGTCTATTCCGTTTTACATGACAGTGCACTGTCAGTTATGGTTGGTTAAGCAAGGAACATAAAATGAACGAAAAAATATTATATCAGGGCGGCTGGCGGCGAATGCCATTGGGAGGCGAGAAGCTCTCGGGGTTTGGTCGCTCATTGTTATACAAAATGATTCGGCGCGGAAGCATCACAGGTAAAGTGATCCGAGCGCCGGGTGGGACGAAGGGGCTCATCTTCGTAAACATTCATGAGATCGATAGCCTGGTGACTAACGCTCCGGACGCCAGAGCTGTGTTTAGCACGGCGACAAAAGCAACACCTCACACTGGGAATTCAGCATGAACCGGCGAAAAAAAAGCGGCGCACCCTCAAATGATGCGCCGCTGAACTGCGATAACAAAAGTGACTTAGACCAGTTTGCGGGCGGCGTCAAATCGCTGCCGCTAAATGTCCAGTCCGTGCTCGATAGCAAGCCCCCCCCGTGGCGCTGGGCTGACCCATCGATGGCTTTGGAGGGTCGCATATGAAGTATTCGCGTGAAAATTTCAATTTCAGTCAGGAGTTCCAAGACCTCGTCCTTGCCTGCATCCTCCGGCGAGCGGAGTTCATGCGGTACTCGACGATTATCGATGCCAAATACTTTAACGGGGTCATCTCCACCCTGACGGCGCGGGTCTGGGGACATTTAAGGGACATTTGTCTCTAGGGGACATAGGGACATCCCCCTATATATAGGGGATGTTCTGTCCTGTCCTGTCCGAACCTATTTAGAAGCCAGTAAATGTCCCTAACTTTTCCGGCATGCGACAGCATCAACCTTCAAGGACCATTCTTGACCAGAAAGCTGGCCTCATTCTGGACACATTCCGGCAGGCTTTCTTGAGTTGAAAAAAACAGAACAGGAATCGCCAATGCCCCAGAAAAACCTCCCGGCCCATCCGCACAAGAATCCCGGCGAGTCATTCACTCACGGGCTCTTCTGTCATGATATAAGTTCCAGAAATGCAAATTCTGGGGTGTGGCCCTGGCCTTACAGGCATACCGATGCAGAACAAAAGTTGGCCAGGGCTGGTTGCGGGGAGAATCCTGTCGCAACCGATGTTCCACCGCATCGCTCTCTCTGACAAGCATTCAGTGTTTTAGAAGCGGAGCCAAAGTGGTCAGGCAATGAAAGGTAACGCCGGAATTTCGCCGGTGGGTAAGACCGAGGCACAGACATCTCTCGGTCTCGTTCCGAAAAAGGTAGCCACGCTTCCAGTTGACCAGCAGGGAGCAATGATGAAAGCGTAGCAAAAGAGCATGGGTGACCTGATCCAGTGGATTGATTCACTCGCGCAGGATATTCAAAACAGCCAGTGGGATGACGCGCGTAAAGTGATGGCCGCTATCAAGCAGCAGATGATCTATGGTCACAAGGACTTCCGGATAAAGGAATAATTTTGCAAATTAAGCTCACCGATTTCACCGGCCAAAGAAACGAGTACTGCCGCCAAGGGAGCCGTTCAAGCGCAACCCGACGACTTGCATAACGAACCGCCGGAATATCCGGAAGAATCCCGAATTGCGCAGGAACAAGGCGTGGTGATTTTGCGGGTTGAGGTCACTGCGCAGGCGAACCTGCCAGCGTTAGCATCCTGAAAAGTTCAGGCTTTTTCCGGCTCGACCAGGCAGCCCGACGTGCCTTTCAACACTGGAAGTTTCATCCGGGGATGTCCGCGACTAATCACTCTAATTCTGCCACTACCGTGGCTGAATTTTGGTTTAAATCAGCCTGCTATTTGCGCTGAGATGCTCGACAGTTTTGACCAACCCTTGAATTGAAAGCGTGAGGAGATATTCCTCAACAGACTTGGATGGATTTCGTAGTCTTGCCCGATGCTGCCGGGCGGCTTCACAGACCGCTGCTGAATCGATCTCGATCAGACGAGAGATAAAATCGTCAGGATGCATGGCTTCGATTTTATACTGACGGACTGCCTTGGGCGGGAAATCTTTGAGATTGAAGGTAACGATGATGCCTGCATGGGTATGGATCGCAGCGGCCAAAACGTGCCGGTCATTCTCATCCGGGAGTTTTACGGATTCAATCAAGTCGTCATAGCCTTCCACCAAGCAGTCCCGTGTTGCGGCATTCATCAGTCGTCGCGTCTTTTCGAGCTGCGCTCTTTTCAGATCGAGCCGATTTTCGAGAAGGTTTCTAATCCACTCATCGTGAATGCGATTGGTCCATTTGGCCCGGAACAAATCCGTGAGGGCAAGTTGCATCAGGAAATCGCGCAAGGGAGCCGGATACAAGACGCAGGCGTCGTAAATTGCCGTGAGTTGGGCCACGTTAGTAGCCCATTTTTAACTCTTGGGCCTGCTTTGCCAATTCGTTTAGGGCGCGGCTTCTGCCCGCGTCGATGGCTCTCTTGTAATCGAGCACGTCTTTGGCATAGATGCGGCGATGCGTTCCCACTTTACGGCAGGGAATCTTGCCGCCATCGAGCAACCCGACCACGTAGGGCCTGGAGACATTGAGAAGGTCTGCGGTCTGCTGGGTGGTGAGCTCGACTTGAAGTGGCAGGATCGTAACCGCATTACCTTCGGACATTTGAGTCAAAATATCCGCAAACAAACGTGCGGCAGCGGCGGGAATGACGACGGACTCTTTCTCCTTGCCTTCACGGATTTGGAAGGTAAGCCGCCCCCGTTTGTCGGTATGGCGGGCAAAAATGCCCCTGGATCGCTGGGCAAGACCGAGTTCATCTGAGCTAAGCGGCGAATTGGCAGTAGACCGGGGCTTTGCGTGAGTTGTTTTCATTTGCATTTCACGATACCCTTAATCGAAATAAACGCAACAACCGAAATAAACGCAGATCGCTGATTCGTTCTGGCCTTGTCACCCTGCGAGCAATCCCAACTGCCAGTGAGATTGCCAGTAAAGATACTGGAATCCTAGTGATCAACTAGTTCAAGATTTGTAAAATACTAGCTTGACATACTTCCATAAGATAGGCATAACTATCTGTAGGAAAGGCACTTATATGCTCGAATCCCTCCCCGTCCTGAATTTGATGACTTTTCTAACCCTTCAAAACAGCGTGCTTTTTGGCTGATGACACCAAAATTGACACCGCTAAAACGGCGCAATCCGTGTACCTTAGCGGCATGGACATTGAACGCCGCGACGAATTTTGGAAAAGGTTCCCAGGACTCGTCTGGTCGAACCCCGACGCCAGCGATACGGTCATGATCCGCGCCGCTTTGGCCAGACCCAAGACGGAGCGGCTCCGGCAAATCGTGGACGAATTCGGAATCGAACGCGTGCAGGTTGAGTGGGATGTCTTGGTCGACGATCCCCTAAGGCCCTATTCCGCCACACATATTTCGGTCTGTAATCGCATTCTAGCTCATATCGAAGCTGAGCTTGAGCATGCTTATTGAGGCAACCCAAAGGCTTTGGGAAATCTTCAAAGAAAAGCCCGAGCTAAATGGCTTTGTCCTCATCGGAGGCTCGGCTTTGGCCCTGCAAATCCACCATCGTCGAAGTGAAGATTTGGACTTTGCGTGGCCATACGGGAAACTTCCCCGAGAGGCGCTGGATAATTTGATCCGGAACACATCTTCTTTGCAATTTATTTTGGATCAGAATGAGGCAGCCGAACGCGAAGCCGAAGACTGCAACCTAGACTTGGCCGATCACAGCCAGAATTACTTAGTGGATGGGGTCCGAGTCACTTTTTTCAAATCGCCTGATGCAGAGAGCAGGCTGCTTCAAGGCAGCGAATCCGATCAGGTGCGCGTAGCCAAAGTCCCGGAAATTTTTGCGCTGAAGGCGCTTGCGACCGCCGATCGCTCCAAAAGCCGAGACTGGTTTGATCTTTACACGCTATTTCGAAGCCACGGTTACCAGCAGAACGGCTTTGTCGCCGGAGTTGGATTGAGCGATCTGGGCAGCTTCAACCTCCAAGTCTTGAACATCAATGGCACGAACATCACCACATCTGCAAATTACAGAGGCCTCCAGCTTTATCTTTATAACGGCGACCATGAAGTCGTGCCTGAGCTGGGCACTTGGATCCTTATGGTCGCTGGGTTGGCGCTGTTAATCATCATCCAGTGTCGCCGTAACAAGATCGATTAAGGCTACATCCCTTGACGCCGATTCATCCGCATAACCTCTTAGTTTCACGGTTGCCTAAAACTAAGGGGAACTATGAGCGATGATTATCCCGGTATTGTCGCGGTGAGCAGGTACACGATTGCCTGAATGCCGCGTTGAAGCGGCTGATCGTATTGAAGCCGGAGGAAAAGGCGACCTCTACAATTTTAGTATCGGTGGTGGCAAGGAGACGTTGAGCATGGGAAACTCGATGTTGGGTGAGGTAGTCGACGAGAGAGACTCCAAAGGTTTTTTTGAATAGGCTCATGGCATAGTTAGGATGGAGTTTGACCGAGCGGCTTATCTCATCAGCCGTGACCTTTCGGGTGTAATTCTGCGCGATGAAGCACGCCATCTGTTCGACGTGCTGCAAACCGACTGTTCCCAAAGAAGAATGCAATGATTTGGAATCTTTTTGTTCTCGTACGGAATCGGAAAGGGCAAATCGTAGCAATCGTGCTTCCATTTCGAGCAGGACGAGACGTTTTCTTGCCGGGTCTTCATTCCTGACGTCGCGAACCCATCGTCCAAACATTTCAATATCCCCGCGCACACTGTTTGATTGGGGGTCGAACAGAATCTGTCCATGAAGCACGGCATGAACAAAATGCTCGGGAAAGTGACATTGCAAAAACCAGGCGAGAGGAATGGTGGCGACAAAATATTCGGTTGGTTCCACAGCACCCAAGATTTGGTGCGGTACGGCGGCCCAGAATACGGCGAGGTGTCCTGCCTTGATGGTGACTTGCTGGCCGCCGAGTAGATATTGAAGCGAGCCGTGTTTAAGGAAGTTTAACTCGATTTCGTTGTGCCGATCCGGTCGCTTCATGGGGATGGGAGTCCACACTTCACAGGTGAAGCCATACGGAGCGAAATTCGGACGAGAAGGGTCAAAGCTAACCACGACCTTAGAATTCAGGAAGTATCTCGCGATTTCAAGGGAGAAAGACCTGTTGAGGCGCGGCATTGTTTCTTATTCCATGATAAGAGCGATTAAAACAAAGGTCCCGACACTCGCCGTGATTTATGGCAACCGGGATTTCTTCCCCGACCTGTTGGTAACCGAAGCTCGCGCCGACCTGACCAGCCTGTTCGGGCAGCTTGGCATCAGAGCCATTCAACTCGATGAAAACGACACCAAGCTCGGGGGGGTCGAGACTCACGCCGATGCCCGCAAATGCGCCGATCTTTTCCGCGCCGTTGCCGATGAGATCGACGGCGTGCTCGTCGTCCTCCCCAACTTCGGTGATGAGAAAGGAGTCGCCGATACGCTCAAACTTGCGCAGCTCAACAAGCCTGTGCTCATCCAAGCCTATCCGGACAATCTCGATCAGCTCTTCGTCGCGCGCCGCCGCGACGCTTATTGCGGCAAAATATCTGTCTGCAATAATCTCGTTCAGGCTGGCATTCCTTTCACGCTGACGAAAAAGCACGTGTGCCACCCGAACTCAGCGGAGTTCAAGGCTGATCTCCATCAATTTCTCGGCGTTTGCCGTGTCGTCAATGGACTGCGCGGCGTCCGCCTTGGAGCGGTCGGGGCGCGCCCAGGGGCGTTCAACACCGTGCGCTATTCGGAAAAAATTCTCGAGCGCAACGGGATCGGCGTCACGACCATCGATCTCTCCGAAATCATCGGCAACGCCAACAAGCTGGACGTGGGTGTCCCAGCCGTCGCCGCCAAGCTCGCCGAGATCAAGGGCTATGCGCCCGCGCCCGGCGTACCCGAGGACAAGCTCGTCCAGATGGCCAAGATGGGAGTGGCCCTCAACGACTGGATCGCGCACAACGCTCTCGACGCCACGGCCATTCAGTGCTGGACCTCCGTGCAGGAAAACTTCGGCTGCAACGTCTGCACGCTCATGAGCATGATGAGCGAAAAGTTCATGCCCAGCGCCTGCGAAGTCGATGTCACCGGCGTTCTCACCATGTACGCCATGCAACTTGCGGGGAATACTCCGGCGGCGCTCGTCGACTGGAATAATAACTACGCTGACGATGACGACAAATGCGTCCTGTTCCATTGTGGGAACTGGGCCAAGTCGTTTCTCCCGGACATCAAAATTTCCAACGCTCCGATCATTGGCACCAGCGTCGGAGTTGAAAATACTTACGGTGCGCTTGATGGTCGCACCCCTGCCGGTCCGCTCACTTTCGGGCGCATTACCACCGCCGATACCGATGGCGTCCTGCGCGTTTACGTCGGCGAAGGTAACCTGACCAACGACCCCCTCGACACTTTCGGCAACCGCGCCGTGGCCCACATCCCCCGGCTTCAGAAAATGATGCGCCATGTCTGCAACCACGGTTTCGAGCACCACGTCGTCATGACCGTATCCCACAGCGCGGCCATTCTCGCCGAGGCCCTGGGCAACTACTTCGGTTGGGAAGTTCATTACCACAACAATCCGGAAGGCGAATGAACGACCGCGAACTTGCCCTAAAAGCTGTCGCCTTGCGCAAGCGGATGCTTCAGCTCATCTTCAACTCGGGGGCGGGCCATACCGGTGGCGGGCTCTCCTGCCTCGACATCCTGAATGTCCTCTACAACCGCGTTCTGCACATCTCACCCGAGACTATTGCCGATCCCCATCGCGACCATTACGTGCAGAGCAAAGGCCACTGCGTCGAAGCTCTTTACACTGTCCTGGCCGACCGCGGCTACTTTCCTGACGCCGATCTCGATACGGTATGCCATTACCAGTCCAATTATGTAGGCCATCCGACTCGGAAAATTCCCGGCATCGAGATGAACACCGGAGCGCTCGGGCATGGGCTGCCCATTTGCCTCGGGATGGCGCTCGCCGCGAAGATGGATGGTGCGTCCCATCGCGTCTTTACCCTGCTCGGCGACGGGGAACTAGCCGAAGGATCGAACTGGGAGGCCGCCATGGCCGCCGCCCACTACAAGCTCGATAACCTTGTCGCCATTCTCGACCACAACACACTTCAGATCACTGGGCATACGCGCGACGTCATGTCCAATGAACCGATCAACGAAAAATTCCGTGCGTTCGGTTGGGCGGTCCGCGTCGTCAACGGCCATAATTATGCCGAGCTGACTCGCGCGCTAAGTGCCCCATCCGAGCCGGGAAAGCCCCTTTTTGTCATCGCCAACACCGTCAAAGGCAAAGGCGTCAGCTTCATGGAAAATGTCGGCAAATGGCATCATGGCGTGCCCACCGAACAGGAATTGGGGCTGGCCCTGGCCGGACTCGACGCATTTGAAGCCGAACTCGAGGAGACCGTCGTATGAGCGGTCCGGCACCCTCCATGTTTACTTCCGCCGCCCAGGACATGGCCGGAAAGCTTGGGCTCAAAAAGGGCCGCGCCAACCTTGAGGAGTTCGCCGATACCCTTCAGGCCCTCGCCGAGGCCGACCGCAATATCGTCGTCGTGACCAGTGATTCGCGCGGTTCGGGCAAGCTCGCCCCGTTTGGCAAGGCCCTTCCCGCGCAGATCGTCGAGGTCGGCATAGCCGAGCAAAATCTTGTCGGCATCACCGCCGGTCTCGCTGCATGTGGCAAGAAATCATTTGGCGTCTCGCCCTCCTGTTTTCTTACCGCGCGTTCTCTGGAGCAAATCAAAAACGACATTTGCTACTCTAACGTCCCCGCGACGCTCATCGGCATCAGTTCCGGCGTAAGCTACGGCGCGCTCGGGAGCACCCACCACTCCCTGCACGATCTCGCCGTGCTGCGGGCGATTAACAACATCACCATCGTTGTGCCAGCGGATAATTTCGAGACGCGCGAAGTCATCCGCGCAGCCGCACGGGCCACGCGACCGTTCTTTGTCCGTTTTGGCAAGGCGGCGATGTATCATTTGCATCCGCAGGAGGCCAGGTTCGAAATCGGGAAGGCCATCACGTTACGGGAGGGCCACGATGTGGCTTTTATCGCCACCGGCGAAACGGTTATCCACGCGCTGCTCGCCGCGGGTCACCTTGCCCATCGAGGCGTCAGCGCACGGGTTGTTAGCTTGCATACGGTCAAGCCGCTCGACACGGAGGCCATCCTCCGCGCCGGTCGGGAGTGCCGCGCCGTCATCACCGTTGAGGAACACATGGTCAACGGCGGCCTCGGGGAAGCCTGCGCATCTGCGCTCCTGCAAGCCGGAGTCAGCGTGCCTTTCCATATCGCGGGCATTCCGGACGAGGACACCGTCACCGGAGCGCAGGCGGATATTTTCCGTCATTATGGAATTTCGATGGAGGGCCTCGGGGAACAAGCCATGCGCTTGTTGAAAAAGCCATGAACTTAATCCTCGCCATCGACCAAAGCACTTCGTCCACGAAGGCGATTCTCTTCGACTCCATCGGCCAGGTACTCGACCAGACCTTACGAGAGCATCGCCAGATTTATCCGCAGCCCGGCTGGGTCGAGCATGATGCGGAAGAAATTTGGGCCAATATGCTCACCGTCATCCGCGAACTGACCGCGAGGAATGGTCATTGTGCCGCCGCCATTTCGGGCCTGAGCCTTACGAATCAGCGGGAGACGATCGTGGTCTTTGATCGCGCAACCGGCAAACCGCTCCACAATGCGATTGTCTGGCAGTGTCGGCGCGGTGACCCGACTTGCCAGCAGCTTAAAGCTGATGGCCATGATGAATTGGTCAGGGGTAAGACTGGACTGAAGATCGACACCTATTTCTCCGCATCGAAGCTTAAGTGGCTCATTCGCAATAAGCCGGAGATCGCTCGCAAACTTCGATCCGGCGAGGCGCTCATCGGCACCATCGACGCCTATCTTATTTACCGGCTCACCGGGGGCGCAACTTTTGCCACCGATCACACCAACGCCAGTCGCACGCTCCTTTACGATGTCGGCAAGCTACAATGGGACGAGGATCTTTGCTCACTCTTCGACGTGCCCCTGAAAGCACTCCCCGAGGTGCGCGAATGCATCGCCCGATTTGGCGAAACCAATGCTGACGGTGCGCTGCCTCATCCGGTGCCCATCTGCGGCGTGCTGGGTGATTCCCAGGCTTCGTTGTTTGCGCAACGCTGCTACCTGCCCGGCACGGCCAAAGCCACCTTTGGCACCGGCACCTCCGTGCTGCTCAACATCGGCCACTCCTGGCTTCCCTCCCGGAGCGGAACTCTTTCCGCACTCGCCTGGGTATGCCACGGCCAACCAACTTATGCCCTTGAAGGCCTGATTAACTATTCGGCGGCCACCATCGCGTGGCTCAAAGATCAGCTTGGGATCATTCGTGACGCGTCGGAGACCGAGGCGCTGGCCCGTGCTGTCGAGGACAACGGCGGCGTCTATTTCGTGCCGGCCTTTGCCGGACTCAGCGCACCTTACTGGAGCACCGAAGCACGTGCTGCCATCCTCGGTATGACCGCGTTCACGAAGAGAGAACACATTGTTCGCGCTGCGCTGGAGTCCATCGCCTACCAAATCCGCGACGTCCTTGACATGATGCGTTCCGATGCGGGAGTGCGCTTGCAAACACTGCACGCCGATGGCGGTCCGACAAAGAACGGTTTTCTGATGCAGTTCACGGCCGACCTCACCGGAATGGACCTCATGGTGTCCGACCTCCCCGAATCATCCGCACTCGGCGCCACACTTGCCGGGCTGCTGGGATGCGGATTTTACCGCAATGTTGATGAACTCGCCGCTCTTCCACTTCAAACAAGCACCTACAGGCCTGGACTCGATGCCGCGACCGTCAACCGCCTCCACAATGGCTGGCTGGGGGCAGTGAAACGAATTCTCTAGATCATTCTCCTTCGCTTTGAATAACCCGATCCAAACTATGCTCTCTAAATCTATGAATACCTCACTGGGAAAACTTGCCCTTATATTTGCGTCAGCGGTGTTGCTTGTGGCCTCAATCGGCCACGCTGCCGATCAACCCGCGTCCGAGCAGAAAATCGCCATTGTCGTTTCGACCCTTAATAATCCATGGTTCGTCGTACTGGCCGAAGCGGCCAAGGCGCGGGCGACCGAGCTCGGTTATGACGCGGTGATTTTCGATTCCCAAAATGACACCGCAAAGGAGGCCTCGCATTTTGAGAACCTGATCGCCGGAGGCTATAAGGCGGTGATCTTCAACCCAACGGATGTGAATGGTTCGGTCGCCAACGTGCTCAAGGCCAAGGCGGCAGGCATACCGGTGTTCTGCATGGACCGTGAAATCAATTCCAGCGACGC